>Ga0315903_10000158_pt1 | contig 98219 bp, 99 predicted proteins | sample LakEriMetagenome_7_FD_203524 | JGI IMG/M metagenome (GOLD analysis project Ga0315903, IMG submission 203524) | Freshwater fungal communities from buoy surface, Lake Erie, Ohio, United States - Buoy 2 MA119 | ecosystem: Environmental > Aquatic > Freshwater > Lake | place: USA: Lake Erie, Ohio... | reverse complement strand
CAACGCTATCGAGTCGGTGAACATGAGCCTGCGCAAGGTGACCAAGAGCCGTGGCTCGTTCCCCAGCGATGAGGCGTTGCTCAAATTGTTTTACTTGGCGCTGAACAACATCAGCAAGAAGTGGACTATGCCGCTCAGAGATTGGAAAGCTGCCTTAACCCGGTTTACCATTCAGTTCGAAGGCAGGATGCCCAAGGACTGATCCCAGCCCCGTTTACACAAAACTCTGTACACCCTCCCTCATGGGAGTACATCCCTTTCAATGAAAACCATATCCAGCAGCTTCACCGAGATTTGCTTACCTACGTAGATAAAGACGAGGGGCATCGCGGCAAGTACAAGACCCACGAAAACAAGGTCGTGGCCCGTGACAGCAATGGGAAAATTATCGGTATTGTTTTTGAAACAGTCTCCCCATTTGATACGCCGCGCCTGATGGCAGACCTAGTGGCTTGGTTTCGAAAGGAGCAGGAAAGTCGAACCTTGCACCCCCTGTTGGCCATAGCGGTTTTCATCGTCACATTTCTTGCCATTCACCCGTTTGAGGACGGGAATGGCCGACTTTCTCGGGTTCTGACCACTTTGCTACTTTTGCAGGCAGGCTATGCCTATGTCCCATACAGTTCGCTTGAATCGGTGATTGAGCAAAACAAGGGCGGCTATTACATCGCCCTTAGTCAAACGCAAATCACGATTCATACTGAACAACAAGATTGGGAGCCTTGGCTGTTGTTTTTCCTGCGCTCCCTTCATGCACAGGTCAAGCGATTGGAGAAAAAGGTTGAGAACGAAAAAATCGTCTTGGCCGCTCTGCCTGACTTGTCTCTCAGAATACTAGAACTGACCCGCGAACGAGGTCGTATCACACTCAAGTCAGCCGTGGAATTAACAGCCGCGAACCGCAACACAGCAAAACTTCATCTCCAAAAGATGGTTGACGCGGGCCATCTCAAACGCTACGGAGCTGGGCGGGGAGTTTGGTATGGATTGGCTTAGTGGGCCCTGAAGAATTCACTTTGATCGGCGTATCAGGACAATTTCGAGAGCTGATGGTTGAGCTTGAACGATCCGGCACATAAACCTTTAAATAGTCAATACCGCAAACCGGCAACTCCAACGTGCCCAAAAAACCACACCCGCTCACCCACCAAAACCGCACCCAATCCCCCCCTTGTGCGCTAAGTCACCGATAAACAGCACGTATCCCCCTAGAGTTCCGCATTCATACATATATAGAACGGGGATTTTCAGATGAGCCACAAGACCTGGTTGAAAACTTGGGGTGCATTGAGTTGCGCGGCTGTTTTGGTGTTGACGGGGTGCCTTGCCCCGCTGCGGATGGCTTATTGGCCTGTGAAATTTGACGCGATGAAGTTTCCAGGCGGGCTGAAAAACATGTAAAGCGTTTCCTTGGATTTGTCTTTGGCGGCTGTGTCCTTGAAGGTCACTTTCCATTCTTTGCCCTTTTTGCCTTCCACCGTTTCGATTTTTTCTAGTTTCACAGCCGACCAAGAAGGCTGCAGTTTGCCGCTCTTAACCAAGGCGTCTTTGCGTTGAGTCGCGCAGCCGATCACCGTGGCTTCGGCAGCGGGTTTGCTGCCATGAAAGTGGCAGCTGCCGCCCTCAGATGCAAAAGCGGCAGGCGTCCACAAGGCGGTGGTCAAGGTCAGGGTGGCGAAAATGAATTTTTTCATGATGATTCCTTAAGTTACAGATTAAAAAAGGGATGCACTGACTTATTTCAGTGTGTTGCGACTCTCGTCGGTGGTGTTTTCAATGGCCATGTCTTCGTGCACATGCAGATGTTCCTGCACTGGAAAGCGGAAGCTGTCGGGGTGAACGTCATGCTGGTAGCCGTGCAATTGAACGAACAGCAGGTAAAACCCAGCGTAGATCAGGCCCAGGTTGGCGATGTGGCTGAAGCGCTTGAATGAGGGGCGGTTTCGCCAAAAGGCCAGCACAGTGACCATCACGGACAGGGCGGCAATTTGACCCACTTCCACGCCCACATTGAAGCTCAGAATTCGCCACAACATGGCCAGCGGATCGTCGCCCAAAGGCAGTTGCTGCAAGCGGGTCGACAGGCCGAAGCCATGCAGCAGGCCAAAGCCAAACACCGCCATCAACAAGTTGGGAGACTTCATGTCGAAGTGCTTTTGGAACCCACCGTTGTTGTCAAACCCTTTGTAAATCACACTGATGGCAATGATGGCGTCCACCAGATAGAAGTTCCAAGTGATTTTGAAGTAGGTTGCAAGGATCAGTGTGATGCAGTGCCCCAGCGTGAACACGGTGACAAATTTGGCGATGTCCTTGAAGGTGGTCAAAAAGAAGACGACGCCAAACAAGAAGAGCAGGTGGTCATACCCGGTCAGCATGTGGCTGGCGCCCAGACCCACATATTGAAAGTAGCTGCCGTCAAGCATGCGCTGGCGGTCTTCTTCAGAAATACCATGCGCCAAAGCCAATGGGGCCAAGGCAAACAGCAGCAAAGCCATGAGTCGCTTTGAAAAGATATTTTTCATAAATTAAAAATTGAAATAAATCACACCCTCGTGTTGGCAGGGTCACAAAGCCAATCTGTCAAAGCACGTCAAACCGTAATCAGGATGACCTGATGACAGATATGCAACAAAAAACCGGTTTGGCGCACGTTGACCCAGCAAGGCTGGCTCAAGCGCTTCAAATGAGCCGTCCGTAGTCAGGCGGCTTTGGGCTGGGGCGGGCGCAGTGGCCCTTGTAGGAAGACAGCGGCAACAGGGGCCGCGATGTTTGAAAACCAGCTTGACCGAGGCCGGTCCAGTGCAAAACCCTCGACCGGAGGCAGCAGCCCCATGGGCTGAAAGACCTCACTGGCATGCTGATGTTGAGCGGCTTCGGTGACATGGTCGTCCATGTGCAATGAGCGGTCGTCGTGGTGGTGGTGTGCCATGGCGTGGGCGTGCGCCACAGTATTCGACCAATCGGCCACTCTTTGCTCTTGGCCCCAAGGGGTGAGCCATACCAAAGCCTGCCAAAAAATGGCAAAAATCAAAAATCTGGCTTGGAGGCTTCGTGACATGGCCGAGATTCTACTGAAGTGGCTTGAAGGGCCATACGCAAAAGTTGTCAAATTGGCCGAGCGGGCTCAGAGGTAAATTTTTTGCAGTAGTTCTAAAAGTGTCTTGCGCTGTGCGGGCGTGAGGCGCTTGGTTTTCTCTATTTCGAGCTCGGTGGCGGTTTGTTCGGCTTGCACCATCAGCGCTTGCCCTTTTTCGGTGGCGTGCAGGCCAACTGCCCGGCCATCGTGCGGGTGCGGTTGGCGTTCAATCAGGCCACGGGATTCCAGCGATTGGATCAGCCCGACCAAGTTGGGTGGCAGCAAGTTGAGTGCGGCACACAACTGCCGCGAGGTCACGCCGGGATTGTGTTGAATGGTGGACATGACTGAAAAATCCACTGGTTTCAGGCCATAGGGTGCCATCCGCTCCAAAAACAATTCAATGATGCTCAAGGCCGCACGCCGGGCGTTGTAGCCCATCAAACTTTGCAAATATCCAGTGTCCACCGTTTCGGTGGCGGTCGTCGCGGTGGCTTGGCGTTTCTTAGCCACAGCTTTGCGCTTTGGGTTTTCTGGGCTTTGCGAGATTGGGGTGGGGCTGGGCATGGCAGCGGCGATTATGACCCGGCTGCCGTGCACTGCGACACGACGATGAAGCTGCGCATTTGGAACTCCGGCAACACCCAGCTGCGCAAGGCTTTGGCGGGCGCTTGCCAGCGGGTGCTGACATTGGGGGTGTGTTCGTCTAGGCCGGCTTCGATGCGCAGCCAAGCCCAGTCCATCAGCACCAAGGCCACGGCGCGCAAATAGTCGTCTGCCACCCGGTAGGGCAGGGCCGGGTCTTGTGGGGCAGATTTAACAATTTGGGCCGTCACCGCACGCAGGGTCTGAAGGCGGGCTTTGGCTGCCGTGCTGGCTTTTGCTGTCTGGGGCAGGTCGGTCTCTACCGTGTCCAGCAGGGCATTCATGCTGGTGCCGCCATCGGCCAGCACTTTGCGCACCAGCAGATCAATGGCCTGAATCTCGTTGGTGCCCTCATAAATCATGGTCACGCGGGCGTCGCGAACAATTTGTTCAATGCCCCATTCGCGCACATAACCGTGCCCACCAAACACTTGCAGGCAGTCGCTGCCGCCATGAAAGGCTTGGTGCGTGAAGACCGATTTCATGACCGGGGTGACCAAGGCGCACCAGCGCTGGGCAGCCGCTTGTTGGCTTGCATCTGGGCTGTGCTTGATCAAATCAAGCTCAAGTGCAGTGCGGTAAGCCAGCACGCGTCCGGCATCGACCCAGGCACGTTGTGTGTCCAGAATCCGACGCATGGCGGGGTGTTCGGCAATCAGGTCGGCCTCGGCGGCTGACTTGCCTTTGCCAGGGGCGCGCATTTGGCGGCGTTCTTGGGCATAGGCATCGGCCTTTTGCCAGGCCGCATCGAGCAGGCCAATGCCTTGCAAAGCCACATGCAAGCGGGCCGCGTTCATCATGACAAACATGGCGTTTAAGCCCTTGCCGGATTCGCCCACGATGTGGCACAAGGCTTCGTCAAAACGCATGACGCACGTGGGGCTGCCGTGCAGGCCCATTTTTTCTTCGATGCGGTCGCAGTGCACGGCACTTCGGGTGCCGTCCGGGTAAAACTTGGGCACCAGAAACAAAGACAGGCCTTTGGGCCCGGGGGGCGCATCGGGCAAGCGGGCCAGCACCAGGTGCACGATGTTGTCGCTCAGGTCGTGTTCACCACCCGAGATGAAGATTTTGGTGCCGCTCACGGCATAGCGTCCGTCTGATTGGGGGACGGCCTTGGTGCGAGCCAAGCCCAAATCTGAGCCCGCATGCGGCTCGGTCAGGCACATGGTGGCCAGCCATTCGCCGGTGGCCACTTTTTCCAGATACAGGTTTTTTAGCTCGTCGCTGGCGTGGTGTTTGATGCATTCATACGCGCCGTGCAGCAAACCTGGGGCCATGGTCCAGCCTTGGTTGGCGGCGCTTAGCATTTCATAGAGCATGGCTTCCAACACGCTGGGCAGTCCCTGGCCACCGTCTTCGGCGCTGGCGGCCAAAGCAGGCCAGCCTGCTTGCCAAAATGATTGATAAGCCGCCTTGAAGCCGGGCGGCATGGTGACAGCGCCGTCTTTCCACTGTGCCCCGATTTCGTCCCCGTCGCGGTTGAGTGGGGCCACCACATCGCCCACAAACTTGCCCGCTTCATCCAACACTTGTTGCATCAAATCAGCATCGACCTCGGCAAAAGCAGGCAAGGCTTGCAACTGGGCGGGTGCGTTCAACACGCGGGACAACACAAAATTCATGTCGTCAACAGAGGGGCGGTAGGCGTTCATGGGCTTCTCAAAGACAGATAAAAGTCCGGGCACAACGGCTGCGCCCGGACCGAGAGGCTAAGCGCTTTAGATCAGGAGTCGACGGTGAAGCCGATGCGCTTGATCAGCGGGCCCCAGCGCTCAAGTTCAACTTGTGAGCTTTTGAGCTGATCGGCCACTGTGCCGCCAAAAGGAATCAGGCCCACCACAGTAAAGGCATCTTGCACCCCTTTGTCCTTCAGGGCCGCGTTGATGGCGGCATTGGCGACTTGGATCACGTTGGCGGGTGTTTTGGCGGGGGCATAAAAGCCGAACCATTCTTCCACGGTCAATTCAGGGAAGCCTTGCTCGGCAAAAGTGGGCACTTCAGGGACGAAGGGCGAACGGGTTTTGCCCGATGTGGCAATGATGCGCATCTTGCCGGCTTTGTGGTTGGCAATGAAGTCGCCATGGGGGGTGAACATGCAGGCGATTTGGCCACCCACCACGTCGGTCACACCGGGCACCGAGCCACGGTAAGGCACATGTTTGAACTCAAAATTTTGGTTCAAACCCAAGAGCGCCCCAATAAAGTGGGGTGTCGAACCCGCAGCAGGCGAACCATAGCTGGCTTGCGCTGGGTTGGCCTTGGCCCAGGCAATGAAGTCTTTCACGTTTTTCACGGTGGCAGGCACCATGGGGCCCACAGCAAAACCGTGGTGGATCATGGATGAAGTGCCCACAGGGGTGAAGTCTTCAAAAGGCTTGTATTGCAGGTTCTTGAAGATGTGGGGGTACAGCGAGATGGCCGAGAACGGGGTCATGGCCAACACAGAACCATCAGCAGGCGCAGATTTGAGCAGGTTCAAAGCGATTTGACCGCCAGCACCTGGGCGGCTGTCGATGATGCCTGCGTTTTTGCTGTAAGGCGAACCACCAAATTTTTCAGCTACGCGACGGGCGCAAATGTCACCCGCACTGCCGGGCGGGAAGCCGTAGAGCACTTTGACCTGCTCAATGGGCAGTCCACTTTGTGCCCAGGCTTGCTGGAAAGCGCTGCTGCCAAGAACCGCAGCGCTGGCCGCAGTTTGAAGAAATTGTCGACGGTTGCTCATGCTTGTCTCCTTGAGTGGGGGTGGGTTAAAAATGGTTTTTACAGCAGCTTGTTGAATCGATTGCTCAGGCTCAGCTGCACAAAGCCTTGATGTCTTCGGGGACCGGAATGGCTTTGATGCGGTCGGGGTCTTCGGGGTGCTTGATGCAAAAGGCGCGTACTTCGGTGCCTTCGCACAACACCGTGTCGCCACGCATAACCACATGTTTGTGCACAAAGACTTTGTCGCGCCACTCTTGCACGCTGGTGTGGACTTGAATGGTTTCGCTGTAAGTTGCGGGGCGAATGAACTTGGTGTTGATCTCCAGCAAGGGCGTGCCGATGATGCCGCGCGTCTTGACCAGCTCACGCCAAGGCGGGATACCGCACTTGACGAAAAAGTTCAACGACGAAGCGTCCATCCACTTCGAGAAATTGGGGAAAAAGACGATGCCTGCAGGGTCGCAGTCACCGAACATGATTTGGACTTCGTAAACAACGGTTTTGGTCATGGGGGTGTCTTTCAGCGTGGGGCCATGCGCAAGGCACCGTCCAGGCGGATGACTTCGCCGTTCAGGTGGCCGTTGCTCACAATGTGGGCGGCCAGTTCTGCAAATTCTTCGGGTTTGCCCAAGCGAGATGGGAAGGGGATGCTGGCAGCCAGTGATTGCTGCACGGGCTCGGGCAAAGTCGCCATCAAAGGGGTGTTGAACAGGCCGGGGGCAATGGTGCAAACACGAATGCCGTGCTGCGCCAGGTCGCGCGCCATGGGCAAGGTCATGCCGACCACGCCGGCCTTGGATGCGCTGTAGGCTTGCTGGCCCACTTGGCCATCAAATGCCGCCACCGATGCGGTGAAAACCATCACGCCACGCTCACCATCTGCCATGGGTTCGGTCTTGGCGCACGCCTCGGCAAACAAGCGTGCGGCGTTGTAAGTGCCGATCAGGTTGACGTTGATGACGCGGGCAAAGTCCTCCAGCGGAGCCGCTTTGCCGTCTTTGGCCACCACTCGCTTGGCGCTGCCAATGCCCGCAATTTGCATCAGGATGCGTGCGGGGCCGTGTGCAGCGGCAGCGGTGGCAATGGCCGCTTGCATGCTCTCGGGGTCGGTCACGTTGCAGTGCACGGCCACGCCCCCAATCTCTGAGGCCACGCGTTGGGCGTTGTCTAGGTTCAGGTCGAGCACGGCGACTTTGGCCCCCAGGCGGGCCAGTTCGCGGGCAGTGGCTTCGCCGAGGCCAGAGCCGCCCCCGGTGACCAGTGCTGCGTGTCCTTGGATGTTCATGTCAGTTCCTTTGTTGGTTTTTTTTATTGAATTCGGGCGCTTCAGTGGGCTGCATCTGGGTTTTCGATCAGCAATGCAATGCCTTGCCCACCGCCCACACAGGCGCTGGAAATGCCGTAACGCAAACCGCTGCGCTTTAACTCGCGGGCCAACGTGATCGTTAAGCGCACTCCGGTGGCCGCCAAGGGGTGACCCAGCGCAATGGCGCCGCCATTGACGTTGAGCTTGGACATGTCCAGCCCGAGTTCGCGGCCAACGGCCAGGGTTTGAGCACCTTGGGCTTCGTTGATCTCAAAGCGACCAATGTCGGACAACTGCAGCCCGGTGCGCTCCAGCAGCAAACGAATGGCGGGCGCGGGGCCAATGCCCATGATCTCGGGTGGTACGCCCACAGCCGCTGCAGCCACCACGCGGGCCAGCGGCTTTTTGCCGTGCGCTTTGGCATAGTCACCCGAGGTGACCACGCAAGCAGCAGCGCCATCGACCAAGGCTGAGCTGTTGCCGCCGGTTTGTACGCCACCTTCGTAGACCGATTTGAGTTTGGCCAGCACCTCTGGCGGCGACAGACGGGGATGGGTGTCGGCACTGACTTCGGTCACTTTGCCTTGCAGCTTGATGCCCCGGTCTTTGTAGCCTTCTAGGCTGAACTTTTCTGTGACCACGGGGACAATTTCACCCGCCAAAAATCCAGAGGCTTGTGCCGCCACCGCTTTGGCAAATGAATCGGAGGCGAACTGGTCCACTTCTTCGCGGGTGATGTTGTATTTTTTGGCCAGATTTTCTGCCGTCTGGATCATATTGATGCCCGGGGCCGGGTCTTTCAGGGCCTCCCACATGTAGTCTTTGAAGCCCACGGGCGCGCCCAATTTAAAGCCGGTGCGGTGGTCAAAGGCCGCAATGGGGTTGCGAGTCATGCTTTCGGTGCCGACCACTAAGGCCGCGTCGCACACGCCCGCTTGAATTTGCTCACCCGCTTGGCGAAACAGCTCAAAACCCGTGCCGCAAATGCGCTGGGCCATGATGGCGGGCACCTCTTGCGGCACGCCTGCATACAGGCCAATGTGGCGTGGCAGCACGAACTGGTCAAAGTCGCCAGGGGCCATGTTGCCGGTGATGACCGAGCCGATTTCGGTGGCGGCAATGCCCGCGCGCTTCAGGGCTTCACGCGCGGCCTTGATGCCCAAGTCGGTGGGCGAGATGTGCCCCAGTGCGCCGCAGTAATCGACCATGGGGGTGCGCACGCCTTCGTGCATCCAGATGTCGGCAAATGCGTTAAAAAATCCTTTGGCGGCCATGTGTTTTCCTTGTTTTATCAGGCGTTGGTTTGGGGGGTCAGGATGTGCTGCAGGGTGTGGGCATGCAATGCCTCCACCGTGTCGGCACGGTGCGCCAGCACCGAGCGCTGGTTGATCGATCCCTTGTCGGTGATCTCGCCTTTGTCAATCGTGGGGGGCTCTGACAGCAAGCACATGCGTGCAATGCGGTTGGCGCTGCCGGTGGCGGTTTTGGCCAGCTGGTTCACCACTTCTTGAAACTTTTGCAGCACGGGTGCAGAGGCCAGCACATCGGCCAGGGGGGCATCGGCCGGCAAGCCACTCAAGCTGCGCACGGCGGGTGTCGGGAACACCATGGCGCCCACTTCTTTCAGGTTGATGCCGGTCAGCACCACATCTTGTATGTAAGGCGCGCCGGCCGCAATGATCTTGGCCCGCAGCGGCCCCACGCTGACAAAAGTGCCGGTGGCCAGTTTGAAGTCTTCGGCAATGCGGCCATCAAATTTCAGGCCCAGGTGCACATCGGTTTCGTCAATCCACTTGACGGCATCGCCGGTTTTGAAGAAGCCTTCTTCGTCAAATGCACCCGCGGTTTCTTCGGCGTTACGCCAATAACCGGGGGTGATGTTGGGGCCTTTGTAACGCACCTCGGTCTTGCCTTGCATGTCCACCAGTTTCAGCGTCAAGCCAGGGGTGGGTACGCCCAAGTCGCCCGCTTGTACATAAGGGTTGGTCACAAAAATGCCGAATGGGCCGGACTCGGTCATGCCCAGACCCGTACCCATGACAATGCGCTCGCCAACCTCGCGCTCTTGCGATTCATACAGGCTGTCCCAAACCGGTTGGGCCAAAGCGGCTCCGGCATAAAAGAACATTTGCACGCGCGAGAGCAAAGTTTTGCGCAGCGCATCGTCGGTTTTCATGGCGTTGGCGATGGCCTCAAAACCCGTGGGCACGTTGAAGTAAACCGTGGGTGCGATTTCGCGCAGATTGCGCAGGGTTTCCTGCATCAGCGCAGGGGTGGGCTTGCCATCGTCTATATAGAGCGTGCCACCATGAAAGACCACCATGCCGAAATTGTGGTTGCCACCAAACGTGTGGTTCCATGGCAGCCAGTCGACCAAAACCAACTGTTTTTCTGCCAGCACGGGCATCGATTGCGCCATTTGTTGCTGGTTGGCGCACCACAGGCGCTGGGTGTTGATGACCGCTTTGGGCAGTTTGGTCGAGCCACTGGTGAACAAAAACTTGACGATGGTGTCCGGTCCGGTGGCCGCAATGGCGTCATCCACGGCGGGCGTGGCCGTGGTGGCGCACAGTGCGTCAAAAGCCGTGACAGTTCGTCCCTCAACACTGCCCTCCACCATGACCACCTCGGTTTCGGGGGCCACCGTGGCGGCTATCGCTTTGGCGTATCGGGTGTCCGAGGCGAACACCATGCCGGGCGTGACGGTGCGCAGCACATGCTTGAGCTTGTCGTAATCCACACTGACCAATGAGTAGGGGGGAGAAGTGGGGACAAAGGGCACTCCGGCCAGCATGCAACCCAGTGACAACAAGGCGTGTTCGAGGCTGTTTTCGCTCAAGATGACCACGGGGCGTTCGGTGCTTAACCCCCGGTTAATCAGACCCTGAGCAATGTTGCGTGCCGTGGTCCAGGCTTGTTGGTAATTGATGTGCTTCCAGTCGCCCAGCGTGCCGTCGGCTTGTTTGATGCGGCGTGCCATGAAGCTGCGCTCGGGCACGGTGTGGGCCCAATGTTGGAGCCGGTCGGTCAGGCGGTCCGGAAAAGCTTGCAGGGCTTGATCGGCTTCTAAGTAATGCGTGCCACTGGGGCCGTCGCTCAGTTTGACGCGGGTGACGCCAAACTTGAGAGGGCGAAATTTGATCTCACTCATCCAGAACTCCGTTGTGATTTCAGGGCCAACCGTTGGGGGTGGGAGGCTCAGGCTTTTTGAACCTTGGCAGCTTTGCCTTCAAGGAAAGCCCGAACCCGGGCTTTGGCTTCGGGGGCGGCTTGCGCTATCGATGCGATCAGGGCTTCAGTGAACAGGCCATGGTCGGCGGGCTGTTCAGCAATGCGGGGCAAAGCGTGCATCAGTGCGAAGTTGGTCAGCGGTGCGTTGGTGGCAATGCGTGTGGCCAGCTCAATGGCCTTGGCCAGGGCGGTGCCAGTGGGCACCAAGTATTGCGCCAAGCCAATGCGTTCGCCATCTTGGGCGTTGTAGACACGGCCGGTCAGCATCATGTCGGTCATGCGGGCTGCGCCAATCAGTTTGGGGATGCGCACCGAGCCCCCGCCACCGACAAAAATGCCTCGCGTGCCTTCGGGCAAGGCAAAAAAAGTGCTCTCGTCGGCCACCCGAATGTGGCTGGCGCTGGCCAGCTCCAGGCCGCCACCGACCACCGCGCCGTGCAATGCGGCCACCACAGGTACGCGGCCTTGCTCGACTGCGTTGAGGGCGACGTGCCAGCTGCGAGAGTGGTGAATGCCTTCCCCGGCATCGCGCTCTTTCAGCTCAGATAAATCCAGTCCGGCACAAAAATGGTCACCCTCACCGTGGATCACGGCCGCACCGGCTTCAGGGGGCAGGTTTTGGAACACATCGCGCAGTGCCTCGATCAAGCCATCGTTCAGTGCATTGCGCTTGGCAGGGCGGCACAAACGCACCACGGCGACGGCACCGTGCATCTCCAATGCAACGCCGTGGGCTGCTGCGCGGTCAAGTATGGGCTGGTTGATGGGGGTCATGCAGGGGGCCTCAAAAGACTCGGCCAAATGGCCAAGAAAGTTATTTTTAATAACCAATTGTGCTTGGCTGTATGCACTTTTATGCCTAGTGTTTACCCTTATTTTGAGTGGTTTTGTCCCGGCGATAAATCCTCGGGCAAGGGCCACTGCAGCAACTCCGCCAGTCGGCAAACCACCCAGCGGGCTTCTGTGGGCAAGACCACCGAGGGTTCGGTCAGCAGGCCCAATTCGCACTGCTTGAGCACCAAGTCTTCGGTAATGCCTAGGTTGAATTGCATGTTGGCTGCTTTTTCGGTCAGCAGATTGGCTAAGTCTTCGCACAACTCATAGCGTTCGGCCATGTCGCGCTGGCCCAAGGTGGGCTTGATTTTGCCGGGTGGCACATACAAAGCCATGAAGCTGGGGGGGATGTGGATCTGGAATTCGTCGGTCATGGTGGTCTGGGAAATCAGATGTGAATTAACGCACAGACCCGAAGTCTGTCTTTTTATAAATTGAGTTCAACGCTGCGCATTGGGGGTTTGTCAACTTTCAGACATGGACGTAATTCATCGGATTTCAGGACGAAGAGTGCTTAATCGATCGGCAAATGCCATGAAGTCCTTATTCCTGAATTTGCCGTTATGCTTGCAGCGACTATTTCAGAACTTTGACTGTCGATGGCTGCCTCTCCCAAATCGCTCACGGGCCTTGTCCCTTTTTTAAAGCCTTACCGCGTGGCGCTCGTATTTGCCGCATTGTTCCTGCTGTTGGCGGCGGGCACCACCTTGGCTTTTCCCTGGGTTTTACGTCAGCTGATTGACCAAGGCTTGTCCCCGGGGGCTTCAGCTGAGCAGTTATCAGGTAATTTTTTGCAACTGTTTGGGGTGGCTGTGGCGTTGGCGGTTTTTTCGTCGGGTCGTTACTACACCGTCAGCTGGCTCGGGGAGCGCATCACAGGTGACTTGCGAAATGCGGTTTACGGCCATGTGCTCAAGCAAAGCCCAGCATTTTTTGAAACCACGCAGTCGGGTGAAGTGCTGTCGCGCTTGACCAACGACACCACCTTGGTACAAACCGTGGTGGGATCTTCTTTTTCCATGGGTTTGCGCAATTTGGTCATGGGCGCAGGCGCGCTGTTGATGTTGGTTTGGACCAACCCAGTCTTGATGCTGCAAGTGGTGGCGGTGCTGGTGGCGGTGATTTTCCCCAGCGTTTACCTTGGGCGGCGTGTGCGGCGCTTGTCGCGTGCCAGCCAAGACCGCGTGGCCGATTCCAGCGCCATCGCATCTGAAGTGTTGAACGCCATCACCGTGGTGCAAAGTTACACCGCAGAAGGCCGAGAGACCCGGCGCTTTATTGACTCCACAGCGCGGGCGCTGGGCACGGCGTTGGGCCGAATCCGTGCGCGAGCCGTGTTGGTGGGCTTCATCATCATGGCCTCCAGTGCCGTATTGCTTTGGGGCTTGTATATGGGCACCTTGGCAGTCCGGGCGGGTACCAGCACGGCGGGGCAGCTCGGCGAAACCGTTTTTTATGTGATTTTGCTGGCCAGCGCTTTTGCCGTTTTGGGCGAAGTGTATGGCGACATGCTGCGGGCCGCCGGGGCCACTGAGCGCCTGATGGAGTTGCTGCACACCGAGTCCAATCTCAAGACAGCCGCTCAGCCGCAATTGCCCGTCTGGCCTCAAGGGGGCTCTTCTTTGCAGCTTGAATCAGTGCAGTTTCACTACCCCTCGCGCCCTGAAACTTGGGCGCTGAACCAGTTAAGTGGGCAAATTCACCCGGGCCAAACGGTGGCGGTGGTGGGCCCCAGTGGTGCGGGCAAAACCACTTTGTTTGATTTACTGATGCGCTTTCACGACCCGCAGTCGGGTCGTATCGTGCTGGATGGCGTGCCGATTGACCAAATGGACTTGCATGCCCTGCGTGAGCGCATGGCGATCGTGCCGCAAGAGCCGGTGATTTTTTCCGGCAGCGTGATCGACAACATTCGCTACGGGCGGCCCGAGGCCAGCCTGGAAGAAGTGCATGCCGCTGCCGAGGCAGCCTACGCACAAGAATTCATTGCCGAGCTGCCTGAAGGCTTTGACACCTATCTGGGTGACCGGGGTGTGCGCTTGTCGGGCGGGCAACGCCAGCGCATCGCCATTGCCCGGGCGATTCTCAAAAATCCACCACTTTTGTTGCTTGATGAAGCCACCAGCGCGCTGGATGCGCAAAGCGAGAAGATGGTCCAAGCCGCCTTGGACAAAGCCATGGTGGGACGCACCACCTTGGTCATTGCGCACCGCCTGGCCACGGTGCAACGCGCCGATGTGATCTGGGTGCTGGAGCGCGGGCACTTGGTAGAGCAGGGCACCCATGCCGAGCTGCAAGCCAAGGGCGGGCTTTACGCCAGCCTGGCCGCCTTGCAGTTCAACGCGTCCAACTGAAGACGCTTAAGCAGCGTCTTTTTTGCCGACAGCACTGACCGCGTCTTGAGGGCGCTCTGCACCTTTCTGCGCGGAAGTTTGTTCAGCGTCTTGTGTGTTGGCCTGAGCCGCCTCTTGCGCGGCTTTTTCGCGGGCCCGTTGTAGCCGTGTCTGTTCTTGCGCCTTGCGTACATCGTGCATTTGCCAAAAGGCGAAAACGAATACCAGGCCAAAAATACCCAGTTCCAACCAAATCCCCATGATTTTTCTCCTAAGTAGGTCATGACCGCTTGCCTGCGCGGGTCGAAAACTGAGGTGTTTCGATCGCACTGAAATACTTCTATCAGTTCATGACGGTGTTGATGCTTCGGTGTCAACAAGGGTTGACAGACCTGTGAATCAGTATATATTGACACTTATCGCTGTCAGCTTGAGTTGACAGGTCCGTCCTCCGGAGGTCCCATGAGTCTTTTGACACGCGCCGAGCAAGCCTTGAGCACCCATTTTGAACAAGCGGCCGGTGTGGGAGCCCCGCCCCGCTTGGTTTCTGCCATGCGCCATGCGGTTTTTTCTGGCGGCGCACGCATTCGCCCGCAGCTCTGCATTGCAGTGGCCACCGCCTGTGGCGACGACGCCCCCCATTTGACCAATGCAGCCGCAGTGGCACTGGAGTTGATGCACTGCGCTTCTTTGGTGCACGACGACATGCCCGCCTTTGACAACGCCGATATGCGGCGAGGGCGTCCCACGGTGCACAAAGCTTTCAGTGAGCCGCTGGCTTTGCTGGCCGGTGACGGGCTGATCGTCATGGCTTACAGGGTTTTGCTGCAAGCCGGTGTGCAACATCCTGAGAGGTTGATCACCCTGATGGACAACATGACCACCGGGGTCGGTTTGCCCCACGGCATCGTGGCTGGGCAAGCCTGGGAGTGTGAAACCACGGCCGATCTGGCCCAATACCAGCGCGCCAAAACTGGGGCCTTGTTTGTTTCGGCCACCTGTGCGGGAGCGCTCAGTTGTGGTGAAGAGCCCGAGCCTTGGGCGCCATTGGGCGCTTACTTGGGTGAGGCTTATCAAGTGGCCGATGACATTCGCGATGTCATCGCCGATGCCGCCAGTCTGGGCAAACCGGTGGGCCAAGACGCGCTGCACGCCCGGCCCAGTTCGGCCCAAGCCTTGGGTTTGGACGGTGCCATTGTTCACTTTGACCATTTGATCGATCAGGCTGCACGGTCCATTCCGGCTTGTTCATGCCGCGACATGTTGCGCCAATTGGTGCAACTTGAAGCCGAGCGCTTGGTGCCCAAAGCGCTGTGTGAAGGCTATTTCAAGGCCCATCCCGTGGTCGCCAAGGGCCGCAGCAATGCTACGCACTGAGTGCGTACGCCTCGATTGAGCCCTGCAAAAGGAAGCCAAATGTCCCAGCCCCTGGATCTGACTGTTGCCAGCAACCCTAGCGCCCCCGCCTCGTTAAAAGATGCCTGGCAAGCCCAGTTGGAGCGCTGGTATGCCCACCCCGGCCTGTACCGGTGGTCTTTAAGCAACCCCTTGACGCGCTGGCTGACGCGCCGTCGTACCCGCAAATTGTTTGACCTGATGGCAGGCTTTGTGCACAGCCAGGTGCTGTTGGGTTGCGTCCGTTTGGACTTGTTCCGTCAGTTGCATCAAGCCCCAGCCACTTTGGTCGATCTGGCCCAACGCACCGGACTGGCCCCTGCTGTATTGCAGCGTTTGCTGTTATCTGCGGTGGCTTTGAACCTGCTGGAGCACCGCAGCCAAGACCGTTTCGGTCTGGGCCCCTTGGGTGTGCCGCTGGCGCAACACGAGGGCATTGCGCAAATGATCGAGCACAACCATTTGCTCTATCAGGACATGCAAGACCCCATGCAGTTTTTGAACAACGCCTGGAGTGGCGGCATGGCCGATTACTGGCCCTATGCCCACGAAAAGCCCCAGGCTGCTGTGGCCGATCAGGACAAGTTCACCCGGTATTCGCAGCTCATGGCGGCCTCACAAGGCTTTGTGGTGCAAGAAATACTGTCTTCGTATTACTTCGACGAGCACCAGTGTGTGCTGGATGTCGGGGCCGGAAAAGGCCGTTTTGTCAGCGAATTGGCAGCCCATGCCCCACACCTGAAGTTCAAGATGTTTGACTTGCCCCCAGTGCTTGATTTGGCCCGCGAAAATCTCCAAGCCAAAGGACTGAGCCAGCGTGTAGCGCTTCATCCCGGTAGCTTTTTGGACGACCCCTTGCCCGAAGGGGCTGACCTGATCACGCTGGTCCGTGTGGCGCACGACCACCCCGATGCTGTGGTCCGCCAAATACTGAAAAAGGCCTTCGCCGCCTTGCCGGTGGGCGGGGCCTTGTTGTTGGCAGAACCCATGGCCCAGCCCGATGAAGAGGCCGGGCAAGCCAGTGCATCGGTCGATGCTTATTTCCATTTTTATCTGCTGGCCATGGGGGCTGGGCGTCTGCGTACCCCGCAAGAGTTGCAAAACCTCATGGAAGAAGCCGGATTCACCCATGTTGAGCGTGTTCCCAACGCCATGCCGATCCATGCCCGCATCCTTGTTGGGCGTAAATCTCAGTGTTTACCCTTAATTCGGCAAGATAGTGTCAATTAAGATTGACGTAACTTGATGTAAAGCAAAGAATACAGTTATGAAATCTCAAGCAGTCGTGTTCAACAGCCCCAGGCTCCTGTCTTTGCAAGCTTTGGACCTGCCTGAACTGCAAGCAGGACAACTCGAAGTTGCTGTGGAGTTCAGCGGTATCAGCACCGGAACGGAACGGATGCTGTGGGACGGCAGCATGCCCGCTTTCCCGGGCATGGGATACCCACTGGTGCCGGGCTACGAAACAGTGGGCCGCGTGGTCAGGGCAGCATCTGACTCTGCTTTGCAGCCAGGCCAGCGGGTCTTTGTGCCCGGAGCCAATTGTTTTACCGGGGTCAAAAGCTTGTTTGGCGGTGCCGCCTCCCGTTTGGTGGTGACCGAACAAAAAGTCATGCCGGTGGCGGACCATTTGGGTTCGCAGGCCGTGTTGCTGGCGCTGGCCGCCACGGCGTATCACGCTGTGTCAGGGGGCGGACAACAAGACCCGTTTGCCCCCCCTGAATTGATCATTGGTCACGGTGTCATGGGGCGCTTGCTGGCCCGGCTCACGGTGGCCGCAGGATTTGCGGCCCCCACCGTGTGGGAAACCCAGACTGAGCGCTTTTCGGGCGCTGAGGGTTACACGGTGGTGCAACCGCAAGACGATCCACGCCGCGACTACGGCACCATTTACGACGTCAGCGGCGATGGCAGCCTGCTGGACAGCCTGATTCAGCGTTTGCGCCCGGGTGGGGAGCTGGTGTTGGCTGGTTTTTACAAACAAGACCTCAAATTTGCTTATGCCCCGGCTTTCATGCGTGAAGCCCGGATGCGCATTGCCGCCGAGTGGAAGCGGCCCGACCTTTTGGCCGTCAACGAGCTGGTGCACACCGGCCGCTTGTCACTTGACGGATTGATCACCCATACCCAGCCATCGAAACAAGCTGGTTCTGCCTACGAGACTGCCTTCGGAGATGCGAGCTGTCTCAAGATGATCCTTGATTGGAGTGCCACCGCATGAACACTGATACCACCTCCCAGCCCATCAAGTTTGTTGAATTGTTGCGCCGCGAGGCCGACGTGGAGCCTGACGCCGTCAGCACCACCGAAGTCACCAAAGAAACCCAAATCATTGCCATTTATGGCAAAGGCGGCATTGGCAAAAGCTTCACGCTCGCCAATCTGTCTTACATGATGGCGCAGCAAGGCAAAAAAGTGCTGTTGATTGGTTGCGACCCGAAAAGCGACACCACCAGTTTGTTGTTTGGTGGCAAGGCTTGTCCCACCATCATCGAGACTTCATCCCGCCTGAAATTGTCAGGCCAGGCGGTCAGCATCGGCGATGTTTGCTTCAAGCGCGATGGCGTTTTTGCCATGGAGCTGGGCGGTCCCGAAGTGGGTCGCGGTTGCGGCGGACGCGGCATCATTCACGGCTTCGAGACGCTCGAAAAACTGGGCTTCCACGACTGGGGCTTTGATTTTGTATTGCTCGACTTTTTGGGTGACGTGGTGTGTGGCGGTTTTGGTCTGCCCATTGCGCGTGACATGTGCCAAAAGGTCATTGTTGTCGCCAGCAACGACTTGCAGTCCCTGTATGTGGCCAACAACGTTTGCTCAGCCGTAGAGTATTTCCGCAAGCTGGGTGGCAACGTCGGTGTGGCGGGCATGGTGATCAACAAAGACGATGGCACGGGCGAAGCCCAGACCTTTGCCACCAACGCTGGTATTCCGGTGTTGGCAGCGATTCCGGCCAACGAAGACATCCGTCGCAAGAGTGCCAGCTACGAAATCATTGGACGCCCCGACGGCGAGTGGGGCCCCTTGTTTGCCGAGTTGGCGAAAAACGTGGCCGAAGCCCCGCCCATGCGCCCGAAGCCTCAGACCCAAGACCAGTTGTTGGGTTTGTTCAGTGCCGACGTGGTCGGCCGCAACGTGGTGTTGGAGCCAGCCACCCTGTTTGACATGGTAGGCAAAAACGAAGACATCAAGCCTTCGCTTGAAGTCGTCTACGACGCCGCCTGACCCTACGACCTGACCCCACACGCACAGCGACCCGACAGGAACAGGCCATGACACGCACCATCCCGATCCATCCGAGCCAAGACCCCCCAAACCCCGCAGGCCTGCAAGCCGACGGCATGGGCTGTCATGCGGGCACTGAAGCCATGGTGGCCGCTGCCAAAGAAGCTGGCAAGTCGGAGGTGCTGGACCAATACGCACGCGATTACCCGCGCCAACCGGATGCCGGTCCGCACGATCAGCCTCAAAGCATGTGTCCGGCATTTGGTTCCCTGCGTGTGGGTTTGCGCATGAAGCGTACCGCCACCATCTTGTCGGGTTCAGCCTGCTGTGTGTACGGCCTGACGTTTACTTCGCATTTTTATGGCGCCCGCCGCAGCGTGGGTTACGTGCCTTTTAATTCTGAGTCGCTGGTCACGGGCAAGTTGTTCGAAGACATCCGCGAAACGGTGCATGCCGAAGCCGATCCCAGCAAGGTCGACACGGTGATCATCATCAACCTGTGTGTCCCCACGGCCAGCGGTGTGCCCCTGCAACTGCTGCCCAAAGAAATCAACGGGGTGCGCATCATTGGCATTGATGTGCCCGGGTTTGGTGTGCCAACCCATGCCGAAGCCAAAGACGTTTTGGCGGGGGCCATGCTGAAATATGCGCGTGAAGAAATCATGCATGGCCCAGTGGCTGCGCCTCGTGCTGGCCGGGGTGACAAACCCACAGTGGCCTTGCTGGGTGAGATGTTCCCGGCCGATCCGGTGATCATTGGTCAAATGTTGGCCCCCATGGGTCTGGCTGCAGGCCCCGTGGTACCCACCCGAGAGTGGCGCGAGTTGTATGCCGCCCTCGATTGTTCGGTGGCTGCTGCGATTCACCCTTTTTATACCGCCAGTGTGCGCGAATTCCAGGCCGCAGGTCGGCCAGTGGTAGGTTCGGCCCCGGTGGGTCTCGAGGGCACGCAAGACTGGCTGCAAAACGTGGGTCAAGCCGCAGGCATCGCTCAGGCTCAAATTGATGTGGCGCGTAACCAAGCCCTGACGCAAATGCGCGGCTTGTTGATGCAAAAGCCCATTTCGGGCCGCATCACACTGAGCGGCTACGAAGGTTCCGAGTTGTTGGTGGGCCGCTTGCTGATCGAGTGCGGTGCCGATGTGCGTTACGTGGGCTCTGCTTGTCCGGCCACCCCCTGGAACGCGCACGACATTGAATGGCTCAAGGCCAAAGGCGTTCAGGTGCAAATGCGCGCCTCGCTGGAGCAAGACCTGAATGCCATGTACGAATACCGGCCCCAGCTGGCTATTGGCACCACACCGGTGGTGCAAATCGCCAAACAAAACAGCGTGCCGTCTTTGTATTTCACCAACCTGATCTCTGCGCGCCCCTTAATGGGCGTGGCCGGTGCAGGTTCACTGGTGCAAGTGGTTCAGGCGGCCATGGGTAACCAGGCCCGCTTTAACGCCATGAAAGAGTTTTTTGGCGATGTCGGTGCAGGCCACGCCGCAGGCGTTTGGGAGTCTGTGCCCAAAGATCGCCCGGAATTCAAAGCTGAAACCCGTCGACAACTCGACAAGCTGCTTAAAAAACGCAAAGCCGAGGAGATGGGCTCATGAGCAAGTCACCATTGATCTTGGACCACGATCGGGCTGGCGGCTATTGGGGCGCGGTGTATGTGTTCACCGCCATCAAGGGTTTGCAAGTGGTAATTGATGGCCCGGTGGGTTGCGAAAACCTGCCCGTGACTTCGGTGCTGCATTACACCGATGCTTTGCCACCGCACGAATTGCCCATTGTGGTGACCGGACTGGCCGAGGAGCAACTCGGCCGTGAAGGCACTGAAGGGGCCATGAAACGCGCCCACGCCATTCTGGACCCTGATTTGCCCGCCGTGGTGGTGACCGGTTCCATTGCCGAAATGATCGGTGGTGGCGTCACCCCCGAGGGCACCAATATTGCCCGGTTTCTGCCCCGGACCATCGACGAAGACCAATGGCAGTGCGCCAACCGCGCCATGTATTGGCTGTGGAGCGAATACGGCTTGCGCAAAGTGCCCGCCCGTAAACCCTTTGAAGACAGACCCGCAGGCGAAAAACCCCGCGTCAACATCATTGGCCCCAGTTATGGCACCTTCAACAGTGCCAGCGATCTGGCCGAAATTAGGCGTTTGGTGCAAGGCATTGGGGCTGAAGTCAACATGGTTTTCCCCTTGGGCAGCCACTTGGCCGATGTCTCTCGCTTGGTAGAGGCCGACGTGAACATCTGCATGTACCGCGAGTTTGGTCGCATGTTGTGCGAGGCGCTGGAGCGGCCCTACATGCAAGCTCCCATTGGCTTGCACAGCACCACGCATTTCTTGCGCAAGCTGGGACAGTTGCTGCACCTGGACCCCGAACCCTTTATCGAGCGCGAAAAGCACACCACGCTCAAGCCCATGTGGGACTTGTGGCGCTCGGTGACGCAAGACTTTTTTGCCACGGCCAGTTTTGCCGTGGTGGCCGGCGAAACCTATTCGCGCGGCCTGAAAAACTTCCTCGAAACCGAAATGGGCCTGCCCTGCCGCTTCAGCGTGTCACGCACGGCGGGCACCAAGACCGACAACGTCACTGTGCGGGAACTGGTCAAGACGCAAACGCCCTTGATCATGTTTGGCAGCTACAACGAACGCATGTACCTGAGCGAGATATCCGGTGGCAGCCCCATGCGCGCAGCCTTCATTCCGGCCTCGTTTCCGGGTGCCATCATTCGCCGCCACACCGGCACGCCCTTCATGGGGTACAGCGGTGCCAGTTATGTGATTCAAGAAGTGTGCAACGCCTTGTTTGACGCGCTGTTTCACATCCTTCCGCTGGGCACTGATATGGACAAGGTCGAGGCCACACAGGCGCGAGGGGTTATGGCCCCCAACGCCAACTGGCAAGACGAAGCCCAGCAACGCCTGCGCGACGTGGTGCAAAGCCAACCGGTTTTGGTGCAGATATCGGCTGCCAAGCGCTTACGCGACCAAGCCGAACAGTTGTCGCAGGCCGCAGGCCAAGCGGAAGTGACAGAAGCCCATGTCAACGCGGCCAGCCGCGAGCTGGGTTTGGGGGTGGCGGCATGAACGCCTTTACCCCATACAACACACAAAAGGGTGCTGAATGTATCGGCACCTGCAACAAGATGTCGTGGCCTTTGGCTGCGGATGCCCATCTGCGCGGGCTGTGCGCACCCCGGGTCGCAAGGCCTCGTTAACAGGAGCAAAAAATGTCAACCAAGACATCAATATCCGGACTCTCCGATGAGGAAGCCCAGGAGTTCCACCACTACTGGATGCAAGGCACCGTAGGCTTTACAGCAGTTGCTGTTTTGGCCCACATCTTGGTCTGGGCGTGGCGTCCCTGGTTCTGATTCAGAGCCTGTTTTTTCACCCATAGATTGACGGAGTCACTGTCATGCAAAACACAACCCAACTCAATGAGGACCATTCGCGTGCGGATGAATCCCCAGCGTTCTGGTCTATTTTCCTCATCGGTTTCGGATGTCTGTTCGTGGTCGTCGTACTGGCCAAACTGGTCGGCGTTCATTGGCGGGATCTGCTGCCCGGTGCAGAAGATGCCAAGAGCATGAGCCAAGGCGTGAAAGCTGCGGTGTACACCTTCATGTCCCACATCATTTAGGAGATTCACCATGTGGAGAATTTGGCGACTTTACGACCCTTTGCGTGCCATGGTACTGCAAGGAATTTTCTTGTTTGGACTGGCCGCGATGATTCACCTCATCTTGCTCAGCACCAACAAATTCAACTGGCTCGACGGAGCGAAAAAACCCGTAGCAGCATCGGCGCAAAACTCGCCGCTGCCTACTGCGGTGGCTTCCATCGCCGCGCCCAAAACCTGATTCAGGTTTTGCCATCCAGATGCTGTTCTTGAACTTGTTTCAAGACGGCATCTGTTCAATCACAGATGCAGGAGGACCAAGCCATGGCCATGCTAAATTTTGAGAAAAAGTACCGTGTTCGCGGTGGTACCCTGCTGGGTGGCGACTTGTTCGACTTCTGGGTCGGACCCTTTTACGTCGGCTTTTTCGGCGTTACAACCCTTTTCTTTTCGTTTCTAGGTACGGCACTGATCTTGTGGGGCGCCTCACAAGGTCCTACCTGGAACATTTGGCAAATCAGCATTGCACCGCCTGATTTGTCTTACGGCTTGCGCTTTGCGCCCCTGATGGAAGGCGGCCTGTGGCAGCTCATCACGGTGTGTGCCATTGGTGCGTTTGGCTCGTGGATGATGCGCGAGGTCGAAATCTGTCGCAAGCTGGGCATGGGCTTCCATGTACCCGTGGCTTTCGGTGTGGCCATTTCGGCTTATGTCACCTTGGTCGTGATTCGGCCAGTGCTGATGGGCGCTTGGGGACACGGGTTTCCTTACGGCATTTTTAGCCACCTCGACTGGGTCTCCAACGTGGGCTACCAGTATCTGCACTTTCACTACAACCCGGCACACATGATTGCCGTGAGTTTCTTTTTTGCCAGCGTTTTTGCCTTGTCGCTGCATGGTGGCTTGGTTCTTTCCTCCACCAATCCACAACCTGGACAAACGGTCAAAACGCCAGAGCATGAAGACACCTTTTTCCGCGACTTCATCGGTTATTCAGTAGGCACATTGGGTATCCACCGAGTTGGCCTGTTTCTGGCATTGGCAGCTGTCTTGTTCAGTGCCTTGTGCATTGTGCTCAGTGGCCCCTTCTGGAGCCGTGGCTGGCCCGAGTGGTGGAGTTGGTGGCTGAACATGCCCATCTGGTCCCAGTGGCCTCTCTGATTTGGCTTGCAAGCACAGCGACTGTTATATGAATTGAGGAGTACAGCATATGGCCGAATATCAAAACCTGTTCACCACGGTACAAGCCGTGGGGCCGGTGCACCACGGGGTGGAGCTCGGACACGGCAACAGCCCGCGAACCGGGCAACCTGTCATTAATTACTGGCTAGGCAAGTTGGGCAACGCCCAACTCGGCCCTATTTACTTAGGAGGCCTTGGCTTGGCCTCCTTGATCTGTGGCTTGATCGCCTTCACCCTGATCGGCATGAACATGCTGGCCTCGGTAAATTACGATCCGGTGCAGTTTGTGCGGCAACTGTTCTGGTTGTCACTGGAGCCACCACCGCCCAGTTATGGCTTGAGCTTGCCGCCCCTCAACCAAGGGGGGTGGTGGTTGATTGTGGGCTTGTTCCTCACGGCCTCGCTGTTTTTCTGGTGGGCACGAACCTATCGCCGTGCGATTGCGTTGGGCATGGGCACTCACATTGCTTGGGCCTTTGCTGCCGCTATTTGGTTGTATTTGGTGCTCGGTTTGTTCCGCCCGATCCTGATGGGTTCTTGGGGTGAGGCTGTGCCCTATGGCATCTTCCCCCACCTGGACTGGACGGCGGCCTTCTCGCTGCGCTACGGCAACCTGTTTTACAACCCCTTCCATGCGCTTTCAATCGTATTTCTTTACGGTTCAGCCTTGTTGTTTGCGATGCACGGCGCTACGATTTTGGCCGTGACCCGTTACGGTGGTGAACGCGAAATCGAGCAGATCACCGACCGTGGCACAGCCTCCGAACGTGCGGCCTTGTTCTGGCGCTGGACCATGGGGTTCAACGCCACCATGGAGTCGATTCACCGTTGGGCTTGGTGGTTTGCCGTGTTGTGCCCCATCACAGGCGGCATTGGCATCTTGCTGACCGGCACGGTGGTGGACAACTGGTATTTATGGGCCATCAAACACGGGGTGGCACCGCCTTACCCAGAAATATTCCCAGCGATGGTTGACCCCGCTCTGAGCACAGGAGGCAAGCCATGAGCACGCACACAATAAACCCATCCCGTGCTGGCTTGCTGTCGGCAGGTACAGCCCGCATATTCAAGGCGCTGAGCCTGGCTGTTGCAGGTCTGGTGTTGGCGGGCTGTGAGCGGCCCATTCCGGAGTCGGTGCAAAGTGGTTATCGGGGCACAGGCATGGTGCAGGTGTACAACGCGCGCTTGCTCGAAGTCAAAACCGAAAAAAACCAGCCGCCTGTGGCGCTTCCCGCTGCTGGATCAGAAGGGCCAAAAGCCTCTCAGGTCTATAAAAACGTCAAGGTTTTGGGCGATTTGAGTGTGGGTGAATTCAACCGCCTCATGGTGTCCATGACCAATTGGGTCGCTCCGCAAGAAGGCTGTGCTTATTGCCACCAACTGCCCAATTTTGAAGACGACAGCAAGTACACCAAAGTGGTGGCCCGGCGCATGGTCGAGATGACGCAGCACATCAACGCCGACTGGCAGCCCCATGTGGCACAGACCGGTGTGACCTGCTACACCTGCCACCGTGGCGAGCCTGTACCCAGCGCGATCTGGTTCAAGGCCGATCACCAACCCTACGGCTCGAACTTCATGGGCGACAAGTCAGGACAAAACACGCCTTTAGAGGTGGTTAATTTGTCATCCTTGCCCAACGACCCGTTCACGCCGTTTTTGCTGGGTGACCAGAAGATTCGCGTGAATGGCCCCACGGCCTTGCCGTCGGGCAACAGAATGTCCATCAAGCAGGCCGAATGGACCTATGGTTTGATGACCCACATGTCGACCGCGCTGGGCGTGAACTGTACTTATTGCCACAACACCCAGTCTTTCCAGAATTGGGAAAACAGCCCGCCGCAACGTGTTACGGCTTGGCACGGTATCCGTATGGCGCGGGACCTTAACCTGACTTACATGGAGCCCCTGACCGAGGTTTTCCCAGCGAATCGCAAAGGACCCTTGGGCGATGTCGCCAAGCTCAATTGCGCCACTTGCCATCAGGGAGCCTACAAGCCCCTGAACGGTGCGGCCATGGCAAAGGACTATCCGGAGTTGTTGAAACCCGCCTTGGCTGCTGCCAAAGTGGCGGCCAAGTAATTAGCCATTGCCCCTTGCCGGACAGACTGCTGTGGACTCACTCACCAGCCTTCAAGAGCCACTGTCCGGCGTGGTCGTGGTGGTGTTGGCAGACTTCATGCGCCAACACCAAGGCTGGGGTTGGTTGCGATTGGTGGCTGGGGGCACACCTTACAAGGAAGTGCCCGGTCTGACGCAGGTTAAGGTCATGGGCAGTGGGCATGGCGGAGGCTTCAGTTTGCGGCCCAGTGCCACGCACCAAGGTTTGATCTGCACTTTCAGCCATCTTGATCTGGCACTCCAATTTTTGAGCGGTTCATGGGTTCAGGCTTATCGGGACCGTGCCCGGGAGTGTTGGACTGGCGTGTTGGCGGTGCAATCGGCCCGGGGCCACTGGGACAAGCAAGCCTGGCAAGCCACAGCACCCGAGGCCTTGGGTGCGCAGGCGCCGCCCAGCGGACCCTTTGCCGTGCTGACCCGCGCCAGCATCGTGCCCACCAAAGCCATGGCCTTTTGGCGTTACGCCCCTGCTGCACAAGCCGATCTGAAAGATGCGGCGGGTTGTTTGTTGGCCATGGGCCTAGGCGAAGCCCCTTTGGTGCGCCAATGCACCTTCAGTTTGTGGCAAGACACGGCCTCGATGCTGCAGTACGCGCATCAGGGTGCACACCAAGTGGCCAGTGCAGCAGCCTACAAACATCAGTTTTTTTCAGAATCTCTGTTTGTCCGCATGCAGGTCTTAAAGATGTCCGGTGCTTGGCTGGGTCGGTCATATGACACGCAGGAAAGCGATGCGGTTGACACCTCGATTTCTAAGGTCCAAGCCTTGCATTCGCATGACCGGGAGTTGAGCCATGCGTGAGCACAAGGTGGTCATCGTGGGGGCCGGCATGGCCGGGCTGAGCAGTGCGATCCAATTGGCGCACCAAGGGCTGGACGTGACGGTACTCGAAACTTCCGATGCGCCGGGAGGCAAAGTGCACAGCCGTGAAGTGGGTGGGGTGGCCATAGACAGTGGCCCCACGGTGTTCACCATGCGCTGGGTCTTTGACGAGTTGTTGCAAAGCGTGGGCACCAGCCTTGAAGCAGAAATGCAGATCACACCTTTGCAGGTGCTGGCCCGACATTTTTGGCCTGACGGCAGTCGGCTCGATTTATCGGCCGATGCGCGCCAGAGCGAAGTCGCCATTGCCGCCTGGGCGGGGGGCAACGAAGCCCGTCGTTTCCGTGATTTTTGCCAAACCACGCGGCAGCTTTATGCCACGCTGGAAGGTCCCATGATCCGGTCACAGCGTCCGCAAATGGGCGGCTTCATGGCCAACTTGGGTTTGGGCGGCTTGGGTGTGTTGGCGCGTTTGGGCCCCATGCGCAGCCTTTGGCAGCAACTGGGGCATCAGTTCACCGACCCGCGACTGCGCCAGTTGTTTGGCCGTTACGCCACTTATTGCGGTTCGTCGCCTTGGTTGTCCCCAGCCACCTTGATGTTGATCGCGCAGGTTGAGATGGACGGTGTCTGGTCGGTAGAAGGGGGCATGGTCGGCATGGCCAGGTCGCTGGCCCGTGTGGCCCGGCGCAAGGGGGCTGTGTTTCGCTACAACACCACTTGTCAGCAAATTGAAAAGCGCCAAGGCAAGGTATTTGGCGTGCACTTGCAGACGGGTGAATTTATCCCGGCTGACCGTGTCATCTTTAACGGCGATGTAGCGGCTTTGCGCAATGGTTTGTTGGGCGATGCTGTGCGTGATGCCGTGCCCAATGCAGCACCGCCCCGCTCGCTTTCGGCCTTGACTTGGTCCTTGTATACCCCGGCAGAAGGCGTGGCACTGGACCGGCACAACGTGTTTTTTCAGGCCGATTACGCCAGCGAATTCGACGATATCTTCGGACAACACCGCTTGCCCAAAACACCCACGGTGTACGTTTGCGCGCAAGACCAGCCCCAGGGCGTTTCGCTCGGCGCTGCCGAGCGCCTATTTTGTTTGGTCAACGCCCCCGCCTGCGGAGATGGCAACGAAATCACCGAGGAGGCCCTAGAACAATGCCAAACCCACACCTTCAAGCACCTGGCCCGGTTGGGCCTGCGTTTGCAGCCAACGACGGACAATTGCGTCAGGACGACACCCCGGGACTTTCATCAGCGATTTCCGGCCAGCGGCGGAGCCCTGTACGGGCAGGCGACGCACGGCTGGACGAGCATCTTCTCCAGACCTGGCTCCACAACGCCCCTGCCGGGCCTGTATCTGGCGGGGGGCAGCGTCCATCCGGGACCGGGGGTGCCAATGGCGGCTTTGTCCGGGCAGCGGGCGGCAGAGGCCGTGATGGCGAGCCTCGGTTCGACCAAAACGTACCCGATGGAGGCTACCTTTGGTGGTATGTCGACGCGATGAGTGACGATGGACAGCATGGCATCACCCTCATTGCCTTTGTTGGCAGTGTGTTTTCGCCTTATTACGCTTGGGCTGGTAAGCGCGGCAGGGCCAACCCTGAAAACCATTGCGCACTTAATGTGGCCATTTACAGCAAGGGCAAGGGACGCTGGGCCATGACCGAGCGCGGCCAACGCCATTGCGCCCGCAGTGCCACTCAATTCACGATTGGACCCAGTCAATTGTCCTGGGATGGCGATTGCCTGAGCATCGACATCAACGAGGTGTGTGTGCCTTTGCCGCAGTCTATTAAAGGGCGCATCAAGCTTTGGCCGCAGCAGTTGTTTGGTTATTCAACGCCCTTGGATACCCATGGAAAACACCGTTGGGGACCATTGGCTCCGTCTGCTCGCATCGAGGTCGATCTGGCCGCACCCGGGCTGAAATGGGAGGGACACGCCTACCTTGACTCCAATGAAGGCGATGAACCGGTGTCGCAGGGCTTTCATACCTGGGACTGGTCGCGCGCCCGCATGCGCGATGGCAGCACGGTGGTGTTTTATGACATGCAGGCTCCGGGCACTGCAGACCGAGTCTTGTCATTGCGGTTTACCCCACGAGGCGAGGTGCAGAGCGTGGCCTCGCCGCCCGCCCAAAGCCTGCCCAAAACGGCTTGGCGCATACAGCGCCGCATGCGCAGCACTCAGGCTGTGAAGGTGCACGAACAACTGGAGGACACGCCGTTTTATCAGCGTGCCTTATTGCAATTTGAATACGCGGGCGAGCGTTTGCTTGCCTTTCACGAAACCCTGTCGGTGCCGCGTTTGGTGTCACCGGTGGTTCAAGCCATGCTGCCTTGGCGCATGCCGAGGCGGGCTTGAGATGAATTTCCCTGAACTCAGGGTTCCCCCATTCCTGGCCATGGTGGCCAAGAATAGCCCTCGTGCGGGCCGTGCACGTCTTCTGCAAGGAGAAAACTATGTCTAACTCAGACAAAGTCTGGCCAACGGGACTGACCGAGGCCGAATCGGAAGAGATTCACCGTAATCTCATCCAGGGCACGCAGATATTCGGCATGATTGCCGCATTTGCCCATCTGCTGGCCTACATCTATTCACCCTGGCTCAAGTAAGGAGGCACAACATGATCTATTCGAAAATGTGGTGCGTGGTGAAACCATCGGTTGGTATTCCAGTGTTCATTGCTGCTGTGGCCATTGCGTCCTTCAGCGTGCACCTGGCCCTGACCTTGAACACCTCTTGGGTGAAAAACTTCCTAAACGGTGGTACCAAAGTCGTTGCAGTCGCAGCGCCGGCGGATGCCGCGGTGAAGAAGTAACGGGTGCAACCCGACGAACGACCAGACGCGCAAGCGTCTGGTCCTTCTCTCATGAATAAATCACGCTCCAATTGGGCGACGTCCCTGGCCAGCCTAGGACCCCGCTTTTTGCCTTTTGCCGATGTGGCCAGCGAAGACTTACCGCTGTCACGTCTGCTGCGCTTGTCGCTGTTTCAAATTTCTGTCGGCATGGCCATGGTCATGCTGGTCGGCACCCTCAACCGCGTGATGATTGTGGAATTGCAGGTTCCAGCCACGCTGGTGTCCTTGATGGTAGCGCTGCCTTTGCTGGTGGCCCCATTTCGGGCACTGATCGGTTTTCGCTCGGACAACCACCGCTCGCAATTGGGCTGGCGGCGTGTGCCCTATATCTGGATGGGCAGCCTGATGCAGTTTGGTGGTTTTTCTATCATGCCGTTTGCACTCTTGGTGTTGGCAGGGGCCGGGCAGTCTAGCCAAGCCCCGGCTTGGGTCGGTTTGGTCGGGGCGGCTGGTGCGTTTATTTTAGTGGGCATCGGCATGCACACCGTGCAAACCGCCGGCCTGGCCTTGGCCACCGATCTGGCTCCAGTTGAAAGTCAGCCCAAAGTGGTCGGACTCATGTATGTCATGCAGTTGCTCGGCATGATTGGCAGCGCCTTGATGTTGGGGCATTTATTGCACGATTACAGTCCCGGCCAGCTTATCCGTGTGGTGCAAGCAGTGGCCGTCATGACCTTGGTGCTGAATGTGGTGGCCCTTTGGAAGCAAGAGCCTCGTAGCCGTTTGCGTAAACCCGGCACCCCCGTCGAACAAAATTTTCAACAAGCTTGGCAAACCTTTTGCCAAGGCCCTAACACTTTGCGCCGCTTGCTGGCCGTGGGGCTGGGCACCATGGCCTTCACCATGGAAGACGTGTTGCTTGAACCCTATGGCGGCGAAATTCTGAACCTCAGTGTCTCCAGCACCACGCTGCTCACGGCCACCTTGGCATTGGGCGGGCTGATGGGTTTTGCCTGGGCCTCGCGCGTGCTGAGCCGGGGGGGCAATGCCTACCGCATGTCGGGTTGGGGCGCTTGGGTGGGTGTGCCCGCCTTCATGGCCGTGATCGCATCGGGCCCTCTGGCCTCACCCGCCTTGTTCACCTTGGGTATCTTTCTAATTGGTCTGGGCGGCGGCTTGTTTGCCCACGGCACTCTGACAGCCACCATGCAGTTGGCCACCCCCGAGCAAACCGGTTTGGCCATGGGCGCCTGGGGTTCGGTGCAAGCCACGGCTGCCGGGGTGGGCATTGCATTGGGCGGCATGATTCGGGACGGTGTCGCTCTTGGAAGCAGCTCTGTGATGGGCTATTCGACCGTTTATGCCCTGGAAATTGTCTTGCTAGGCCTGACCCTATGGGCCATGGGACCTTTAATGCGCCCTGTACGCCGAGCAGCTATCTCTGCATAATCAGGGCCATTCTTTTTTAAAACCCCACCACAAACGAAGGAAAAACCATGGAAATTAAGCACATCCTCATCATCATGTTCGTGGTCTTTGGCCTGTTCATGTTGGCCAATTGGTTCAATCGTCCAAAAGGTCCGCGCAAGTGATTGCCGTTTGGGCGCAAAGAAAAAGCCGCTGAAAAGCGGCTTTTTCATGGGCAACTGAAACAGATCAGTTGCGGTTGTCGCGGTAACCGCTGCCGTAGCCTGTTGTAGGTTCTTTGGGTTTGGACAGGTTCACCACGATGGAGCGACCGCTGACGGACATGCCATTCAGACCGGTGATGGCGGCTTGGGCTTCTTCGGCGCTGGACATTTCGACAAAAGCGAAACCTTTGGAACGACCGCTGTCACGGTCCATCATGACTTTGGCCGACAAAACGCCGCCAAACTCAGAGAAGTTTTGACGCAAGCTGGCGTCGTCGATGGTGTAAGGCAAGTTGCCCACGTAAATTTTGCTGCTCATGGTTGAGCCTTTCAGAGAGGTGGCATGAGGATTTATAAATAAACCCGGCATGCAGGAAAAAGCGGCTTCTTGTAAGAGGCCGCAGGGAAAAGTGACCTGCTTTGTGGCAAGTCACGATTGTTGGTGTTAAGGGACTGGTCGGGGGGCCAGGTGTGTGCTGTTTCAGGGCACAGCACAAGCGCGAGGGGGATGAAAACGCATCAGGCCCTAGAGGGGATGTGGCAAGTTCAGACCCTGGAGTGTAGTCCCTGCGAGCGCTCTGGCTTTTTTACCCCATGGTCTCAGTCAGCAGGGGCAGTAATCGGATGCCCTGATGCCAGCAAGTACATGACCTGTTGCATCACCTGTGTGCCCTGGGCTGCATAGGGGTCGAAATCAGGGTGGTGCATTTTCACCATGGGGTCGTCCGCAGACAGTTGAACCAAGGCCATGGACCATTTGTCAAAGCGCCTTTCTAGGATTTCTTCGTACTGCAGCAGCACGACATCTTTGTGGCGACTGTCGGCTGCAATGCGCAGATAGAGGCGATTGATTGCGCTGCGTTCACCTTCCAGAATTTGAATGAAAAAACCTTGCCCCTGACACAGCACGCCCGTGATGCCCTGAGTTTGGTTGTGGGCCTGGGCTTTTTCCAAAATGGCGCGGGTCACGGTGGTGGTTTGCGGGCCAGTTGTACGGCTGACATAGAGCAAACGCACTTGGACGTTGTGGCGGGCTGGGGGCATGCGGGTCATGGCGCTTGCCGCAGGGCATTGCGGTCCAGACGTTCGTTTTCACGGCGTTCAAATAAATTGAGCATCCAGGCCACCCGCTGGGGCATGGCCCGATTGGGGAAGTAGGCGGGCATGCTGTTTTGCTGTGTGGCGTCCATGCAGCCTTGCACCAAACCCATAATCGCCGCCAAGGGCGCTGGGTGTTGGGCGGTCACTCGTATCCAGTGCACTTGGGTCCAGGCACTGGCCAGCAGCATGAGCTTGCGTGTCGTGCTGACCACGGTGCGCTTGTTCACCGAATCCAGACCTTCACGGCGCAGTTGGTGGCCAATTTCGGCATAAATCATGCTGGCAGCGCAAATGGCGGCGCGGCAATCGGGCGGCAAGGCGGCAATGCCTGCATGGGCCTGCTTGTACAGGCGGTCGGCTTCGTCCAGCAAGCGGGTCACCACATGGGCAATGGCTGGGTTGAATTCGGGCTTTTGCAGCCAAGCTTCAGGTTGGATACCGGCTGCTCGCAGCCAAGCACGCGGCAGATAGAGGCGGCCGATGCTGGCGTCGTGTCCCACATCGCGGGCAATGTTGGTCAGCTGCATGGCGACGCCCAGTTCGCAGGCGCGGGCCAAGGTTTCCATGTTTTGTGCGCCCATGATCCAACTCATCATGGCCCCCACGCTGCCAGCCACACGCGCACCGTAGGCATGCAGGTCTTCAATGGTTTCGTAGTGGCGATCTGCGGCGTCCCAGGCAAAGCCTTCAATCAGGGCGTCCAACAAATGGCGCGGTAAGGTGTAGCGCTGGACCACCAAGCTCAGGGCGTGGTCTTCTACATGGTCATGCGGAGCCCCGGCATAAATAGCGTCCAGCCTTGCCTGCAATATCCCTAGCGGCAGGTCGCCTTGTTGCGCTTCGTCGACCAAGTCGTCGGCCACCCGACAAAACGCGTACAAGGCTATGGCGGCGGCGCGCACTCGGGGGGGTAACAAGCGGCTGGCTGCAAAAAATGTTTTGGAACCCCCTTGCATCATCGATACGCAAGCTTGAAGGTCTTGCGAGTCGAAATTGAGTTCTTGGTGCACCACCGGAATGGGAGGTAAATCAGGGGCGACCTGTGTGGAGACTGAAAAGGCGCGTTCAGGCTGTGACATGGGGAACCACCGTTTCCAGAGCTTTGGCTGACATCAAGACACCCGGCACGCCCGCCCCCGGATGGGTGCCTGCACCCACCATGAACAAGCCCGGCACGTCTTCGCTGCGGTTGTGCGGGCGAAACCAGGCGCTTTGCAGCAACAAGGGCTCGAGGCCGAAACCTGCGCCTTTGTAGGCCCACAGGCGGTCATGAAAATCCTGCGGCGTAGAGACCTTGGAGCTGACGATGCTGTCGCGCAGTCCGGGCAGCACGCTGGCTTCGAGTCTTTCGGCAATGGCAGCGCGGTAGGTTTCGGCATAACTGGCCCAGTCGGTGCCGCTGTCCAGGTGTGGCACGGGCGAGAGCGCGTAAAACGTGTCGCAGCCCTCGGGTGCCAGCGAAGGGTCAGTGGCGGTGGGGCGGTGCAGGTAGAGGCTGAAGTCGTCGGCCAGTTTGTGGCGTTTGAAGATGTCGGTCAGCAAGCCCTTGTAGCGAGGGCCCAGCACCATCATGTGGTGCGGCACGTCTTGGTATTGGCGCGATGTACCGAAGTACCAAACAAACAGGCCCATCGAGTAACGGCCCCGGTCGATTTTGGAGTCCGTCCAGTGGCGGCGATGTTGTGCTGCCACCAGGTGTTTGTAAGTCCAGGCGGTGTCGGCGTTACTCACCACAATGTCGGCGGCAATGAATTCGCCGGTGTCGAGTTCGACCCCGCAGGCGCGTCCGTTTTCAATCCGAATCTGGTGCACCGGGGCGTTGCAGCGCAACTGCACGCCACGCTCTTTGAGCAAACCCACCATGCCTTGCACGATGCTGCCCGTACCGCCCATGGCCGAATGCACGCCCCAGGTTCTTTCCAGGGAGTTGATCAGGGCGTAAGCGGCCGTGACCGAGAACGGGTTGCCGCCAATCAAAAGCGGATGAAAGCTCATGACCGTGCGCAGTTTGTCATTGCTGAAGTGCTTGGCTACCAGGGTGTAGATGCTGCGCCATGCACCCATTTTCATAAAGGACGGAATGGCCTTAATCAGATCGCCCAGGGTGTCAAAAGCGATGGAGCCCAGCCCTTCAAAACCCAAAGTTTTGCAACGCTCGGCCTCTTGTACGAAGTTCTGGTAGCCCTGCACGTCAGCCGGGCAAAAGCGGGCCACTTCGGCCAGCATATGGGTTTCGTCGCCGCTGTAGTCAAACCAAGTGCCATCGTCAAACCGGATGCGATAAAACGGGGCCATGGGCACCAGGGTCACATCGTCGGCAAAACGCCTGCCGCAAAGGGTCCAGAGTTCTTCGAGCAGAAAGGGGGCGGTGATGATGGTCGGGCCAGCATCAAAGGTGAAACCGTCTTGTTTGTGCACATAGGCCCGGCCGCCCGGGGCGTCCAGCTTCTCGAGCACCTTGACCTGATAGCCCTTGACGCTCAAGCGGATGGCGGCCGCCAAGCCGCCAAAGCCGCTGCCGATGATGACGGCCATGGGGCGACTCGAGTCGCCTTGCTTGGCTGCCTGTGGAGGGCGTGAGAGCAGGCCGGAATTGCCAAAACCATCGGAGTTATATGCATTCATGGTGGCCTTTAAGGTGGGGTGGTCAAAGCCGGTTTGGCTGTGGTCTGGCCCATGGCCCATCCCCAAAGTCGTTCCAGTGGCCAGGGGAAAATCATGATGACGTGTTCGACAATCGCCAGCCCCAGCAAGGTGGCCAACATGACCCAGCCCGTGGTAATGGCCACGGCCCCTTGTTGGGCCAACCAGACCAGCCAGAACCAGATGCCCATGGCGACACCCATGGACAGAACAAACCAGAGCGACATGTCGCGGGTGCGGAAATAACTGGCCAGATAAGCCAAGTGGGCCGGCAGGTACTGAGCGCCGTTTTGGGGCACACCGAAAAACAAATTCAATTTGGCCGACAGGCGCATGAACCAGAGCAGTGCAAAGGTGCAAATAGCCAAATGGCTGGATTGACCCTCTTGCATCCAGCACAAAATGCCGAAATTGGCCAGCAATGCCAGCTCGTGATAAAGCATGACCTGCAAGGCTTGCACAAAGCGCGTCCAACCCCGAGCGTTGGGGCTGAGCGGTGTTTTGCGCGGCCCGGTGATCCAGCCGGTCAAAAAGGCCAGTTCATGCCAGCCCCACATCACGATCACGCTGCCAAAAGCCAGATAAGCGTTGAACACGCTGACCTCGCGCATGCTTTGGGCTACGCCTGCAAAACTCAAAAGCAGCAGCACCGTCCAGCCTGCCAGGCTGAAACGGAAGCTGCGCGGGGGCCTGCGGTCGAGCCACAAAATCACGCCCGTGCCCAACCACCAGCACAGGGCCGTGAAAACGCAGGCCAGAACGACTTCATTCACCATGCGGGTTCCATGCGTACTTGGGGAGACAAGTCTTGTTCAATGACCGGCATGAAGTAGAGCCGTGCAAAGGTGGCGGCGGCTTTGACTGCGCACACCGCTTGCTGTAGTTTGCCCACCACACCGCCTCGGGTTTTGGCTTTTGCCATGGCTTGCGACAAAGCGAACAGGCGCTCCAAGCCCCGGCGGAATTCAGGGTTGTCGGTGTCCAGTGCCAAGGGGAACACTTGCTTGGTGATTTCGCTGGTGATGCGGAAAACCTGGTAGTCGTACTCGCTCGAATCGAGTCCCATGGCCTCGTGGAGCATCGGGCGGGTGTGGTCACGCACATACATGGTGGCGTAGACGGCCAGCAGGAAAAAGCGGATCCACAGCTTGTTGCCACCGCGCAGCAAACTCGGGTTGGCTCGCATGATCAGGGCAAAGGATTCGCCATGGCGAAATTCGTCGTTACACCACAACTCAAACCAGCGAAAAATCGGGTGAAAGCGCTTTTCTGGGTATTTTTCGAGTTGGCGAAAGATGGTGATGTAGCGGGCATAACCAATTTTTTCGGACAGATAAGTGGCGTAATAAATGTATTTAGGCTTGAAGTAGGTGTACTTCTTAGTGCGCTTCAAGTTGCCCAGGTCAATGCCCAGGTTGAAGTCGCGCAGCGACAAGTTGATGAAGCCGGCATGGCGTGACTCGTCACGCGCCAGATAGGTCATCAGTTGCTTGATGTCGGGGTTGGTGACGTTTTTGCGAATCTCGTTGTACAACACGCATCCAGAAAATTCAGAGGTCAAGGAACTGACCAAAAAGTCCATGAACTCCTGGCGCATCTCGGGCGAGAGCTTGGCCATGTTGTCTTTCACTTCATCGGCAAAGGCGGCATCGCGCTGGAAGTGGTCATGGTTGTTGTCGCCCTCGTACTCGGCCATCATCTTGTCCCATTCGGCACGCACGGGCTCTATGTCGATGCGGTCCATGGCAGCAAAATCGGTGGTGTAAAACCGAGGGCTGATCATGTCGTCGTGCAAGGCCTTTTTGTTGGCGTCATCAGCGGTTTCGATGTTCTGGACTACGGTGGCATTCATGGGGGTTCTCCGGTGCGATTAACGGGGGGAAGTCTCGCTGCCTGCTAGCCGCAAACCGGCAAAGACAGCGGCATTGCTGGGTCCAAACGACTCCAAATCAATTCGTTGTTGGGTGCTGGGGTCCACCAAAGTCAGGCGGCCATCGGTGCGACCGATGAGTAAAAACGGAGCATCAGGGCCCATTTTTTCGCGATGACGCGCGCGCACCAAGGCGCGCAGACTGCTGCGCAAAAAACCTTGTTCGCCACTGAAATGGGCCACTTGCCGACCAGAGATGTGGTCCAACACTGCAATGTCGCCATTGGGCAGGTCTTTAAATTGCAAGGCCAGCTGCCACTGAGTGGGCGCATCAGGGGTTCGCGGGTCCAGGCCAGACCAGCGGGCCAGCCCAATAGCCACCAGCAAAGCCAGCAAAAACACACCGATCCAAGCCATGGACTTGTTCAAGCTCAGGCCTTGATTCGGAACGGACCAGTGTTGCTTGGGCAGGGTGCTCATGCCAGCATACCGTGTTGTGGTGGAGTGGGGTGAGACCGGGCAGGGGCGGGCGTTTTGACCCCTTGGGTGTGCAGGTTTTCTCCGGCCCGAGCTTCAGACCACAAGGCCAACAACTGTTCACCCACTTGCTGCCCGTTGGGCACGCAGCGCAGGGTGGGCTGGGGGCGGCTGACGTGCCAGGCGCGTTGGTGTGGCCACAGATGGGCCCAGCCAATGCGGTCTTCGGGGTGCAAAGCCAGAGCAATGTCGCCCATGCCCTTGGCATAGCCCTTGAGGGATGCCCCGGCGATGCGCTTGTAGGGTAGGTTGAAAGTCAGCGTTAGCACAATGCCGATGCGCATGACGACCCGTTTGTTCGTCAGTGTGTACAAAGTGCTGCGGGCCGAAAACCAAGCGGTGCTCAGTAGCAGGGCCAGGGCCACGGCATACAGACCGGCGGCTACCGCCAAGGGCTTCCAGCCTGCGGTGCTTTCTGGGGCGCTGAGGTTGATGGCTTGCACGGCCAGCATCAGGGCAAAGTACAGGGCAATTTTGCGCACATGAAAACCGTGTACCGCCAAGCATCGCCAATCGGGCGCACCTTGCCAAACCACACGCTCACCCGCGGGCAAGGCGCTGGGCAGGCCAGGTGCGGCCTCCCATTCGTGTTCGTGCGTGGCTTTCATATCAGCGGTTCCTGGCGCTGGGGTGTCGCGTACAAGGTGCCTGCACCGTAATAAGCGCTGATTTTTTCTTCTTCCAGCAAAGTGATTTGCGCATTTGACTTGGTCTGGGGCACGTTGCCGAACTGGTGCGCCAGAATGGCTTGAACCCGCGTACCGTCTTTTTTGATGCGGGCAAAGGTCATGGGCAGCAAAACGCGTTTATCCGAGCCTGTTAATTGCACTTCGGCATAACGGAACATCATTTCCATGCGGTCTACCCACAAATCGCAGACTGTGCCCGCGATCTCATTGTCGGCACCCCAAACGGGCAGGCCACGGGGATCGACGTCTTGCTTGGCCACTGAGTGGTCTGGGGCCACACGCAAAGGCACAATTTTGGGGTGACCATGCGGGTCCATGTCGGGCACGTCTGCGCGCATGGCCCAAGCACCAGGGCCTACTCCTGCCAACAGGGGGTCACCTACGGGCTCCAGTGGGGCTCCGTTCCAGCCGTGGGTGGGCTGGCCACTGTAGTCACCATCGGGGCGGGCCAGATCGGGGGACAGGTAGGTGTGACCATCTTGGGTCTTGAACGCTTTGGGCTCTGGCACGGGCGGCCAGCCTTCAATTTTGGGGCCGTTCTCGCGCCCTGAATCCATGGGGTAGCCCTCGCGATGACTTTCTCGCACGAGGTAATAAATCAAACCCGCAAAAAACGCCCAAAACATATACAAAACGATTTGGGCCACATCGATGTACTGCGTTATTGCGCCTGTTTCCATGGCTGTTCTCCTTCAAAAAATAGTGACAAATGTCAGCCCGGCAGTTGTGCCAGACCCAACGGGTTAGTGACTGTCTTGGCCGTCAAAGGCTTGGCCAGACGACTCGATCGCAACATGGGGCCCAAGGCCACCAGCACGACAAACAACAGATAAATTTCCAGGTGGTACACAAAGCTGTATGCGGTGATGGGGGTGACCAGGGCTTCGCCCAAGCTGCCGGACATGGCCAACACCGAGACCCCGTCGCGCAAGGCCCCGCCCAATGCCATGGCCGCACCGGCACTGGTGGCTTGCACTGCGCCCCAAGTGCCCACCACCAAACCGCCTAGGCGGGCATCGCCCATTCCCATAGCGGTGACCAGCATGCCCACCGAAAAGAGGCCGCCACTGAAGCCGATCAGGCCCACGCCGAGCCGGAATAGCCAAGCCGCCTCAAGGGGGCCCGAAAAAATCACCATCGCAAAGGCTGGCAAGCCTAAGACAACACCCAAACTGGCCAAGCGGCAAGCGTGCAAGCCACCCGATAGCCAGCGTGAGGACAGCATGAAGGCCAATAGCGCACCGCCTGCGCTGAGGGCTGTCAGGGCACTGGTCATGCCGACATCAAGCTTCAGGATTTCGGCGGCATAAGGCTCCAACACGATGTCCTGCATGTTGAAGGCAAAGGTGCCGAGTGCCAGGGTCCATAAAAAGCGGCGCATTTGTGGCTGTGCCATCAGTTCGCGCCAGCTGCTGGCAAAGCCACCGGCTTCGCGACGACCACGTTTGGCTTGTCTGGCTTCTTGCTTCCAGAGTGAGGCCAGGTTCAAAATGGCGACCAGCAAGGCGCAGCCTTGCACCACTTGGATCAATTTTTGCGGACTGAAATGGTCCAGAACAAGACCAAATACCGCGCTGCTGCCGATCATGCCGAGCAGCAACATGCTGTACAGCAAGGCCACCACACGGGGGCGTTTTTCTTCAGTGGCCAAGTCGTGCGCCAGCGCCATGCCAGCAGTCTGAGTCACCTGAATTCCCGCGCCGACCAACACAAAAGCCAGGCCTGCACCCAACTGACCCAGCCAAAGGTTGGCATGCTCGGCCTCGGACAAAAGCAACAAGGCGAAAGGCATGATCGAAAGACCACCAAACAGCAACAAAGTGCCCATCCACAAATAAGGAATGCGACGCAGCCCAAGCGCCGATGGGTGCGTGTCACTGCGGTAGCCAATCAGGGTGCGCAAAGGGGCGAACACCATGGGAATAGCCACCGCTAAGGCAACCCACCAAGCGGGAACCTGCAGCTCGACAATCATGACCCGGTTCAGGGTGCCCACCAGCAAGGCCGTGACCATCCCGATCACCACCTGAAACAGCGACAAGCGCAGCAGGCGTGCCATCGGCAGCTCGGGCGACGCGGCGTCGGCAAACGGCATGAACCGTGTGCCATAAGCCGTGAGCCAGCGAGGAACCGGGATGTAAAGTTTCATGAGCGGGCCCACTCCCAGGCTTGGGAGGTGTAAAAACCGCTGGCCACGCGCTGCATGCGGGCCCCTTGCCAGCCTTGCAGATCGGGGGCCGCTTGCATGCGCTGCAGCAAATCGGCATGGGCCACCGGCGACAAAGAAGGTGAGCGGTCACTGCGCGGAAACAACCTGCCCGCGCTGTGCATCAAGGCCAGCAGGGGGGTGCGTGGCGCGAAGGTAAAGACCATCGAGCTGTGGGTGCGCTGTGCCAGCCCGGCCAAAGCCTGGGCAATTTGATCGCAGTCGTAATGGATCAAGGAGTCCATGCACACCACATGGTCAAAATGGCCCAGCTCGGGGCTGAGCATGTCACCTGACAAAAATTGCACCGATCCGGGCAACGCAGGGTGCTCGGCGGCCATGCGTTCAGCGGCCAGTTTGACCAGAGTGGGCGACAGGTCGATGGCCACCACCTCGGCCCCACGCAAAGCAGCCTGCAAGGCCAGAGCCCCCGTGCCACAACCTGCGTCCAGCAGGCGCAAGCCCCGCATGTCTTGCGGCAACCAAGACAACAAGGTCTCGCGCATGGTGTCGCGTCCGGCCCGCACCGTGGCCCGAATGCGCCCAACGGGCTCGTTCGATGTCAGGCGAGCCCAGGCATCAGCGGCCGTGCGGTCAAAGTAATGCTCGATCTGGCTGCGGCGTTGTTCGTAAGCGGTGGTGTTCATGACGGCGCTTTCAATCAAAACCCAGCAGGTCAAAAATATCCCGATCTTTCATGGGAATGGAGGGTAGGGGGTCGGCACCCAGCCAAAGCGCAGCAGCCAAGCGCATGTACTCGTCTTGCACGGCTTTGACGGCAGGGGTGGCTTCCAGCTCGAACAAGGTGCACTTTTTCAGGCGGCTTTTGCGAATTTCATCCAGCATCGGGAAATGCGCCATGGTTTTCAGGCCCACCACCGCGTTGTATTTGTCGATCTGGTCGGTTGCGTCGCTGCGGTTGGCGATCACACCACCCAAGCGGACGTTGTAGTTTTTGGCCTTGGCACCAATTGCCTGAACAATGCGGTTCATGGCAAAAATCGAGTCAAAGTCGTTGGCGGTGACGATCAGGGCGCGGTCGGCGTGTTGCAGCGGAGCGGCAAAGCCACCGCACACCACGTCGCCCAGCACATCAAAAATCACCACATCGGTGTCTTCCAGCAGGTGGTGCTCTTTGAGCAGCTTGACGGTCTGGCCGACCACATACCCGCCGCAACCTGTACCAGCTGGGGGGCCGCCTGCCTCCACGCACATCACGCCGTTGTAGCCCTTGAAGACGAAGTCATCAAGTCGAAGCTCTTCGGCATGAAAGTCCACCGTTTCGAGCGCATCGATGACGGTGGGCATGAGTTTTTTGGTCAGGGTGAAGGTCGAGTCGTGTTTCGGGTCACAACCGATTTGCAGCACGCGTTTGCCCAGCTTGCTGAAAGCCACTGACAAGTTGGACGAGGTGGTGCTTTTGCCGATGCCCCCTTTGCCATAAACGGCAAACACTTTGGCGTTGCCGATCTTGACGGTGGGGTCCATCTGGACTTGAACGCTGCCCTCGCCGTCGGTCCCTTTGGTGCTGCGGGAGATGTTACGAATTGGCACGCTGGTGGTTTCGATCATGCTGGGAGTCCTTCCTGTATGCCTTCAAGGCGGTCTTCAAGTTCTTCACCGGCACGCAGCAGGGCTGACATGGTCTCGGCGTCGGGCCGCCAGTACTGTCGGCGGGTAGCCTCCAGCAGACGGTTGGCCAATTTGGCCGATGCGGTGGGGTTGAGTTGGGCCATGCGTTCACGCATGGCCGGGTCGAGCACAAAGGTTTGTGCCAACTGTTGGTAAACCCAAGGTTGTACTTGGCCTGTGGTGGCCGACCAACCCATGGTGTTGGTCAGGTGGGCTTCGATCTGGCGCACGCCTTCGTAGCCGTGCTGCAACATGCTTTCGTGCCACTTGGGGTTGAGCATGCGGCTGCGGGTTTCCAGTGCCACTTGCTCAGTCAGGCTGCGCACCACGCCTTCGCCCTGGGTTTGGTCCCCAATGAACACGGGGGGGGCTTCGGCGGCGTTGCCGTCGCGTTGGTGTTTGGCTTGCAACACGGCGCGGCTGATGCCGCCCAGGGTGTCAAAGTAGGTGTCGATGCTGGTCACGCCCAGTTCGACCGAGTCCAGATTCTGGTAGGTCAGCGAGACACTGGCCAGCGCGCTTTGCAAAACAGCGGTGTTGCGTACGGGGCGGCCTTCACGGCCATAAGCAAAGCCTTTGCGCTGGGTGAAGGCATCGCCCAGCTCGTTTTCGTTTTCCCAGCAGCTGCTGTCAATCAGGTGGTTGACGTTGGCACCGTAGGCTCCCTCAGTGTTGCCAAACACCCGCAGTGCAGCACATTCCAGTGTGCTGCCTTCGTGCTCGGCCAAAAAGGCCAGAGCGTGTTTGCGAACAAAATTTTGTTCTAAGGGTTCATCCGCACTGGCCGCCAGAAAGGCCGCTTCGGCCAGCAGGCGGATTTGCATGGGCAAGAGGTCGCGGAAGATGCCCGACAGCGTGATGACCACATCAATGCGCGGACGACCCAGTGTGGCCAGCGGCACCAGGCAAGCGCCCGCCAAACGCCCATAACTGTCAAAACGGGGCGCTGCGCCCATCAGTGCCAGGGCTTGCGCCATGGGGCCGCCCTCGGTCTTGAGGTTGTCGCTGCCCCACAACACCATGGCCACGGTTTCGGGCAGGTTCGAGTGGTCTTGGGCGTAGCGCTCCAGCAGTTTGTCGGCTTGGCGCTTGCCGTCCATGACCGCAAAGGCGGAGGGCATGCGGAACGGGTCCAGACCGTGCAGGTTGCGGCCCGTGGGCAGCACGGCGGGGTTGCGGATCAGGTCGCCGCCAGGGGCGGGTTGCAGATAGCGGCCATCCAGTGCGCGCATGAGTCCCTGCATTTCGTGGTCTTCGCCCAACAACTTGTTGGTGCGCACCAGTTGGCGCAAGGATTCGAGGGTGGCTTTGTCGGCGCTTTGTTGAGGGCTCATCACTGCACTCAGTTGGGCTTCGGTGGCGCCGTCGACCAAGGCTTCTATGAAGTCGGCGTGGACCAGACCCATGGCATCGGCCATGACTTTCAGGGTTTGTAGCCGCTGCTCGCGGGTCGGGGCTTGGCCCATGACGTGCAGTCCTTCAGGGATCAACGCGTACTCGAGTTCCAGTAATTGGTTTTGCAGTTGCTCAATCCAATCAGCGTTGACTTCGGTCAGGGTCTCGGGCACACGCAGGTCGATGCTGCGGGCTTGCTCGTGAATCAAACCGGCCAGACTGGCGCGGTCGAGCGCTTGGTCAGGTCCCATTTGCAGCCAGCTTTCAATGGACTGCTGCAAACTGACCAACTCTTTGTAAAGCCCCGAATGGGTGAGTGAGGGCGTGAGGTAACTGACTAAAGTGGCCGCACCCCGGCGCTTGGCCAGGGCCCCCTCGGAGGGGTTGTTGGCGGCGTACAGATAAATGTTGGGCAAGGCGTCAATCAGGCGGTCTGGCCAGCACTGGGCTGACAGGCCGGTTTGCTTGCCGGGCATGAATTCGAGTGCACCATGGGTGCCAAAGTGCAGTACGGCATCGGCGGCATAGTCTTCACGCAGGTAGCGGTAAAAAGCACTGAAAGCGTGGGTTGGGGCGCAGCCGGTTTCAAAAAGCAGGCGCATCGGGTCGCCTTCATAGCCAAAACCGGGTTGCACCGTGACCGCCACCTGACCAAAAGCGGCACCCAACACAAACAGCGATTGGCCGTTTGTCAGGTGTTTGCCCGGGGCCGGGCCCCATTGCGCTTCAATTTCTTTTAACCAGCGTTCGTTGCGCACATGGTAACTGGTGTCGATGGCGTGCAACACATTGGCCTGCGTGCCGTACTGGCTGGCGTTGCCCTGCAACAAACGGTTGCGCAAGTCGTCCACGCTGTCGGGCAAATCGACGCGGTAGCCTTCTTTGGACAAGCGCTGCAAAGTATTGAACAGGGATTGGAACACCGACAAATAAGCCGCCGTGCCCACGCTGCCGGCATTGGGCGGGAAGTTGAACAGCACGATGGCCAGTTTGCGGTCGGCGCGTGGTTTGTTGCGCAAACGCACCAGACGGTCAATGCGCGCGGTCAGCATGTCGGTCCGCTCAGAACAAGTGAACATGTCTTGGCTGCGCGGTCCGCTGGGAAAGGTGCAGTGCTTCTCGCAGCCGTGGCAGGTTTGTCCGGCAGGGCCCGGACGGCCGCCATAGACCATGGGCAAAATCGAGCCGTCCAACTCTGGAATGGCCACCATGATGGTGTTTTCTACCGGCAGCAAACCGCGTGTCGAGTCACCCCATTGTTCGATGGACTGAAACTCCAGCGGGTGTGCTGCAATGTAGGGCACATCGAGCTCGCTCAGGGCCACTTCGGCAGCGCTGGCGTCGTTGTAGGCCGGGCCACCCACCAATGAAAAACCGGTCAGAGACAACAGCGACTGGATCTGGCTGTCCCCGCCTTGCTTGAAAAACCGGTCAATGGCCGGGCGCGCATCCAGGCCACTGGCAAAGGCCGGGATCACACGCAGTCCGCGTGCCTGGAGGGAGTTGATGACCGCGTCGTAATGTGCGGTGTTGCCCGCCAGCAGGTAGGAGCGCAGCAGCAACAGGCCCACCGCCGGTTGGTCTTTGCGCCCATGCCCGGGCAGGTCGCTCAGCTGTTCGCTGATGCGGTTTTTCATCTGGGGGTGGTACAAGCCCACCTCGGGGTATTCAATCGGTTCTTCGGGCTGAGCCAAAGCCCGCAGGCTTTCGCGTGGGCCTTGGGCGTAGCGGTGCACCAGCGACTTGACCATGTGCTCGATGTTGTGCTCCGAGCCGGCCAGCCAGTAACGCATGGTCAAGAAAAACAAGCGCAAATCTTGTGCCGTGCCGGGAATGAAGCGCAGCAGCTTGGGCAGGCGGCGCAGCATGGCCATTTGTTTGGAACCGGCACTGGCCGAGCCCCCTTTGTCTTCCCCGGTGTCTTTGTTTTTGGCACTGGGGCGCAGTTTTTTGAGCAAGGCCATCAGGCCACCCGATTCGCGCCCCATGACCAGCTTGCCCATGCGGGTCAGTTGGGTCACTTGCGGGGCCGACATGATGCAGACCATGGCGTCGCATTGCTCGCGACGGGCTTGCAATGCCTCTAAAACGGGCAAGAAATGGTCTTCCATGAAGAGCATGGTGACGATCACCAGGTCGGCCTGGGCCACTGCGGCCAGACAGGCAGCCAGTGCGTGCTCGCTGTCGCGCCAAGCCGATGCGCTGTGGGTTTGCAATTGCAGCCCCGGAATTTGGTGCGCCAAGCGGTGGGCCGCGCTGTCTGCAGCGCTGGCCAGATGGCTGTCCATGGTCAACAGCACCACGCTCATGCGGGGTGTGTTGGACTTGGCCTGGTTAGCGGCTGAAATGGGCTTTGGCATCGTAGAGGGTCTCCACGGTGATGGTGGCCACGCCTTGGTCAAGGGCGAACCGCTCGGTGTTGCGACGTGCCTTACCGCGCACAAAGAACGGAATCTTGCCCAGCTCCTTTTCCGCTTCAACACTCCAAGTGGCTTGGTTTGAAGCGGTTTGGGCCGGGGCGGCAACGGCTTGCACAGGGGAGTGGGCCAGGGGTTCGAGGGTGGGTTTGTCCGTGCTGACCTGGGGCTGTGTCAGGGTGTTTTCACTGGCTGGGCGTGTGCTGCCCAGGTGCGATGGGGCGGCGCCGGCATGAAACTCGAAGTCTTGCCGGAACATGCCCAACAGGTGTTCTTCGAGCCCCATCATTAAGGGGTGAACCCAAGTGTCGAACAGCACATTGGCCCCCTCAAAACCCATTTGCGGGGCATAGCGTGCGGGGTAATCTTGCACATGCACAGGGGCCGAGATGACGGCGCAGGGAATGCCCTGGCGCTTGGCGATGTGGCGTTCCATTTGGGTGCCCAAAATCAGCTCGGGCTGCAGCGCTTGGATCTGGGTTTCGACCTCTAAGTAGTCGTCTGTGATCAGGGCTTCGACGCCATGGCGTTTGGCGCAGTCGCGCACTTCGCGTGCAAATTCGCGGCTGTAGGTGCCCAAGCCGACCACCTCAAACCCCATTTCTTGGCTGGCCACACGGGCGGCGGCCACCACATGCGTGGCATCACCAAAAAGGTAGACGCGTTTGCCGGTCAGGTAGGTCGAGTCCACCGATTTGGCATACCAGTTGGCGTGCGCATTTTCGGGGTCTTGGGCGGGCATTGGCAAACCGGTGAGGGCACAGACCTCGGCCATGAAGTCGCGTGTGGCGTGGCTGCCCAAGGGCACGGTTTTGGTGTAAGGCTGGTCAAACTGACGCTGCAACCATTGCGCGGCACTCAGGCCTGTTTCGGGGTAAAGCACCACATTGAAGTCGGCTTCAGCCAACTTTTCGACGTCGGCGACGCTGGCGTTCAGCGGGGCCACCACCGCCACATCAACCCCCAATTGGTTCAACAGCAAGGTGATTTCCTTGACATCGTCGCGGTGCCGAAAGCCCAGTGCCGTGGGGCCCAGGATGTTGCAGCTGGGGCGGGCTTTGGGGGCTTTTTCGCCAACAGGGGTGGCGGGCTTGTGCACCAGGTGGCGGCACAGTTGGTAAAAGGTTTCGCTGGCGCCCCAATTTTCTTTGCGTTGGTAAGAGGGCAGTTCCAGGGCCACCACTGGAATCGGCAATTGCAGGGCTTGCGCCAGACCGCCGGGGTCGTCCTGAATCAGCTCGGCCGTGCAGGATGAACCCACCAACATGGCGGCAGGCTGAAACCGCTCCATGGCTTGGCGGGCAGCGTCTTTGAACAACTCGGCCGTGTCGCCACCTAGATCGCGGGCCTGGAATGTGGTGTAAGTGACGGGGGGGCGGCGGGGCAGTCGCTCGATCATGGTGAACAACAAATCGGCATAGGTGTCGCCTTGGGGCGCGTGCAGCACATAGTGCACATCGCGCATGGCGGTGGCCACTCGCATGGCCCCCACATGGGGCGGTCCTTCGTAAGTCCAGAGCGTCAGTTGCATGGGGTTTTCCTGCGCTTTCAGGCCGCCAACTTCAGGCGGCGCTTGAGGGGGCGGCTGAACAAACCGGCCAGATCGACCGCTTGTTCATAGCCTTGAATGGGTGTGAAGACCAACTCGATGGCCCACTTGGTGGTGATGCCTTTTGCCTCCAGCGGATTGGCCAGACCCAGGCCGCAGACCACCAGATCAGGAGCGTCAGCCAGGCAACGCTCAAGTTGCAGGTCCACATCCTGCCCTTCGCTGATGCGGGTGCCCGCAGGCAACCAAGCCAGTTCTTGGGCCATGTGCTGACGGTGCAAATAGGGGGTGCCCACTTCCACCAAGTCCATGCCCAGTTCGCGGTGGACAAAACGGGCCAAGGGGATTTCAAGCTGCGAATCAGGGAAGAAGAAAATGCGCTGGCCTTGCAGCGTTTGGCGTTGCACGGCCATGGCTTTTTCAGCGCGCTGGCGGGGGGCTGCGGTGGCGTTTTCGAATACTTCAGGGGCCACACCAAAGGCGCTGGCGGCGGCTTGCAACCAAGCGGTGGTGCCCTCCACGCCCAAAGGGAAGGGTGCGGGCAGGTGCTGCGCGCCACGAGACTGCAAGGCCCGGGCAGTGTCGGCCAAAAAGGGTTGGGCCAGTAAAAACCGTGTGTTGGGTCCAACTTCAGGCATGGACTGGCTGTTGCGCGGTGGAAAAAAGTTGACCGACAAACCCATGCGTTCCAGCAGGCTGCGCATTTGGTCTTCCACCACATCGGCCAAAGTACCCACCACCATCAGTGACTGGGCGGCTTGGGGGGCTGCGGCGGGCAAACCCGGCACCATGGCGGCCAGGCAGGCATCTTCGCCTTGGGTAAAGGTGGTTTCAATGCCGCTGCCTGAGTAATTGAGCACGCGCACGGCGGGAAAGTGAATCTGGTTTTGGCGCTCAGCGGCGCGCGACAGATCGAGCTTAATGACTTCGGAGGGGCACGAACCCACCAGAAACAACAAGCGGATGTCGGGGCGGCGAGAGAGTAATTGCTGCACCACGCGGTCGAGTTCTTCGTGCACATCGGCCAGGCCCGCCAGATCGCGTTCGTCGATGATGGCAGTTCCGAAGCGGGGTTCGGCAAAAATCATCACACCTGCGGCAGACTGGATCAAGTGGGCGCAAGTCCGAGAACCCACCACCAAGAAGAAGGCATCTTGGATTTTTCGGTGCATCCAGATGATGCCCGTGAGGCCACAAAAAACTTCTCGCTGGCCACGTTCGACCAAGGGCACCACATCGGTGCAGCCCGCAGTGGTTTCGGCGCGAATCGGGATAACGCTGCTCATAAGATGGCCTGTGCACCCGGAGCGGGTGAGTTGGAAAGTGGTTTTTGCAGCCGCGCCATGCGCAGTTTGCGTATGTATTGCGCCGCATTGATGCCGTAGGTCACGTAGGCGGCCAAAGCCAGCAGCAATTGGTCTGTGGCACCCCACAGGCCTTGCCACCAAACCCACAGGTAGGCGGTATGCAGGGCCAATACGCCCATGCTGACCACGTCTTCCCAAAAGAAGGCCGGCGCAAACAGGTATTGGCCAAAAACCACCTTTTCCCAGATGGCCCCGGTGACCATGATTAGATAGAGCACGAATGTTTTGATGACCACCGAACCCAAGGCCCAATCGGTGTGTTCCCCGGTTTGCAAGCTTTTGAGCACCAAATACAGGCTGATTAAGAAAACCAGGAACTGCACCGGGGCCAAAACCCCTTGAACCAAGGTCCATGCCGTTGCGTCACGCCGGGCGCGTTGCGCTGGCGTATACAGAACGGAGACTGAGGTGGCGGGCATGAAATACCTTTTCGGCGGTTGGGCTGGGTTTGAATGTAAGTCTGGACATACAGTGTGTCAACATAAATTGACAATAAATAACTTGTCTAGGGTTTACACTAGATACAATTGAGCGGAATCGAATCACACTGGATGTGTGTTTTCGCTAGGGCTTGCATGATCTGCTTGCCCAAAAAAACGCAATTCTTGCGACGAGCACTCCAAAGTGTTGGAGCCTGCCGCTGGTGAATCCCTCTGATGATCGGTGCTTGTCATGGCGCAATTCAATTTTGAAAATTCGCAGTCCCCGCCTTTGCCGTCCGGGTCTGTGGTGCCTCTGCCTGAAGCCCTGAGGCAAGGAGTCCCAGTGGGTCCTCGTTTGGTGGGGGGGACGTCGTTTGCCGGCAAGGCGGCGATTGATCAGGCTCAAATACACATCTTGGCCCAAGCCTGCCTGCAGGGGCTAGATGCCGCCCGCCAGGTTATTTTTGGCTGGCAGCGCCAAGGGCAGTCGCTGGAAGATATCTATATGCAGGGCATTGCACCTTGTGCCCGTTTGCTGGGGGAGTGGTGGTCTGCTGACCAGTTGGACTTCGCCATGACCACCATCGGGTCTGCACATTTACAACAGTTATTGCACGACTTTAGTGTTGAGTTTTTGCAGGAATCTCCGGTCGACCGCAATGGTTGGAGCCTGCTTTTGGTGACAGAGCCTGGAGCCCAGCACAGCATGGGTTTGTTCATGTTGAGTGAGTTTTTCAAGCGGGCGGGCTGGCTTGTGACCGTCGGGGTGCCCCAGGATGTGGCCGAATTCAAGCGGCTTTTCCAGTCTGATTGGTTCGACGCTGTGGGCGTCTCGGTCAGCACCGACCGGCATTTGAACACTTTGGCGGCCTTGCTGCCAAAGCTAAAAGAAGGCTCGGACAACCTCGCATTGAGGATGTTTGTGGGTGGCCCCATGGCCATGCTGGCGCCTGAGCGGCTGCGACCCTTAGGTGCCGATGTGCTCGCGCAAGAGGCGCCTGAGACGGTCAAAATCCTGACACAGCGCATGCCTTCGGGTGCTGCCCGCGTGTCATGAGCTCGCGTTGGGGTGCGCCCACATACACGACTTATTTAAGGGAAATAAGTCGCCACGGAATTTATAAGCCTATACTGGCATTACAAATACAAGTGTCAACTTTTTGATGCTCAAACCTGTTTGGTTTACAACATGAAGCTTCCCGCACTGGACCCGTCCACTTTTTCCCAGCTCTTGGGGGTGGTCTCGGATGTCACTCTTGTCATGGACCCCAAGGGCGTGATTGAGGACGTGTCTACCGGGCGTGACACTCTGGCTGCCTTGGGGTGCCAGGGCTGGATCGGACGCCGTTGGATCGACACCGTCACCACCGAGAGTCGCATCAAGATTCAGGACATGTTGCAGTCCCGGGGCTCCCCCGAGGTCATGCGCTGGCGCCATGTGAACCACCTGTCGCCCATGGGCAACGAAGTGGCCTTGCAATATGTCATGTTGCCACTGGAGGGCGGCAAACTGCTGGCCATGGGCCGCGACCTCGAAAGTTTGGCCGAATTGCAGCGCCGCTTGGTCGAAACCCAGCAATCCATGGAACGTGACTATCTTCGTTTGCGCCACATTGAGGCCCGATACCGCGTCTTGTTCGACACCAGTTCCGAAGCTGTGCTCATGGTCGATGCCACCTCGCAGCGTGTGATCGAAGCCAATGTGGGGGCTCAATCCCTGCTCAAGGATGCTGGCAAACGCTTGGTCGGGCGGGATATTCGGGAATGTTTTGAAGGCGATAGCCAAGGCGAAGTCCAGTCTTTGCTGCGCATGTCGCTGGCCACGGGCCGCATTGAAATGTGTTCTGCCAAGGTGGCGGGCTTGCCCTCTACCTGGACCGTGTCGGCCACGGTGTTCCGCCAAGAGGGTGGGGCACAGTTTTTGGTGCGTTTGGTGAACCGTGACATCGTCCCTGAGCCTGGCCACGACGCCGGTTCTCCGGCTGCTTTGGCAGAGGCCATGCAGCATTTCCCCGACGGCTGGATTCTTACCGACACCTCGGGCAGGATCAAAAGCATCAACGAGGAAGGCATGGCTTTGTTGGGCCTGACGGCGACCTCTCAGGTGGTGGGCCAAAGCATGGAGCGCTGGATGTCGCGGGGGGCCGTTGACTGGGGCGTACTCAATACGGGCTTGCGTCAGCAACTGCCAGTGCGAAATTTTGCCACTGAAGTTCGCACTTTGTCGGGCCTGACCTTGCCGGTCGAGATCTCGGCCGTCAGCCTGATCCGCCCCGAACCCCTGTATGTCTTCTTTGTGCGCGACATGGACCGGCGCATGCCGGGCACATCCACATCAACCCAAAGCCCGGCGCACCCCTTTGCCGAGTTGTCTCAGTTGGTGGGGCGCCGCCCAATCAAGGACATTGTGGGCGAGACCGTCGACACCATTGAGCGCATGTGCCTCGAAGCCGCACTCGAACTGACCCATAACAACCGTGCATCGGCGGCTGAAATGCTGGGTTTGTCGCGCCAAAGTCTGTACGTCAAACTGCGCCGCTTTGGCATGGTGGCTGAAACCGAACTCGAAGCCAATTGATATTTGTACGATTTGATTGACACATAGTGTCAATCCCGGTTGACATTTCTTAAACTCTCTCCACAATGGGGGCATGGACAGTCCGCCCTTAGCCCTCACGCCACCCCGCACGCGGCCTGCGCTGGGCACTGTGGCGGAGCTCCTCAAACCCATTACTTGGTTCCCACCCATGTGGGCCTTTGCCTGTGGCGCCATCGCTTCAGGGCAAAGCCTGAGTGCGCAATGGGGGCTGGTGGCTTTGGGCCTGGTGTTGACCGGCCCCTTGGTTTGCGCCAGCAGCCAGGCCGTGAACGACTGGTTCGACCGACACGTCGATGCCATCAATGAACCCCACCGCCCGATTCCTTCAGGCCGCATGCCCGGCCGTTGGGGCTTGGGCATTGCCATTGCCTGGACGCTTTTATCCCTGTTGTGGGCCACCTTGATGGGACTTTGGGGTTTTCTGGCTTGTGCCTTGGCCATTGTGTTGTCTTGGGCCTACAGCGCGCCCCCGGTTCGCCTCAAAAGCAATGGTTGGTGGGGCAATTCAGCCTGTGCTCTGAGCTACGAGGGGCTGGCTTGGATCACGGGATCGGCTGTCATGTTGGGCGGAGCCTGGCCAGGCCCACATTCGCTGGCGCTGGCGCTGCTTTACAGCGTGGGGGCACACGGCATCATGACGCTGAATGATTTCAAGGCCATAGAGGGTGACCGGCGCATGGGGGTGGCCTCTTTGCCGGTTCAGTTGGGCGCGCAGGGGGCCGCCCGGTCCGCTTGTTTGTTCATGGGCTTGTCCCAATTGGCTGTGGCAGCCTTGCTGTTTTATTGGCAATTGAACGGGCATGCCTTGGCGGTGTTGCTGCTTTGTTTCATGCAATGGCCCCTGATGTCGCGTTTTTTAAACCATCCGGTCGAGCGTGCCCTGCACCTTTCGGCCTTTGGCGTGCCCTTGTTTGTCAGCGGCATGATGGTGAGTGCCTGGGGCCTGCGCCAACTTAACCCCATGGGGCTGGCATGAACACACCCTTTTTTGGCTGGTTTCAAATCATTCGTTTGGGCTTGATTCAGGCTTGTCTGGGTGCGGTGGTGGTGGTGACCACCTCCACCCTGAACCGCATCATGGTGGTGGAGTTGGCCTTGCCCGCCTTGTTGCCCGGCTTTTTGGTGGCCTGGCATTACGCCGTGCAAATAGTGCGTCCCCGCATGGGTTTCGGTGCTGACAAGGGCCGTCGCTGCACCCCTTGGATGATGGGCGGCATGCTGGTGTTGGGCGTGGGCGGCGTGATGGCCGCCACTGCCACCGTCTGGATGGCCAGCCAGCCGCTGTACGGCGCTTTGTTGGCTTTCTTGTCTTTCAGCCTGATCGGTTTGGGCGTCAGCGCCTGTGGCACTTCATTGCTGGCCTTGATGGCCAAACAAGTACCAGAGCACCGCCGCGCGCCAGCGGCCACCACGGTCTGGATGATGATGATTTTGGGTTTTGCCGTGACGGCTGGCGTGGTGGGCAAACTGATCGACCCCTATACCCCCCAAGTGCTGCTGCAAGTGTCGGCGGGTCTGAGCGTGGTGACCGCCTTGCTCACCGCGGTGTGTTTGTGGGGCCTTGAAAAAGACGCAGGGCCAGCCGCTGAAAACGAGCGGATTGTGGGCACAGAGCGCTTGCAAAAACAAAATTTCAAAGAGGCCCTACAGGAAGTCTGGACCGATCCTGCAGCCCGCACCTTCACTGTTTTTGTCTTCATGTCCATGCTGGCCTACAGCGCCCAAGACCTGATTCTGGAACCCTTTGCCGGTGCCGTGCATGGCTTTACGCCCGGTCAAACCACCCAGTTGTCGGGATGGCACCACATGGGTGTCTTGATCGGCATGTTGGCTGTGGCGGGCGCCGGTTCTGCTTGGGTGCGCGGCCGTTTGGGGTCGGTGCAGGCTTGGATGGTGGGCGGCTGCCTGATGTCTGCCCTGGCCACAGTGGGTTTGTGCAGCTCGGCGCTTTCCGCTGACTGGCCACTCAAGGCCAACGTGGTGTTTTTAGGGGTAGCCAATGGCGCATTTTCGATTGCAGCCATCGCCACCATGATGCGGCTCGCCGGTGAAGGCGGTGCTGGCCGCGAAGGCACGCGCATGGGATTGTGGGGCGCTGCACAAGCTGCTGCCTTTGGTTTGGGCGGCTTGCTGGGCACCGCTGCCAGCGATCTGGCCCACGCCTTGCTCGGAGAACAAAGCACGGCCTATGCGGCCGTGTTTGTCATGCAAGCGCTCATGTTTGCCATGTCGGCGGCACTGGCTGCGCGCCTGCACAGCGGTGTGGTCAGGCGCACGCCCATTATTTTTGACAGAAGCTCAATGCTGAAAGGCGGGTCAACCCCATGAATCAGACCGATTACGACTTTGTAGTGGTGGGCGGTGGACCTTCGGGTGCCACAGCCGCACATGACTTGGTGCGCCAAGGCTGGCGTGTGTTGTTGCTTGATCGCCAGGGCCGTACCAAGCCCTGCGGCGGGGCCATACCTCCCCGACTGATCAAGGACTTTGACATTCCTGACCATTTGTTGGTGGCCAAAGTGCGTTGCGCCCGCATGATATCGCCCTCTGACAACAAGGTGGACATTCCAATTGACAACGGTTTTGTCGGCATGGTCGACCGGGATGAGTTTGACGAGTACCTGCGGGATCGTGCAGCCCAGTCTGGGGCCGTGCGTTGTCAGGCTATTTTTGACAAAGTAGAGCACGACAATACCGGTCAGTTGTGGGTTAACTTCACGCCGGTTACATCCAAAGAACACGCCGCCGCCGAGCACGCCAAACCCATTCGGGTCAGCACCCGCATGGTGGTCGGGGCCGATGGTGCCCGCTCTGAGGTGGCACGACAGGCCATTCCCAATGCGCACAAAACCAAATATGTCTTTGCATACCACGAGATCATCGAGTCACCCATTGGGCAACCTGGCTACGATGCAGCGCGCTGCGACGTGTATTACCAGGGCGAGGTTTCACCCGATTTTTATGGCTGGGTGTTCCCGCACGGCAAGACCATGAGCGTGGGCATGGGCAGCGCCGACAAAGGGTATTCGCTGCGCAGTGCCACGGCCAGGTTGCGTGCCATTGCCGGGCTCAGCAACGCACCGACTTTGCGCCGTGAAGGTGCCCCCATCCCCCTGAAACCTCTGCCCCAATGGGACAACGGACATGATGTGGTGGTGGTGGGTGATGCCGCCGGGGTGGTGGCCCCATCGTCGGGCGAGGGCATTTATTACGCCATGGATTGCGCCCGCCGGGTCGCCCATGCCGCCCATCTGGCCCTCAAAACCGGTAACCGCTCTTGCCTCAAGCAAGGGCGCAAGAGTTTCATGAAGCAGCATGGGCGCGTCTTCTGGATCTTGGGTGTGATGCAGTATTTTTGGTACCAGAACGACCGGCGGCGAGAGAAGTTCGTCAAGATTTGCGAAGACCGTGATGTGCAACGCCTGACCTTCGAGTCGTACATGAACAAAGAACTGGCCCGCAAAGACCCGATGGCGCATGTGCGCATCTTCCTAAAAGACATGGCGCACCTGTTGGGGCTGGCCCGAACGTGAGCCACCCATTTTTTGCTGTACGCCAGCATTTAACGGGGGTTGGCATTGAATGGCCGCCTTGCGGCGCATGAAATCCCAAGCCTTGATCCGACTGGCTTTGGTCTTTGTTTTCAGTTACGCCACGGCGGGAATCGGTGCGGCTCTGACCGAGCTTGGCCCTTGGTACTTTGCGCTGCGCCAACCTGCCTGGAAACCCCCGGATGCCGCCTTTGGGGTGATCTGGACAACCATTTTTACCCTCTGCGCCATCAGCGGCTGGTTGGCATGGCAAGCCGCTGATACGCCCGCTTTGCGTCGTCGGGTGGCCGGTTTGTTTGCTGCCAATGCCTTCCTCAACATGTTTTGGAGCGCGCTTTACTTTAAGTGGCAACGTCCGGACTGGGCCCTCATCGAAGTGGTTTTCTTGTGGTTGTCCATCGTGGCGCTCATCGTAGGATTGTGGCGACTCTCGCGCTGGGCCAGTTTGTTGTTGCTGACTTACCTGGTTTGGGTCAGCATTGCGGCGGTACTGAATTTGGAAACAGTTTCCCTGAACGGTCCATTTTGAATATGTAAATAATAACTATTGTTAATTAATCCTAGGGTTTTCATGCTTGATTCAAATCAATGAAAATTTTATAAATGAGACTGCAGCTGCGGACCGGCATGCTATGTCGCTGGCGAATTGACGCCTCGGTTTTCAACTTCCCAAGGGTTGACACGCAAATGCTGCTGGGAATTCTCATGTCTGAGTTCAATGGCTTGGGTGGTCAGTCGCATGGTTTCACACAGCGCGGCAATATGCAGGAGGAGTGCAAAGATTCCCTGCTGGCCGTGATCGAAAAGCAAATCATTCCAAGATTGCTCAATGCTCAGCAGTTTTTTCATGCCAGCACCAAGGTCCTGAACATGGATGGGCCGGCAGAGGCTCAGCCCGAATTTTTGCCATTTACACAGCATTGCATCAAAGGCGACCCCCTGAATGCCAACGCGGTCGTCGATGCCCTGATGGCCCGGGGCGTGACCCATGACCGCATTTTTTTGGAGCTGATCACGCCTGCCGCTCGCCATTTGGGTGTTTTGTGGGAACAAGACCTGTGTGATTTCACCCAAGTGACCTGCGGTTTGGCCTTGATGCACCAGATCACCTACCGTTTGGGGTATGAGTTTCAGTCTGGCCCGCAAGACCAAGGGGACAAAGAGCGTGTCATGCTGGCCTGCGCACCCGGATCCCAGCACTTTTTGGGCTTGACCATCGTGGCTGATTTTTTCCGCAACGCTGGGGCCGAGGTAGTACTAGAAATCTCGTCCACCCGTGATGAGCTGCTGCGGGCCGTAGCCAACGAGTGGTTCGACGTGGTGGGCATTTCGGTGGCCATCGAGTCGCAGTTGCAGTCCTTGCCCTTGCTGATTCAGAGCCTCAGGGACAGTTCGGGCAACCCGAAGGTTCGCATTGTGTTGGGCGGACCGATTTTCCTTTTGCACGAATTGAGCCCCAAAGCCTTGGGGGCCGATGCCATTTTTACCGATGCCCGTGAGGCGGTGACCGCCATTAAAAGGCTGGTTCGCTCAAAATAAGGCGGCTTTTTTAAAGCGCTCTTTTGGACTTCTGCGGGCACGCGCCCATTAACTAAAAAGACAGATCAGACACCACACCAGCGCAGGATTTGCTGCACCGTACCTGCGGGATCTTCTTCGTGCGCCAGATGCCCCTTGCCGATTTGCATTGTTTTTTGTGCCTGGGGCAAGAGCCGACAAGCCTCGTCGGCCAGTGAAGGGGGAATGGTTTGGTCGTTCGAGCCGATGACCATGTAAACCGGATTTTTAATTAGATGCAGTCGCCCGGACAGCGGCTTCAGTTGCCAGGCCGCCATCATCGACAACACCCCATGCACATGGCCCGAGTCACTCAGCACGCGGGTGTAAAGGTTTTCGCCCTGGGCATCGAGCTTGGACCCAGTGCGGGCAATCCACTCGGCGATGTAACCTGGCTTGGCGGCAATTTTGGCGGTGGCCCAGGCCGACAAAGGGTTGATGGCGGCCAACTTGGCAGCAGGGCCAAATGCCCAGGAAGCCACGCCGGGTAAAGGCAACCAGGCCGGGTTCAGGCCGATCAGGGTGCTTTGCGACATTTTGCTGTGCTGCAAAACCATGTGGGCCGCAATGGCGGCGCCAGCCGAATGGCCCACGATGACCTGGGGCGCCAAATCAAGTTGCAGCATCAGGGCGCGCAAGCCTTCGCTCATGCCCGGCAAGGACAGCGCGCCATCGGGGCCCCGACTGCTGAAAGAATGGCCGGGCAGATCTGGGGCGACCACCGTGAAATGCTGCGACAAGCTTGGTAAAAGGTCGCGCCAGCTGAAACTGCCCGACCCCGTACCGTGTAGCAGCAACATGCAAGGGCCTTGGCCCCAGCTTTGCACATGCCATTGAATGCCCCCTGCCGTCACAAAACGGCTGTTCTGCGCGTGTGGCCAAACGGCGCGGTGTGCCGCCCATGGCATGCCGGGGTAAAAACGTTCAAACATGGTCTATTCAGTGAGGGTTGGCGCGCAAATGATCCATCGCACTGGCCATGCGCCTCGCCTGCACTTGGGGCATGGGCAGATAGCTCGCACCCATGGTTGCGGCCAATTGTTGGGCCAGTGCATCGGGCTGCATCGAGGTGTCGATCCACAGGGCTCGGTGGCCAGTTAGCCGCCATTGCTGGCCCCAGTTTTGCGCATCTATTTGGGCCTGGGCCCGGCCTCCCAGCCCTTGCAAAGTCACGTTGGCCCGACCATCGCTGAGCACCACCAACAGGGGGGTCACCCCTTGGCGCTGCAGCTGGGCGGCTTGTTCGTGGGCCATTTTCAGGGCCAGGGCCAAGGGCGTGCCGCCGCCTCCGGGCAGGCCTGTCATGGCGCGTTTGGCCCTGACCAGAGATCGCGTCATGGGCAAAAGCAATTGGGCCTGTGCCCCCCTAAAGGCCACGATGCAGACACTGTCGCGTCGGGCATAAGACTGTTGCAGCAGCAATTCGACAGCGCCTTTGGCTTCGGCCAGCCGTTGCAGGGCCGCCGATCCGGAGGCATCCAGCGCCAGAATCAGGCAGCTTGAGGCGCGTTGCTGGTAGCGCTGCACATGAAAGTCTTCGGCCCGAATGGCGACTTTGCTGGTGGGTTTGTGGGCCGATGCAGACGGTATTTGGCGCAAGCGTTGCTTGGGCGCTGCCGCACGCAAAGTAGCCAAAATATGCAACCGCGACGAGCCTCCGGGGCGACCGGGGCGGGGGGGCAGGGGGCGTCCCCTTTGTTGTCCGGCACGGGTCTGGCCGCTGCGGCCCGAGGTGTTGCTTTGCTTAGGGGCCTGCCGGGTCATCAGTGCATCCAGCATGTGGGGCGGCAAACTGGCCAGGGCGGCAGCCACCATCATCTCTTGCAAGTCTTCGGCTGTAGGCTCGGGGGGCTGGCCTTCTGGCTCGGCCGGCGCGTCATCTTGATCACGGTTTTGAGGCTCGTCAGGCGGTTCGTTGGGCAGGTCGTCCGGTGGCGGAGGCTCGGGAGGGGTTTCAGCCGAATCGTTCGATTCTTCGGTGGGCTGTGGATCGGGCGCAGCCTCGGTCGGCCATTGGGTGGCGCGGGGGGCCAACACGCAACGTGCAGCAAAAGCCAAATCTTCTTCGTCTAGGGTGGTGCGGCCAAACAATGCGGCATGGCCGCTGGCCACGCGCAATGCCAGGCTGGGCACCCGCAACGAGCCTATGCCCAGCCCCAGCGCCGCCGTGCACAGGGCCAACAGTTGCGCGTCGGTGAATTGCACACTTTGCAAACGCTCGCGTGCTTGCGCCAAGGCTTTGGGGGAAAGCCTGACATTAAAGCGGTCGGTGTCCGTCCGATTGGCTGAGCCCAGCCGCTCTTCGGTGTCTTCCAGTCCGGACAGTAAGTCAGAGGGTGATAAGGCGTGCAGATCAAGCCAAATGCCCAGCCGCTCGGTTAAAGCAGGCCCCATGCCCGGCTCATCGGGCAAGGATTCGTCCAGCGCGATCACGCCAAATCGGGAGCTGCCGGGCTGGGCGCTGTGCTGAGTGGCCGGTACATGGCCCGTCTCGAGTGCCTGCACCAGCGGAGCCAGCAATGCAGGGGGTAGTCTTTCGGCCATGGGCAAGCACACCAAGCCTAGGTCAGCTTGTTGCAACAACCCGGCTTGCATGCGCAGTTGCCCCGTTTGCAAGGTGTGGGCCAGGTCCAGCCCACCCAGCAGCCGTTCGTTGTCGACGGATCCGGGGACTTTAATGATTGAAAGACCCAGCCCGGACAGCGCTTGCAGCCATTGATCGCGCACCGGTCCGTGCGGCGCGCGCAAACACACGCCGCCCCAGCCCAGAGGGTCCAGTTGCAACAGTTGGAGCGTGGTCAGGGCATCGTTCCACAGCGCCAGACCGCTGCTTTGTTCGCCAGCTTGGGCAGCAGAGGGGGCATGAGAGGGCGCAGGCATGGGGCAAGCGTGTCGGATTTAAGCCGCCAACACTTCTTGTAAGCTGCGTTGAACACGCGCACCGGAGTCGGTGTCGTCCAGTGGGTTGCGGCGCAGGCGGTGGCGCAAGGCCAACGGGGCCATACTTTGCAGGTGTTCGGCCTTGACGGCCAGATGCCCTTGCAGCGCCGCATAAGCGCGGGTGGAGCGCAGCAGCGTGAGTTCGGCGCGCAGGCCGTCGGTGCCCAATTGTTGACACAGCCGGGCGCACAGCATAAGCATGTCGTCGCTGACTTCGACACGGTTCAAGATTTCTCGCGCCTTGACGATGCGTTTTTGCAGCTTCTGGTTATCCTTGTGCCACAAAGCCTTGAACGCCAGCGGGTCCTTTTCGAAGGCATCGCGGCGCTTGATGATGTCCACCCGCAGCCCCAAGTCTTGCGGCGTGCGCACTTGGACCGACAAACCAAAGCGGTCCAGCAATTGCGGGCGCAGTTCGCCTTCTTCGGGGTTGCCGCTGCCCACCAAGACAAAGCGGGCCGGGTGGCGCACGCTCAGGCCCTCGCGTTCCACCAAGTTTTCGCCCGATGCGGCCACATCGATCAGCAAATCCACCAAGTGGTCATCGAGCAAGTTGACTTCGTCGATGTACAAAAAACCACGGTGCGCTTGGGCCAGCAGACCGGGTGCAAATTGCTTGATACCCTGGGACAGGGCTTTTTCGAGGTCGAGCGCACCAACCACGCGGTCCTCGGTGGCCCCCAGAGGCAGGTCCACCACCGCCACCGTTTGGCGTTCCACCACGGTTTTGACCTTGGGGTCTCTGGCTTGGCACACTGGGCAAGCGCTGGCAACTTGGTCGGGATCGCAGCGATAGGGGCAACCCTTGACCACTTTGATGGGGGGCAACAAGTCGGCCAGAGCGCGCACGGCGGTCGATTTGCCTGTGCCGCGATCTCCCAACACCAGCACACCGCCAATGCTCGGGTCAACCGCCACCACCTGAATGGCCAGTGTCATTTCGTCTTGACCAACAATGGCCGCAAAAGGGAAGGTCAGTGCCATGGGGCGTTCCGGAAAGCTGTACTCAGAGGATCATCCAAAAGACCCACCAAAGTGTCAAGTTAAATTTACAGTTCGAAGTTTACAGTTCGGAATTTTTGGGAGATGCGTGTGCGCTTTCGCTTTCCGGCTTCAGACCGTAGCGTGCGGCCAGATCCCAAACATGCCTGGGTAACATGTTTTTGATCCGTGCCGGGGCTTCACGCCGCAGATGCAGGATGGACTCAATGGCCTTCATCTCGACCCGGGCGCGGGCAAACTCCAGACCACGAGGGCCAACACGCGGCATCAGCCAGTTCACCAAGGGCTTGATCCATACGGGCATGCGTCGCAAAGGCAGGCCCCCGGCGGCCCGTTCGGTGTTCGCCATGAAACCGCGTACCGGCCCGTCGCGCTTGCCTTGGCTAATGGGGGTGCTGGTCACCAATTCGTCTTTCAGACCGTCCAACAGGGCTTGGCCGCGTTCGTTGCGCACCAACAACCATTGCTGGCCGTGTCCGCCCATATAGCCCACCGTGATGTCCGACAGCACATTGGTGTAGTCCACACACGTTCGGCAGGTCAGCGGGAAAAAGTCAGGGGGCAGGGTGGACAGCGGCAGGTTCAAAAACGGGATCAGGCGTTTTTCGCCCTGGTCGGTGCGCACTTCGACCTTGTAGTCGGCCCGAAACTCAACATAGCTGATGTCTTGTGGTCTGTCCGAAATCAGGCCCAGAAACTGGTGAAAATTCTCTGTCGTTGTGTTGTCTGAGCAAGGGGTGCCAATCACATACAACTGTTGCAGGCCTTGCTCGCGCTCTAGTTGGGGCTGGATGGCCCGAAGCGCGTAAATCTGGCAGGGGATACCAATGACGGCCAGGCGTTTGTGGCCTTGTGCCAGCGCCGGTTCCACCAGACTGAGCAGGGGGGCATAGCCCATGCGCATGCCCCGGCACTGCTGCATGTCTTGGGCTCGGGTGACGACCATGGGGCGTGGCCGCCAACGGTCTTTGGGGTCGGCGGCCATGGCAATCACGGCGTCCACCAGGCCTTTTTCGAGCAGCACTTCGGCCAAGCGGGTGGTGATGCCCGTCCACTGGGCGCCCCCTAAGGGCGGGTCCAGGCGGGCGCTCAAAATTTGTTGGTAGGGGCCAAAAAACAACTCATCTGGTTGCGCGGTTTGTTGCTGGCGCTGACGCCCATGCACACGTTGCTCGAGCAGAGGGTAGTCAGGCTGAATGAACTGACAGGCCTGACCACAACGCTTGGGATCTTGGGTGCGCGAGAGACCGCAATCGGTACAAAGCTTGCGTGCAGGCACCGACTCTTCTGGGGCGATCATCGGGTTCACTGGCAACCTGCTTTCAGCCTGCGCGCGTGAAAGGCAAGACGCCGATCAGCCAAAGGTGCAAGCCCCCCATTAAAAAAGCAGCCCAGACTCCCGTGCCCAAAGCCAAGGCCAGCAAACTGCCCACCAACGTACCTTGGGGCGGTGTGTGCATGTTCGAGCGGTCACGCTGGCGGGCAGCACGAAACACCAGCACCGACCAGATTAAGAACCCGCCAAACAGCAACACATCGGCCAAATTACCATTCGACAACAAATGCCCCAAGGCCCAGACTTTGACCGACAAAGTCATGGGGTGGCGCAGTTTGGCCTTGATCTGGTTGCCGGGCACATAGGCCGCCACCAACAAAACCATCGCCACCCACATCAACAAAATGGTGGCGTGCTGCATGCCGCGTGGAGGCGTCCAAAGGGCCACGGGTTCCATTCGGGCCAGGGCGTAGCCCTGCACCAGTAAGATCAAACCCAACAATGAGATCACGCTGTAAATGCCTTTAAAACCCAAAGCACCCCAGCGGTTAATCAATTGCTTGCGCCATTGCGGCGCCAGACTTTGCAGGGCATGAATACCCAAAAAGAGGATCAGTCCGATCAACAGTTGCAGCATGGGTAAACCTTTGTTTATGGGAGGGTGGCAATATGGCTTGCATTCTGACATGGACCTGTCCATTTTGGTTGACATGACCACCCTAGGGCTTTCCTGTGTGATTTGCTCGGGTATCACTAAAAAAATGACAAAGTGACTGATCTGGCACACAATGAACTACTTAGTATTTTTTGACTGCACCTTTAAGGAAATTTCCATGTCCAGTTTTTCTGCAAAAACCTCTAACCGCCGCGTCTTCATGATGCAAATGGCCACTGCCGCCACTGCTGTAATGGCTGTAAGCGAGGCATCTGCCCAAGCCATGGTGGACGAAAAAGACCCGCAAGCCGCCGCTTTGGCTTACAAAGTTGATGGCACCAAAGTCGACAAAGCCAAGTTTCCCAAATTTGTAGCCGGTTCCAATTGCGCCAACTGTGCCTTGTACCAAGCTAAAGCAGGCGCTGCTGCGGGTGGTTGCCCCTTGTTTGCAGGCAAACAAGTTTCGGCCAAAGCCTGGTGCTCGGCTTGGGCCAAAAAGGCTTGATGCACGCATCAGCCTGAACCCGCTTAGGCGGGTTCCTCCCAAAAACCGCCCTAGGGCGGTTTTTTTGTACTCACTTGAAGCTCACCGCCATGGCGGTCGGAAAGTGACGGTATGAGCAAACGACAGGCCAGACTTTGGGGTCGGTCTTGGGTTCGACGGGACTTGGTAGCTTCGGGCTTACCCTGATTTACCCGCTTTATCCGGGGCATTTCGGAGACAAAGTGTCAATCCAGCGTTACACTTTGTTTTGTCTTTAACCGACCGGAAAGCCCGCGATGGCGTCTTGGGTACTGAAAGCGATGGACTTGGCCTGCCAAAAGGCCCATCGAACCTTGTTCGATAGCGTGAGCTTTTCCGTTGCCCCGGGCCACTGGCTGCACATTGAGGGCGGCAATGGATGCGGCAAAACCAGTTTGTTGCGCATTTTGTGTGGTTTGGCGCCGGCCTCTCAAGGCAAGGTTCACTGGTCAAACCCCTTAAATGTCACTTCTCAAGATGAACCCATCCACCGGCCCGATCGCTCGGTGTTGCATTACATCGGCCACGCTCTGGGGCTGAAAGCCGATCTGAGCGCCTGTGAAAACTTGTGCATGGATACCCACATCGGTGGCTTACACCTGACGCAGGCGCAGGCTTTGCAAGCTTTGGAGGCGCAAGGCCTGAAAAGCCGGGCGCATTTGCCGGTGCGCGTTTTGTCGCAAGGGCAGCGCCAAGGTGTGGCGCTGGCGCGTTTGCGTACCAGCACCGCCCCTTTGTGGGTTTTGGATGAACCCCTGGTGGGCTTGGACGCTTTGGCGACCGACACGACTCGCGACTTGATGCAAAAACACCTTGCGCAAGGGGGGGCGATTGTCCTGACCAGTCACCAAAATATTCAGTTGCAGGGGCCGGGGGCGCATTACCGCCTTGACCGTGGGGCCAATCCGGCATGAACGCTGCCGCCCATTTGTCTCTTGGCCCCAGCCCGTGGCGGGCCATGGGTGGTCTGCTACGGCGCGATGTTCGGCTGGCGTTTCGACGCAAGTCCGAGTGGCTGAGCGGTGTCTTTTTCTTTGTGCTGGTCGCGGCCTTGTTTCCGCTGGCCATTGGCCCCGAACCCGCCACCTTGCGCGCCATTGGCCCAGGCGTGTTGTGGGTAGCCGCTTTGTTGGCCAGCATGTTGAGCCTGAGTCGCTTGTTTGAGTCCGACTACCAAGATGGCAGTTTGGAGCAAATGAGCCTGTCGGCCGCCCCCTTGTCATGGCTGGTGGTGGCCAAACTTTGCGCTCATTGGTTGATCTCCGGCTTGCCCTTGGTGTTGTTGTCCCCCTTGTTAGGCTTGCAATTTGCCTTAGAGCCCGAGGCCTTGTTCATGCTGGGTTTGACACTGTTGATTGGCACACCCGTGTTGTCTTTGATCGGAGCCATTGGGGCCGCACTGACTCTTGGTGTGCGGGGCGGGGGCGTGCTGCAGTCTCTGTTGTTATTGCCCTTGTATGTGCCGGTTTTGGTGTTCGGGGCTGGCGCGGTAGATGCGCAGATGCGCGGCCTCGGGGGCTCGGCTCAGGTGTCGGTGTTGCTGGCACTGTTGTTGGCGGCGGCGGCTTTTAGCCCCTGGGCCTGTGCGGCGGCTTTGCGCCTAGCGTTGGAGTGAAACCATGAAATTGTTTCATTACGCCGCGCCGCAAAATTTTTACCCTCTGGCTGGGCGACTTTGGCCGTGGCTGGCGCTGCTGGCCGCAGTCTTGGCGGTTGCAGGTTTGTGGGTGGGCTTCATGCTGGCGCCATCGGATGCGCAGCAGGGGCAGGCTTATCGCATCATTTATATCCATGTTCCGGCCTCTTGGATGGCCATGGTGATTTATCTGGCCATGGCGTTCTGGAGCATTTTGGGTCTGGTGTTTCAGACCCGTTTGTCGGGCCTCATGACCCGTGCGCTGGCCCCTACCGGCGCTTTGCTGGCCTTTTTGTCGCTCTGGACAGGGGCTTTGTGGGGCAAACCCATGTGGGGCACTTATTGGGTGTGGGATGCACGCCTGACCTCGATGCTGATTTTGTTGTTTTTGTACCTTGGCTACATTGCCTTGACCGCAGCCATTGAAGATCCTCGGCGTTCCGACCAAGCGGGGGCTCTGGTGGCGGTGGTGGGGGCGGTCAACGTACCCATCATCTATTTTTCGGTCAAGTGGTGGAACACCTTGCACCAAGGGGCCTCGGTGTCGTTGACGCAGTCTCCCCGCATGGCCAGCATCATGCTGACCGGCATGTTGCTGATGAGCTTGGCGTTGTGGTTTTATGCCATAGCCGTGGCTTTGTGGCGTGTGCGCAGCTTGATTTTGGTGCGCGAAAGTCATACCTATTGGGTCCAGCAATTGCCAGAAGTGCAGGCGCGCATGACGCTTAGGGCAGAGAAAGGCTCAGCATGATCTGGCAAAGCGCCACCGAATTTTGGGCCATGGGCGGTTACGCCCCCTACGTTTGGGGCAGCATGGGGGTCAGCCTTGCCTTGCTGGCGCTGGAGGTTTGGTTGACTCGCCAAGGTCGCCAGCAAGCCCTGGATGCAGTGTGCGAAGCATGGCAATCCGAGCCCGCCAAGGCGGTTGAAACGCCCTACCTTGGGTCAGGAGGCAGACCGTGAAAGCGCGTCAAAAAAGATTGCTGGGCATCGGCCTAGGCTTGGTCTTACTCTCGGGGGCTGCTTATTTTGTACTGAATGCTTTTCAGAGCAATTTGGTTTTTTTCTTCACGCCGACCCAGGTGGCCGCCGGGGAAGCGCCCAAAGACAGCCATTTCAGGATTGGTGGGCTGGTCAAAGCTGGCAGTGTGCAACGGCAAGATATGACGGTCCAGTTTGTCGTAACCGACACCCACCAAGAAGTACAGGTGCGCTACACCGGTCTGCTGCCCGACTTGTTTAAAGAAGGCAAAGGGGTTGTGGCGCAGGGGCGGATGGACGGAGCCAAGCAGTTTGTGGCCACCGAAGTGCTGGCCAAGCACGATGAAAATTACATGCCCCCCGAAGCCCAGCACGCGCTGGACGAGGCTGCCAAAAACCGCGGCAAAAACCCGCAGCAATAAGGGACCGAGCCCATGACATTGACTTTAAAGACAGGAGCAACCCATGTGGCCTGAAGCGGGCCACCTGGCCCTGATCATGGCGACCTGGGTCGCTTTGCTGCAAGCGGTTTTGCCGCTGTGGGGCACGCTGTCGCCTAAGCGGGCGGGCTGGCAAGCGCTGGCGCGGCCTTTGGCCGTGTTGCAACTGGGCCTGATCGTGCTGGCTTTTGTGTCTTTGTGGCACGCGTTTTATGTGCACGATTTCAGCGTGGTGTATGTGGCGCACCATTCCAATACCTTGCTGCCCACGCCTTACCGCTTGTCGGCCATCTGGGCCGGACACGAGGGGTCTTTGTTGTTGTGGGTCTTGATGCTGGCGCTGTGGTCGGTGGCTGTGGGCGCCTTTTCGAGCCGATTGCCACAAGCACTGGTGGCCCAAGTGTTGGGCGTCATGGGGGCCATTTCTGTGGGCTTTCTGGCCTTTGTACTCACTTTGTCCAACCCCTTTGCAAGGCAGTTTCCGGCGCCCGTCGAGGGGCGTGACCTGACCCCGCTGTTGCAAGACCCGGGCTTGGTTATTCATCCGCCCATGCTGTACATGGGGTATGTGGGCATGTCGGTGGCCTTTGCATTTGCCATGGCGGCTTTGTTGTCTGGGCGTCTCGATGCCGCTTGGGCGCGTTGGGCTCGGCCTTGGACGGTGGCGGCCTGGGGGTTTCTGACGCTGGGCATCGCGCTCGGTTCTTGGTGGGCGTATTACGAACTGGGTTGGGGCGGTTGGTGGTTTTGGGACCCTGTCGAAAACGCCTCGCTCATGCCCTGGCTGGTGGCCACGGCCTTGATCCATTCACTCATGGTCACTGACAAGCGTGGCCAGTTCAAAGCCTGGACGGTGTTGTTGGCCATTGCGGCTTTTTCGCTCAGCTTGCTGGGGACATTCTTGGTGCGCTCTGGAGTGTTGACCTCGGTGCACGCTTTTGCCACCGACCCGGGGCGGGGCATCTTTATTTTGCTGTTTTTGGCGGTTGTGGTGGGCGTGTCCCTGACGCTTTTTGCCTGGCGCGCGCCGCAGTGGTTTAACGCCTCCCAGCCCGTGGCCGGCTCGCGCGAATCATTTTTGTTGCTCAACAGTGTGTTGTTGGTGGTGGCCATGGCGGCGGTGCTGCTGGGCACCTTGTACCCGCTGATCATTGATGCGCTGAACCTGGGCAAGTTATCGGTTGGGCCGCCTTATTTTGACCGCGTGTTTGTGCCCCTGATGGTGCCCTTGCTCTTGGCCATGGTGCCAGGCACGGTGGTGCCCTGGCATGTGGCGCGTTGGGCTGCTGTGCGTTCGGTGGTGGTACCCGGGGTGTTGGCCTTGTTGCTGGCCAGTGCCTGGGCCAGTTGGGGTGGCGAGCCGAGTGTGGGGGTCGATCCGGTCACCACAAGCGGGGGTTGGCTCACGGTGATGGGCGGCACGCTGGGGGGCTGGATTGTGTTGTCGGGCGCGTGGCAAATTTTCCAGCGTCTGCTTTTGTTGCGTTCGTCTGGATCATCCGGTTCTCCCGGTTTGGCTTGGTGGGGGATGCATCTGGCCCATTTCGGTGTGGCCGTGTTGGTGCTGGGCATCACGGGCGTCAAGTCATTTCAGGTGGAGCGCGATGTGCGCATGGGCATTGGCGACGAAGTGGTGGTGGCCCCGTACCGTTACAAGCTGGAAAGCGTGGGCAACCATTTGGGGCCTAACTACATGGCGCTGCGCGCCCAAGTGGCGGTGTTTGAGGGTGACCGCCAAGTGCGCACCCTGAGCCCCGAAAAGCGCCGCTATGTCTCCAGCGCCATGCCCATGACTGAAGCGGCTATTGACAGCAATTTGTGGCGCGATCTGTACGTGTCTTTGGGCGAACCGCTGGCGTCAGAGCCGCCGCAGTGGAGTATGCGCATTTATCACAAGCCCTTTGTGTCTTGGATCTGGCTGGGGGCCGTGTTGATGGTGCTGGGGGGCGGGCTGGCCGCCTTTGATCGCCGGTACAGACCCACGGCAGAGAGGGCCAAGACGCTGCAAAACGCCCAGGGAGTGAAAACCCAAAGCCTGTTGGGCGCACAGAGAGTTGCACCATGAGCGGGCCAGGGCCAGCCACCACAGGCACACAACCGCAAGGCATGCCTCGATGGGTGTTTGTGCCACTGGTTCTGTTTTTGTGTCTGGTGGTTTTTTTGGCCGTGGGCCTGAACCGCAACCCCAAGGAAATTCCTTCACCCCTGATCGGAAAACCCGCCCCTGCATTTGCTTTACCTGGCGTGGGCAGCGCAGCGGTGTTCAACTCAGACCAGTTCAAGGGGCAGGTGAGCGTGGTTAACTTGTGGGCCACTTGGTGTGCCGGTTGCCGCGAAGAGCATCCCCTGTTGATGGCGCTGTCCAAACAGCCGGGCTTGCAAATGGTGGGCATTAACTACAAGGAGATGCAGGCCTCGGAGTTGTCGGGTGCAGAGCCAATGGCCCCGGAAGCGGTGCAAAAAGCCACGGCCCGCAACCAGGCTTGGTTGCAAAAACACGGTCAGGCTTTTGCGGTCAATTTGTTGGACATGGATGGCCGCGTGGGCATGGACTTTGGCGTTTATGGGCTGCCCGAAACCTATGTGGTGGACCGTGCGGGTGTGGTGCGTTTTAAGCACGCAGGGGCTTTGACGCCCGAGGTGCTGCAACAAAAGTTGCTACCCTTGTTGAGGAGTTTGCAGCCATGAAGCGATTGCCCCGCCTTGGATGGCTGTGGACCTGGTTGCTGTCGGCGGTTTGGTGCACCTCGGTCTGGGCGCAGGGAACCGCGCCTGCCCCGATTTTTCCACCTGCCTCGGGCTTGCCGCAGGTTGAAGCCCCGGTGTCGGCCCGTACCGAGGCCCCTTTGTCGCCGCAGGCGCAAGCACGCTGGGACCATATTGCCGCCGAACTGCGTTGCCTGGTGTGCCAAAACGAATCTTTGGCCTCTTCCAATGCCGAGTTGGCCGTGGACCTGCGGCGCGAAGTGCGTGGGCTGATCGATCAAGGCCAAAGCGATACCGAGATTCGAAGCTTTTTAGTCAGCCGCTACGGCGACTTTGTGCTCTACAAGCCCGAGGTCAAACCGGTCACTTGGTTGTTGTGGTTTGGCCCATTTGCCTTGTTGTTGCTGGCTTTGGGCGTGGCGTTTCGCCTCATGCGCAGGCGGCCCGCAGCCCCCCCTTTGACCGACAGTGAACGCGCCCGCATTCGCCAACTTTTGGAGCCCTGATGTTTGCCCTGCCCCCTTGGTTCTGGTTGTTTTGCGCGCTGCTGCTGTTCAGTGCGCTGGCGGGTTGGGTCTTGCACAGGGGCATAAAAAAGCAGGTACAGGCTGTTCAAGGCGATGTACAGGCACAAAGCAACCGTGAAATTCAGCGCCAAAACTTGGCCGAATTAGACCGAAGCTTGGCCGAAGGCCGTTTGACGGTGGAACAACACGCAATGGCGCGGGACGAATTGCTGCTGTTGGTGCAGGGCGATGTTGGCCGTTCAACAAACGCTGCGGTGGGTCCGAAAGTTCAGCTTCAGGCACAGGTGCGGATGGGTTGGCTTGTATTAACTCTGGCCGTGCTCAGCGCTTTGACCTATCTCAAGTTGGGTGCACCCAACACCTGGTGGCCCTTGCCTTTGAGCCAACGGGTGCAGATCACGGCTGGTACGCCGGAGCAACTGGCAGCGCAGACGCTGCAATGGCAGCAAAAAGTCCAGACCCGACCGGAAGATGCCGAAGCCTGGCTGACACTGGCCCGTTTGCATGCAGCACAAAATGCCTATGCGCTGGCCGAGCAAGCACTGGCCAAAGTGCTGGCCTTGTCGCCCGAACCCGACCTGTGGGTGGACCGCGCCCAAATGAAAGCCCTGAGCGTGGGGGGCGTGTTTACTGGTGAACCTTGGCAATGGATCGAAAACGTCTTGCAAGCGCAGCCGCAGCATCTGAATGCGCTGGTGTTGGCAGGCACAGCTGCGCTGTCCGAAAACCGCCACGAAGCAGCACGCCACTATTGGCAACAAGCCCTGAGCCAATTGCCAGCCGACAGCGAAGCTGCTCAAAGCTTGCAACAAGCCATGGCGCAAGCTGCCGAGATGGCTTTGGCAAAGCAAAATCCAACACAAAACCCAACACAAAATCCAACACAAAATCCAGCGCAAAACTTGACACAAAGCGCGCCGACATCGGCCGCAAGCAGCGCGCCGTTGATTCAGGGCGAGGTCAGGGCCTCTTCATCTGTGCAAAGCCAGTTGGCGACAGGTGCAACTTTGTTTGTCTATGCCGTAGCCGAAGAAGGCTCGCGCCGCCCGGTGGCCATTTGGCGCACCAACCCCACGGCCTGGCCCGTGCGTTTTGCGTTGAACGACAGCATGGGCATGGGCGCACCGCCCCTTTTGTCGAGTTTGTCGCAAGTGCGTTTGGTGGCCCGGATTTCAAAAACCGGTTCCGCACAAAAACAGCCCGACGACTGGCAAGTTGAACTGGCTGGCGTGAAAACCGGCGTACAAGGGGTGGTGCTGGACATCACTGGGCGCTGAAGATAAATCGCGCCCTTTAAACACATCCAGTCAGTCTTGACCGATTTGATACCTTGAACGCCTTGAACGCATTGAGAGATCTGTGCCGCGTTCGGGTCTAAAAAACGGCAAACTTGACCACGCCAAACAGCACACAGGCCAGCAGCACTTGAACGATGCTGTAGCCTTTTTTAACCAAGGCCCAAGTGGCCAACACCGTCAGCGCCACCGCTGCCAGGTCGGGCAGCATGTGCCAACCTTCGGGCAGCCAGGTTTGGCGGGCAAACACCCCCGCCAAATGCACAATGACCCCGATCACGGCGGCCGATATGGCCTGCAAAGGCAGCGCCAGAGAGGGCATGTGTCGCGTGGACTCCACCACCGGCCCGCCCGCCAGAATAAAGACGAACGAGGGCAAAAACGTGAACCAGGTCACCACGCAGGCGGCCACCACCCCGCCCAGCAGCGGATGACCCAACAGGGCTTGGCTGTGTCCGCCCAAAAACCCCACAAACGCCACCACCATGATCAACGGCCCCGGGGTGGTTTCGCCCAAAGCCAGGCCATCCATCATTTGGGCAGCGGTCAACCAGCCATATTGCGCCACGGCTGCTTGCGTTACGTAGGGCAGCACGGCATAAGCGCCACCAAAAGTCAGCAAGGCGGCCTGCGTAAAAAAGCCGCCCATTTGCGTCAGGGTGTGGCCCAGGCCGAGCAGCAAGGCGAGCCCACCTAGGCTCAAGACCCACAAACCGATGCCTCCGGCCAAGGCCCGCCACAAGCGGCTTGGGCTGTAACGTGTGTGGGAGGGTTGGGCTGAATGGTCGTTCAGCCAAGCTTCGGTTTCAAAGGGGTTGGTGGCCTTCACCACCTCGGGGGGCGTCATGGGGCCTGCACTTACAGGCATGGCAGGCTGCTGCCTTGATTTGTAAAAACCCACGGCCGCTGCGCCCAAAATAATCAAGGGAAACGGCAGGCCCCACAACATGCCAAGCAAAGACAAAGCTGCCAAAACCCACAACCAACGGGCGCTTAAAGAGCGCTTGGCCATGCGGTGCGCGGCGTGCAACACCAGCGCAGTGACGGCAGGCTTGAGCCCCCACAACAAAGCCTGCCCCCAAGGGTGGTTACCCCAAGCGGTGTAGGCCCAGCTCAACACGATCAGCAGCAGCAAAGAAGGCAAAACAAACAAAGCCCCTGCCGCGATACCGCCCCGCGTGCCGTGCATCAGCCAGCCGGTGTAGGTGGCCAATTGTTGCGCCTCGGGGCCGGGCAGCAACATGCAGTAATTCAGCGCGTGCAGATAGCGTTTTTCCGAAAGCCATTTGCGCCGAACCACCAACTCTTCGTGCATCAGAGCGATTTGCCCAGCGGGGCCGCCAAAGCTCACGCATCCCAGCCAAAACCAGAATTTGAGGGCTTCTTTGAAGCTGACGGGCGATTCGTTTTGTGGAGTGGCGGTCATGTGGTTATCAAATTCGCTTCAGGGCAAATTAAATTTCGCCCGAAATGCGTCGGCAAAACCGGGTGTGCCGCTGAGGCTCAAGCTCAGTTCCATCCGGCAATTCAGTTGAAAGTCTGGCGCATGTTGCCCCTGCGCCTGACGGTCATCAAGGTCCTGTTGCCAGCTGATTTGGCCTGAGACCCGGTCGAACTGCAAGCGCACCGGTACGGGTTCCTGTCCTTGGGGTATGAATGTCGCTTGCAGGTCGTAGTCCCAATCCGCGCCGTCCTCTATGGGGCCGGGTTCTTGCGCAGCAAAACGCCAGGCCCAAACCAGCACCTGCGCCACCTCTCGCAGTAAGGCCGAGTTGTGTCCAGGCTCGGGGCATGCCAGAGCGTCCCAACACACAACGCCCTCGGTGTCTTCGGTGACGTCAAAGTCAAGCAATTGCAAATTCATCCGGTCATGTCCCAAAGCGCCCCAGCAAAACCCGATTGTCGCTGCCTTTAACGACCCGACTTCCTGTCTCTTTGGATACATAAAGCCCATATATTGCTTAAAAATTAAGCAAAAATTCAATTTAAAACGGCTTCTTGTATACAGAGATTAGGTGTTTGGTGGTGTAATCACTTTTTTTAAAAAGCCATTGATGTCTGCCAAACCTGTTTTTTTTCAAGAACCAGACGCCGCTGAAGAAGGGAGCTCGCAAGCCGTCAAGGCGCAGCAACGCCTGCGCGAACTGATTTTGGCGGGCGATTTGCCTGCCGGGACCCGCATCGCCGAACTGACCTTGGTCGAACGCTTAGGCATGTCGCGCACCCCCATTCGGGCGGCCCTCATGCGTTTGGGCCAAGAGGGCCTGCTCGAAGCCTTGAGCGGTGGCGGTTATGCCGTGCGCACTTTTTCCGAACGCGAAGTGGCCGACGCGATTGAACTGCGCGGCACGCTAGAAGGTTTGGCGGCACGCTTGGCGGCAGAGCGCGGGGTTCGCCCCGGCTTGCTGAAAGAAGCCAGTACGTGTTTGGACCAGATCGACGTGTTGTTGCGCCAAGAGGCTTTGGGCGACGAGGGTTTTTCTGCTTATGTGCGTCTGAATGGTTGTTTTCACAAAATGCTGTCCGAGATGGCTTCCAGCGAGGTGTTGGCGCGCGAGATTGAACGGGCTTCGAGCATGCCTTTTGCATCACCCTCGGGCTTTGTGGGTGTGCAAGCGCACAAGCCCGATGCACGCGACATGCTGGTGGTGGCGCAACACCAACATCGGCAGGTGCTGGACGCCATTGCCATGCGTGAGGCCGGCCGGGCCGAAGCCCTGATGCGCGAGCACTCACGCCTGGCGCGGCACAACCTGGGCCTGGCCTTGCAAAACCCCCAGCCCTCGGTGATGCCCGGCATGCAACTGATTCGCAGCTGAAAAACCCATCGCGTCAAATCTTCAACCCTTTCCGATCTGCCTTTTCCTTTTCATCACTTTTTTCTTCCCAAACTTTCAACACCAGGAGACCCGCATGCAAAAACGATTTTTCCTTCACGCCTTGGCTCTTGCTGCACTTGCCGCCGGCGCCACCACGGCCATGGCACAAGACAAGTTCAAGATCGGCCTGATCTTGCCCATGACCGGTCCGTTTGCCTCCACAGGCAAGCAAATTGAAGCGGCTGCACGTCTGTATATCGCGCAAAACGGCGACACCGTGGCGGGCAAAAAAGTCGAGCTCATCGTGAAAGACGACACCAGCGCAGCCGATGTGACCAAGCGATTGGCCCAAGAGATGGTGGTCAATGAAAAAGTCAACGTGCTGGCCGGTTTTGGTCTGACCCCCTTGGCATTTGCCACGGCCCCCATTGCCACCCAGTCCAAAACCCCGATGGTGGTGATGGCTGCGGCCACTTCCAGCATCACCCAGGCTTCGCCCTTCATTGTGCGCACCAGCTTCACCTTGCCCCAAGCGGCGGTGGCCATTGCCGACTGGGCTCCTAACAACGCCATCAAGAAAGTGGTGACCTTGGTGTCGGATTACGGCCCGGGCATCGATGCTGAAAAGTTTTTCAAAGACCGCCTGTTGTTCAATGGTGGCCAGGTGCTGGACACTTTGCGCGTGCCCATGCGCAACCCTGACTTCGCCCCGTTCTTGCAAAAAGTGCGCGACCTGAAGCCTGATGCGGTGTTTGTGTTTGTCCCCTCTGGCGCTGGTGCAGCCCTGATGAAGCAGTTTGCCGAGCGCGGTATGGACAAAGCGGGCATCAAGCTGATCGGTACGGGTGACATCACAGACGACGATATTTTGAACAGCATGGGCGATGTGGCCAACGGGGTGGTGACTTCGCACCATTACTCGGCTTCGCACAATTCGCCGTTGAACAAAAAATTTGTGGCAGCCTTCGAAAAAGCCAACAACGGCCTACGCCCCAACTTCATGGCCGTGGGCGGTTATGACGGCATGCGCGTGATTTACGAAGCGGCCAAAGCCACCAAGGGCGCCAGCGGCGAGGCCTTGCTCGCGGCCATGAAAGGCCAAGTCTTTGAAAGCCCCCGTGGCCCCATGTTCATCGATGCACAAACCCGCGACGTGGTGCACAACATCTATATCCGCAAGGTGGAAAAGGTGAACGGCCAATTGTTCAATCAGGAATTTGCCACCATTACTGACGTGAAAGACCCCGGTAAAAACAAATAAACCCCAGTCAGCCCCTAGCCCCGATGGCGTCATACCCGACTGGATCGGGCATCCATGAGGGAGCGGGTATGGACCCCCGATCTGGTCGGGGGTGACAAATTCAAGGGTCAGGGTGACGAATTCAAGGGTCAGGGTGACGAATTCAAGGGTCAGGGTGACAAATCCACTGTCATACCCGACTCGATCGGGTATCCATGCAGGTGGCCCTGGTCTTGTCATACCCGACTCGAACGGGTATCCATGCAGTTGGCCCTGGTCTTGTCATACCCGACTCGATCGGGTATCCATGCAGTTGGTTTTTAGTGAAACGTTTTTTATGAGCCCACAAACAACATGTTGACGCTACTTTTTGACGGCATTGCCTACGGCATGCTGCTTTTCATTTTGGCCGTGGGCTTGTCCGTGACCATGGGCCTGATGAACTTCATCAACTTGGCGCATGGCGCATTTGCCATGGCGGGGGGCTATCTCACGGTGGTGCTCATGCAACGCTGGGATTTGCCGTTTTTGTGGTGCCTGCCCGTCGCCTTTGCGGGCACCGCTTTGCTCGGGGCCTTGTTGGAGCGCACGCTTTATCGCTACATGTACAGCAAGCCGCACCTCGACCAAGTTCTGTTTTCCATCGGACTGGCCTTCATGTCGGTCGCCAGCATGGATTACTTCATGGGCTCGCAGCAGCAAATCATGCAGTTGCCCGAGTGGTTACGTGGTCGCACCGAGTTGGGCTATGGCGACAACGTGGTGTTGGGCATGGGCCATTACCGCTTGTTCATCATTGCGGTGTGCGCGGCGCTCACGGTGGGTTTGCAATTCATCTTGGCCAAAACGCGTTTTGGCAGCCGCTTGCGCGCCAGTGTGGACGATGCGCGGGTGGCTGCCGGGCTGGGCATACCCGTCAACCTGATTTTTGCCGCTACCTTTGCCGTGGGCTCGGGTCTGGCGGGCTTGGGTGGCGCACTGGGTGCCGAAGTGCTGGGCCTGGACCCCACCTTCCCACTGAAGTTCATGGTGTATTTTTTGATTGTGGTGGCCGTGGGCGGCACTTCGTCTATCACCGGGCCGCTTTGGGCGGCGCTCTTGCTGGGCATTGCCGACGTGGCCGGTAAATATTACATGCCCAAGCTCGGTTCTTTCATTGTCTATTCGCTGATGATCGCCATCCTGATCTGGCGTCCACAAGGTCTTTTTGTACGCAAAGGAGGCCGTTGAAATGGACGCTCGTGAACAACTTTTAAACAAAGCCCGCGTGCGCGGCTGGGAGCCGCTGGTCTGGTTGCTGGCTTTTGCATTGCCGTGGCTCTTGCCCAGCCATGCCCTGATCGTGAACGAGGTGGCCATCGTGGCCCTGTTTGCCGTTTCTTTGGACTTGGTGCTGGGCTACACCGGCATCGTGTCATTGGGACATGCGGCATTTTTGGGTTTTGGAGCTTACGCCGCAGCCTTGTTTGCCAAGCATGTGGTGCCCGACCCCTTGTTGGGTCTGCTGTTTGGCACCGTGTGTGCCACTGCCTTGGGTGCGGTGTGCTCGCTGACCATCTTGCGAGGCACCGACCTGACCCGCTTGATGGTGACTTTGGGCATGGCTTTGATTTTGTTGGAGTTGGCCAACAAACTCGACTGGCTCACTGGCGGTTCAGATGGTTTGCAGGGCGTTTTGATGGGCCCGGTCTTGGGTCGTTTCGAGTTCGATTTGTATGGTCAGACAGCGGCCTGGTACTCGTTGTCGGTGCTGCTGGTTCTGTTCGGGCTGGCCCGGCGCTGGGCGCATTCACCCTGGGGGGCCACCCTTATGGCGGTGCGCGACAACCCACTGCGGGCCATGGCCATTGGCATTCCTGTGCACAACCGTTTGGCCGTGGTCTACACCGTGGCAGCGGCTTTGGCCGGGGCCGCCGGCGCCTTGATGGCACAAACCACAGGTTTTGCTTCGCTCGATGTGTTTGCCCTAGAGCGCTCGGCTGACGTCGTTTTGATGCTGGTCATCGGGGGTGTGGGTTGGTTGTATGGCGGGGTTTTGGGGGCAGTGGTTTTCAAGCTCATGCACGATGTCATTTCAGGCATCACGCCCCAATATTGGACCTTCTGGATTGGCTTGTTTCTGGTGGTGCTGGTCTTGGTCGGGCGGGAGCGCTTGATACGCCCTTGGTTGTGGTTTGGGAGTGCAGCCGAAGCCAAAGGCGGTGCAACTGACGCCAAAGGTGGTGCCCTATGACCCAAGCTGTCGTGTTAAGGGCCTTGGGCTTGGTCAAGCAATTTGGCGGCATCACCGCCACCGACCACGTCAATCTGGACTTGCGGCTGGGCGCTCGCCACGCCCTGATTGGCCCGAACGGGGCGGGCAAGACCACGTTGATCAACCTGTTCACGGGCGTGTTGCCCGCCACCTCGGGCCGCATCGAATTGTTGGGTGAAGACATCAGCCAATTGGCCCCGCACCAGCGGGTGCGGCGCGGCTTGGTGCGCACCTTTCAAATCAACCAGTTGTTTGCCAGCATGTCGCCACTGGAAACTCTGGCCATGGTGGTGTCGCAACAGCGTGGCCTGGGTGGAGGCTGGTGGTCTGCGCTGGGGCAAGACAAATCGGTGGTCGAGCGCTGCGAAGTGCTGCTTGAGCTGTTTCGCCTGACCGAGGTCATGCACCAGCGTACCGAGCATTTGGCGTACGGTAAGCGCCGTTTGTTGGAGATGGCGATCGCGTTGGCCTGCGAGCCCAAGGTTTTGCTGCTCGACGAACCCGTGGCTGGGGTGCCTGCAGGGGAGCGCGAGGAACTGTTGCAAACCGTGGCCGCCCTGCCCGCCGAAGTGTCGGTGTTGTTGATCGAGCATGACATGGACCTGGTGTTTGAATTTGCCGACCGCATCACCGTGATGGTCAATGGGGCTGTTTTGACTGAGGGCACACCCGAGTCGATTGCTGCAGACCCCTTGGTTAAGGCGGTTTACCTTGGGCATGGCGATGCGGTACATGGCGAGCCTGTAAAAGGCGAGGAGGTGGCTCATGGCTGAGTTGTTGCGCATTGAAAACCTGAGCGCAGGTTATGGCGAGGCGGTGGTTTTGAACGAGGTCAGTCTGAGTTTGGGCGAGGGCGAAACCCTGGCCTTGTTGGGGCGCAACGGCACGGGCAAAACCACACTCATCAACACCTTGGCAGGGGCCACCCGCCAGCACGGGGGCCAGATCTGGTTGGCGGGAACGCCTTTGCACAAGCTGCCTTCGCACGAGCGAGCCGCGGCGGGCATTGGTTGGGTGCCCCAAGAGCGTAATATTTTCAAGTCGCTCACGGTGCACGAAAACCTGACGGCGGTCGAGCGCCCTGCGCGCCAAAGCAGGGCCTGGACACCTGAGCGCGTGTACGAGATGTTTCCGCGCTTGGCCGAGCGCAAAACCAACCTGGGCACACAATTGTCCGGGGGCGAGCAGCAAATGCTGGCCGTGGGGCGCGCCCTGGTGCTCAACCCGCGACTGTTGTTGCTGGACGAACCCCTGGAAGGTTTGGCGCCGATCATCGTGGAAGAGTTGTTGCGGGCCATTGCCCGCGTGACCCGCGAAGAAGGCCTCTCGGCCATCATCGTGGAGCAACACCCGCAAGCTATTTTGCGCATCAGCCACCGGGCGGTGGTGCTGGACCACGGCAACGTGGTGCACACCAGCGATGCCCAGACTTTGCTGGAGCAACCCGAATTGTTGGACAGTTTGTTGGGCGTGGCCCGCAAGCTTTGAATTGATCTTGAAGACAGAGGTGAAACATGTTCATTAAAAACACTTGGTACGTGGCGTGTGCTTTGACCGAGCTGGACGCGCTGGGCACCCAACCCCTGGGCCGCACCATTTGCAACGAGCGCATGGTTTTTTTCAAGGGCCCTGATGGGCAAGTCGCGGCGGTCGAAGACTTTTGCCCGCACCGTGGTGCACCCTTGTCGCTGGGTAAAGTCTGCGAAGGCAAACTGGTGTGCGGCTACCACGGGCTCGAAATGGGCTGTGATGGCAAAACCGTGCACATGCCGGGGCAGCGTGTGCGCGGCTTTCCGGCCATCAAGAGCTTTCCGGTTGTTGAGCGCTATGGTTTTGTCTGGGTCTGGCCCGGCGATGCGGCCAAGGCCGATGTGGCGCAAATGCCCTCGTTCGCGTTTTTTGACAACTCCGAGTGGGCTTACGGCGGCGGGCTTTACCACGTCAAGGCCGACTACCGCCTGATGATCGACAACCTGATGGACCTGACGCACGAGACCTACGTGCACGCCAACAGCATTGGTCAGCCCGAGATTGACGAAACCCCCAGCCAGACCACCGTGGAAGGTGACCAAGTGGTTTTGCAGCGCCACATGCAAGGCATTCAGGCCCCGCCCTTTTGGCAAATGGCCATGAGTGCCAACGGCCTAGATCCGCAGGCCAAGGTGGACCGTTGGCAAATATGCCGATTCTCGCCACCCAGCCACATCATGATTGATGTGGGTGTGGCGCTGGCCGGCAAAGGTGGTTTTGATGCAGCACCAGAACACAAGGCCTACAGCGTGGTGGTGGACTTTATTACCCCCGAAACCGAGACCTCGCACTGGTACCACTGGGGCATGGCCCGCCAGTTCAAGCCGACCGATGCGGCCTTGACTGACAAAATTCGCGAAGGGCAGGGCAAAATCTTCAATGAAGACATGGAAATGCTGCAATTGCAGCAAGCCAACATCACCCAATGGCCCGACCGCAAACTGTTGATGCTCAATATAGATGCCGGAGGCGTGCAATCGCGCCGCATCATTGACCGTTTGCTGGCGCAAGAAAACCCCACCGGAATCACCGCATGAGCACAACCGACCTGACCCAAACCCCCTTGGCCGATGACGGCAGCTTTGAAGTTCAACTGCAAAAAAGCGGCCAAACGCTGCAAGTGAGGAAAGACCAATCCATCTTGAAAGTGTTGCAAGACGCCGGACACGATGTGCCGTTTTCTTGCTCTGAAGGCGTCTGTGGCACTTGCTTGACCCGCGTGGTGGCCGGCAAGCCCGACCATTGGGACATGTACCTGACCCCGGAAGAGCAGGAAAAAGGCGATTGCATCATGGTCTGCTGCTCACGCAGCCAGACGGCGCGGCTGGTGCTGGACTTGTAGGAATAATCCGGGGATCGCCTGCAAGTTGCAGCGAACTATTGCCCATTCCTCAGTGCCAAGTGCCCTATACCTATCGCCCACTCAACTGACCGATGAATTCCACTTTTGACATCTTGGGCATCACCGGCCCTATTTATTTAGCCATTGCTCTGGGATATGGGTTCACCCGGCAAGGGGTGTTCAGCCGGGCCGATATGCAGGTTTTCGGCAAATTCACCCTGAATTTGGCCTTGCCTGCTTTGCTGTTCAACGCCTTGTCGCAGCGCAGCGTGGCCGAAATCCTGAACGCGCAATATTTGCTGGCCTACACCTTGGGGTCTCTGTTGGTGATTTTTGGCGGGCTCTGGTGGGCGCGCCGGGTGCAGGGGCACAGCCTGAGTTACAGCAGCATGATGGCCATGGGCATGGCTTGCCCCAACAGCGGATTTGTGGGTTACCCGATCATGTTGTTGTCTTTTGGACCGGTGGCAGGGGTGGCTTTGGCGCTCAACATGGTGGTCGAAAACTTTCTTTTAATTCCATTGCTCATGGCCGTGGCCGATTCTCAAGGTGGCAAGCCCGGGGAGTGGAAGTCGGTGTTGTGGCAATCTCTTAAAAACCTCATCAAAAACCCGATGATCATTGGCATTGCTGGCGGTTTTCTGTTTTCTTTATCGGGCTTGCAAATACCCGAGCCCCTGGGCCGCACCATCAATCTGTTTGCGCAGGCCAGCGCGGCGCTGTCGTTGTTTGTGATTGGCGGCTCGTTGGTGGGGCTGAAGGTGGAGGGTTTAAAGGGCCCTGTAGCGCAAATTACCTTCGGCAAACTGGTGCTGCACCCACTGGCCATGTGGGCTGTGTTGACTTGGGTCGTGCCCATTGACGACCCAGCCTTGAGAGCCGCAGCCTTGCTGACGGGGGCTTTGCCCATGCTGGGCATCTACACCATCTTGAGCCAGCGCCATGGGCATGGCACCGTCAGCGCCGCCGCTTTGTTGGTGACCACGGTGTTGTCGTTCTTTACCTTGAGCGCGGTGCTGTTTGTTTTGAAATTGCAGGCTTGAGGGTTTGGGTCTGCGATCTTGGCCTTATCGTTTCGTCGTCAAGACGATTTATTGTGGCGTCAGCCATTTACCCGCCAACTCGGTGATCAGCGCCAAAGTGGCCTGTTGGGTCAGCGTAGTGGGGCGCAATGAGCTGACGGCGGTGGTCAGTTGGATCGTCATGGCTTGCTGGCCCACTTGCCGGACTGAATAAGCCGATGGGCGCACCGAGCGCATGACGGCGTTGCGCGACAGAATCGCATAACCCGCACCGTCAGCCACCAAGTCCAGAATGGCACTCACCCCGTCAATTTCCAAGGCGATTTGGGGGCGGCAACCGATGGCGGCCATTTCAGATTCCACCAGCATCCGGATGGCGTTGGGCCGGGTCGGGATGACCAAGGGCAGGGCCGAGACTTCTTGCAGGCTGATGGGCGAGGGCGGCGGGTCTTCTTGCAGACCGGGGGGGCGGGGTTGCACCAGCAACAATTCTTCTTTCACCAAGGGCGTGTGCTCGATGCCTGCAACCTGGCTCGGGTTGTAGAGCACGGCAATGTCGAGGCGGCCGTTTTGCAAGTTTTCTTGCATGGCACTGGACAGGCCCTCGCTGATGGACAGCTGGGCCTCGGGCATTTTTAGCCGAAACGCCCGGGTTAAAGGCACCGTCAGCACCCGTGCCACGCTGGGCGGTAAACCCAGTGCCACCCGGCCCGATAACCCGCTGCGGACTCGGCCAAGTTCTTCGCGGGCGCGTTCTACTTGGTGCAATATGCCGCGCCCATGTTCCATCAGCAACTGGCCCGCTTGCGTGGGGGTGGCCCCCCGGCCGTTGCGCACCAACAGGTTTTGGCGCAACTCCACCTCCAGCAGACGCACTTGGCGGCTGAGCGCGGGTTGGGCAATGTTCAGGGCTTGTGCGGCACGGGTGAAGCTGCCCAATTCGGCCACGCACACAAAGTATTCAAGCTGTTTGAGGTCCACCGGTTACTCCAAAGTTGCTTTACGGTTGGGCTGATTTTGTCATAGCGGGGGATTGGTTATGCAATATTGTTCTAGCTGGTAGTTGGCTGTGGGACTGGGTAAGGCGCAGCCTTGCCTGCACAATCTGGCCCAGTCATTTGTCTAATCAGGAACCCGGACATGAGCCAAACCCAACCCTTGATCATTGATGTGCACGGCCACTACACCACGGCCCCCAAAGCCCTGGAAGACTGGCGCAATCGCCAAATTGCAGGCATCAAGGACCCGGCGTCCATGCCCAAAGTGTCGGAGTTGAAAATCAGCGACGACGAATTGCGCGAGACCATTGAGACCAATCAATTGGCCAAGATGAAAGAACGTGGCAGTGACCTGACCATTTTCAGCCCCCGTGCCAGCTTCATGGCGCACCACATTGGCGACTTCAACGTGTCATCCACCTGGGCAGCCATTTGCAACGAACTTTGCTATCGGGTGGCGCAACTATTCCCCGATCACTTTGTGCCTGCGGCCATGCTGCCCCAGTCGCCCGGAGTGGACCCTGCCACCTGCATTCCTGAACTGGTGAAATGCGTTGAGCAATACGGCAATGTGGGCATCAACCTGAACCCGGACCCCTCGGGCGGCCACTGGACATCGCCGCCCTTGAGCGACAAAGCCTGGTACCCCATTTACGAAAAAATGGTCGAGTACGACATTCCCGCCATGATCCATGTGAGCACCAGCTGCAACAGCTGCTTTCACACCACGGGTGCGCATTACCTGAACGCCGACACCACCGCATTCATGCAGTGCCTGACCAGTGATTTGTTCAAGGATTTCCCGACGCTGAAGTTTTTGATTCCCCACGGCGGTGGAGCCGTGCCCTACCACTGGGGCCGCTTTCGGGGCTTGGCGCAAGAGCTGAAAAAGCCTTTGCTGCAAGACCATTTGTTGAACAACATTTTCTTTGACACCTGCGTGTATCACCAGCCCGGCATAGATTTGCTGACCCGCGTGATCCCGGTCAAAAACATTTTGTTTGCCTCTGAAATGATCGGCGCGGTGCGCGGCATAGACCCCGAAACCGGCCATTACTTTGACGACACCAAGCGCTATGTGCAAGCCACCGCCAACTTGAATGACGAAGAGCGCTACATGGTCTACGAAGGCAATGCCCGCCGCGTGTTCAAGCGCCTAGACGACCGACTGAAAGCCAAAGGCCTGTGACCCAACATGTCATGCCCAACAGTCCAAGCCTGTCATTCCCGACTTGATCGGGAATCCATGCCTTTGGCTCCCCGCATTCGCGGGGATGACCAGTGATTGAGTGTCCAAACCAGAGTGCCCAAGCTCATTGAATCAGGAGAAAAACATGTACGAACTCGGCGTTGTTTACCGCAACATCACCCGCGCTGACCGCGCAGCGGCCGACGGGTTGGCGGCTTTGGGCTCGGCCACCGTGCACGAAGCCATGGGCCGTGTGGGTTTGCTAAAGCCCTATATGCGCCCGATTTACCCCGGGGTTCAGGTGTCCGGTACGGCCGTGACCGTATTGCTGCAGCCCGGCGACAACTGGATGATGCATGTGGCCGCTGAACAGATTCAGCCCGGCGACATCGTGGTCGCTGCCGTTACCGCCGAATGCACCGATGGGTATTTTGGCGACCTGTTGGCCACGTCGTTTCAAGCCCGGGGCGCGCGCGGCTTGGTGATCGATGCGGGTGTGCGGGATGTCAAAGAGCTGCAAAAAATGAACTTCCCGGTGTGGAGCAAAGCCATTTCCAGCAAAGGCACCATCAAGGCGACTTTGGGGTCGGTCAATGTGCCCGTGGTCTGCGCGGGCATGATCGTACAGCCCGGCGACGTGATCGTGGCCGATGACGATGGCGTGGTTTGCGTGCCTGCGCATCTGGCCGTCCAGACCTTGGCAGCGGCCCAAAAACGTGAAAGTTTTGAAGGTGAAAAACGGGCCAAATTGGCCTCAGGCATTTTGGGCCTGGACATGTACAAAATGCGCGAGCCGCTGGCTGCAGCAGGTTTGAAATACATCGACTGATTGAGAAACAAATGACCAAAGCCACGACCGGAAACTTCACCAAAACCGCAGGCTGGATGGACTGGTACGACGGACCCAGCCAACCCCGATTCAAGCTACCCGCAGGCGCTGTCGATGCCCATTGCCATGTCTTTGGCCCGGGTGCCGAATTTCCCTACGCCCCCGAGCGAAAGTACACCCCTTGCGATGCGTCCAAACAGCAGTTGTTTGCGCTGCGTGACCACCTGGGTTTTGCGCGCAATGTGGTGGTGCAAGCCACCTGCCACGGTGCCGACAACCGCGCCATGGTCGATGCATTGGTTCACTCCAATGGCAAGGCGCGTGGTGTGGCCACCGTCAAACGCGGTGTGACCGATGCCGAAATTCAGGCCATGCACGATGCGGGTGTGCGCGGTGTGCGCTTCAATTTTGTCAAACGTTTGGTGGACTTCACGCCCAAAGACGAATTGTTGGAGATTGCCAGTCGCATTGCCAAATGGGGCTGGCATGTGGTCATTTACTTTGAAGCCGTGGACTTGCCCGAGTTGTGGGACTTTTTTACAGCGCTGCCTACCACGGTGGTGGTGGACCACATGGGCCGTCCAGATGTGTCGCTGCCAGTAGATGGGCCACAGTTTGCGTTGTTCGAAAAGTTCATGCGCGAGCACACCAATGTTTGGAGCAAAGTGTCGTGCCCCGAGCGCTTGTCGGTTACGGGCCCCAAGGCACTCCAAGGTGAGAAAAACGCTTACCAAGATGTTGTGCCGTTTGCCCGGCGCATTGTGCAGGCGTTTCCTGACCGCGTGCTGTGGGGGACCGATTGGCCGCACCCCAATCTGAAAGACCATATGCCCGACGACGGCCTGCTGGTGGACTTTATTCCGCACATAGCGCCCACGCCTGAGCTGCAACAAAAACTGCTGGTGGACAACCCGATGCGCTTGTACTGGCCGGAAGAGGTGGCCTGAATGGATCTGAATAGGCATCGCTCATAACAATATTCTGAAAGGTATCTGATGGCTTTGGAAAAACCCTACACAGACGTTCCCGGTACGCTGATTTTTGATGCGGAGCAATCGCGCAAAGGCTACTGGCTTAACCAGTTCTGCATGTCGCTGATGAAGTCCGAGAACCGCGAACGGTTCAAGGCCGATGAGCGGGCTTACCTAGATGAGTGGCAAATGACCGAGGAACAAAAACAGGCCGTGTTGGCGCGTGACTTGAACTGGTGCATGCGAACCGGTGGCAACATTTATTTCCTCGCCAAAATTGGCTCGACCGATGGCAAGAGCTTTCAACAAATGGCAGGCTCTATGACGGGCATGACCGAAGAGGAATACCGCAACATGATGATCGGCGGGGGCCGCAGCATTGAAGGCAACCGCTATGTTGGCGAAGACGGCGATGCCCAAGCCCACCGCCAGCCCCAGGGCAAAGGCCACGCGTTGCAAGCAGCGGCCAACAAGAAAGTGAACTGAACATGGCCAAAATCACCGCATCCGTTTTTACATCCCATGTGCCCGCCATTGGTGCTGCCATGGACCTGGGTAAAACAAAAGAAGATTACTGGAAGCCCCTTTTCGCTGGCTACGACTTCTCCAAACAATGGATGAAGGACAACCCGCCCGACGTGATCATTTTGGTGTTCAACGACCACGCCACGGCGTTTAGCCTAGACATGATCCCCACTTTTGCAATTGGCACGGCGCCCGCTTACCAACCCGCCGACGAAGGCTGGGGACCACGCCCGGTGCCGGTCGTCAAGGGCCACCCCGAATTGGCTTCGCACATTGCGCATTCGGTGATTCAGCAAGACTTTGATCTGACCATTGTGAACAAGATGGACGTGGACCATGGCCTTACGGTGCCCTTGTCGCTCATGTGTGGCGAACTGGACCCGGTTAAGGGTACCTGGCCTTGCCCGGTGATTCCGTTTGCGGTGAACGTGGTGCAGTACCCCGTGCCCAGCGGACAGCGCTGCTTCAACCTGGGCCAAGCCATTCGCAAAGCGGTAGAAAGCTTCGACGAAGACCTGAATGTGCACATTTGGGGCACGGGCGGCATGAGCCACCAGTTGCAAGGCGCACGCGCAGGCCTGATCAACCGCGAGTGGGACAACGCCTGGCTGGACCAACTCATCAACGACCCAGTGGCTTGCGCCCAGACCCCTCATATTAATTACGTTCGCGAAGCTGGTAGCGAAGGCATTGAGCTGGTCATGTGGCTGATCGCCCGAGGGGCCATGTCGGATGTGAACGATGGGAAGCTCACCGGACCGGCCCCCAAGCTGCTGCACCGTTTCTATCATGTGCCCGCCAGCAACACGGCGGTAGGGCATGTGATTTTGGAGAACAGCTGAAGACCCGCTTCAAAATACAGTTCATTCAATGAACGTGAGTTTCTGCTTGAGTTTTCATGAGTGCAAGGACTCATTTCCCCGCAGGGAAGCTTGTTCAATTTCAAAATATATTCATCGGAGTTACAAATGAGCAAAACCATCAAAGTCGCCCTCGCGGGCGCAGGTGCCTTTGGCATCAAACACCTGGACGGCATCAAGAATATTGACGGCGTTGAGGTGGTGTCACTGATCAGCCGTGACATCGAAAAAACCAAGCCTATTGCGGCCCAATACGGCATTGGCCATGTGACCACGAGCCTCGATGAATCCTTGGCCCTGAAAGAAGTGGATGCCGTGATTTTGTGTACGCCCACACAAATGCACGCCAGCCAGACACTGGCTTGTCTGAAGGCGGGTAAGCATGTGCAGGTCGAAATTCCTTTGTGCGATGTGTACAAAGACGGGCAGGAAGTGTTGCGCGTGCAGCAGCTGTCTGGGCTGGTGGCCATGGTGGGGCATACCCGCCGTTTTAACCCCAGCCACCAGTGGGTGCACCACAAAATTGCTGCGGGTGAGTTCAATATTCAGCAGATGGATGTGCAGACTTATTTTTTCCGCCGAACCAACATGAACGCGCTGGGCCAAGCCCGCAGCTGGACCGACCACTTGCTTTGGCACCACGCGGCCCACACGGTAGACCTCTTTGCTTACCAATGTGGCAGCCCGATCGTCAAGGCCAACGCGGTGCAAGGCCCAATTCATCCCACCCTGGGCATTGCCATGGACATGAGCATCCAGCTCAAGGCCGCCAACGGCGCTATTTGCACCTTGTCGCTCAGCTTCAACAACGATGGACCCTTGGGCACATATTTCCGATACATCGGCGACACCGGCACTTATCTGGCCCGCTACGACGATTTGTTTACCGGCAAGGAAGAAAAGATCGACGTGTCCCAGATGGCTGTGTCGATGAACGGCATTGAGTTGCAAGACCGTGAGTTCTTTGCCGCCATCAAGGAAGGCCGCGAACCCAATTCGAGCATTGCCCAAGTACTGCCTTGCTACCAAGTCTTGCACGATCTGGAACAACAACTGGCTTGATCAATGACCACAGCAACGCAAGTTTCAGAGCGCAACAGCTTGCGTTTGATGTGCCTGGCCGGCTTTGCCAGCATGGCTTCTATGCGCATGTGCGACCCCATGCTGCTGGAGTTGGGCCAAGAGTTTCAGGTCAGCACCGGCGAGGCGTCGAGCGTGGTCTCGGCCTTTGCCGTGGCCTACGGCGTGCTGCAATTGTTCTACGGCCCATTGGGCGATCGCTTTGGTAAACAACGCGTGATCAGTTTGGCCGTGTTGGTCTGTGCCATCTTGAGTGGTATCACGGCCATGGCTTCCAATTTAACTGTGCTGGTGCTCATGCGGGCAGCCATGGGCGCTGCTGCGGCGGGCATCATCCCCTTGTCGATGGCCTGGGTGGGCGACCATGTGCCCTACGAGCGGCGGCAAGAAACCCTGGCCAAACTCATGGGGGCCACCGTGACCGGCATGATGGTGGGCTTGTGGTTTGGTGGTTTTGCTGCCGAGACGCTGGGTTGGCGCACCGCCTTTGTCGCCATGTCGGGCATGTTTGCAGTGGCCGCTGTTTTGTTGCTCAGGCAATGGAACCGCCTGCCGTCTTTGGTCGATATGCCCGCCAGCAGTTTGGGTGCTTATTTGGCCAATACCTTGAAGCTCTTGTCGGCACGACGCGTGCAGCAAGTGTTGTGCGTGACAGCCATAGAGGGGGCATTGGTGTTCGGCACCATGGCTTTTATGCCCACCCATTTGCATCAGCATTACGGTTTGAGCGTGGTGGCCGCAGGCTCGGTCATGATGCTTTACGGCGTGGGTGGCTTGCTTTACAGCCAATTGGCCCGGCGTTGGTTGGCCTTGCTGGGCGAAAAGGGTTTGGTCATCACCGGGTCCAGTTTGATTGTTTCGGGCTTGTTGTTATTGGCATGGGGGAACTGGCCCCCTGTGGGCATGGCCGGGTGCTTTTTGTCTGGACTGGGCTTTTACATGCTGCACAACACTTTGCAAACCCAAGCCACCCAAATGGCCCCCGAAACTCGCGGCACCGCTGTCACCTTGTTTGCGTGCTTGTTGTTTTTTGGTCAATCCAGCGGCGTGCTGATGGCCGCCGAAACTGTGGACCTGGGGTGGTTGTCCTATACCTTCACAGTCGCAGCAGTGGGTGTGGCGCTTTTGGGCTGGGCCGTGTCCCGACTGGTGGGGCGGCACTGAAGCCCCCAAGAGCGATAAGATCTCGCTCTTGTTTTCCGGAATTCATGCATGACCGAACGTTACGCCGTCATCGGCAACCCCATTGAGCAGAGCAAGTCGCCGCTCATTCATACGGCTTTTGCCCAAGTTTGCGGGCAGGCGATTGATTACACCAAGCTGCTGGCACCTTTGGGTGGATTCGCTTCGGCGGTGGATGCTTTCAGGGCGGCCGGGGGGCGGGGCATGAACGTGACGGCCCCCTTCAAGCTAGACGCCTTTGCTTATGCCACCGATCTGGCACCCAGCGCACAAATGGCCGGGGCCGTGAATGCCATGAAGTTTGAGGGGAACAAGGTGTATGCCGAAAACTTTGACGGTGTAGGCCTGGTGCGCGATGTGGTGCACAACCTCAGCTGCCCGATCAAGGGTCGCCGTATCTTGATTTTGGGCGCAGGCGGGGCCACCCGAGGTGCTCTGATGCCCATCATGGACCAGCAACCTGCCGAGTTGGTGATCGTCAACCGCACTGTGGCCAAGGCAGAAGAACTGGCCGCATTGGCGCTCGCGCACGGGGCCGGTTCGATTCCCGTCAGGGGCGTTGGTTACGCCGATTTAGGCGCGCAGACTTTTGATCTGGTCTTCAATGCCACCTCTGCCAGCCTAACGACTGAATTACCGCCTTTGTCGGCCTCAGTTTTTGCGCCGGGTTGCCTGGCCTACGACCTGACTTATGGCAAAGGGTTGACGCCATTTTTGCAACTGGCCAAGCAGACGGGTGTGACCCATCTGGCCGATGGTGTGGGCATGTTGGCCGAACAAGCTGCAGAAGCTTTTGCCTGGTGGCGTGGTGTGCGGCCAGATACCCGAGCTGTTATTGAGAGGCTGAGCGTGCCACTGGTTTGAGATTGGGTGCGTGTCACCTGTGCTATCCATGGGAATAGTTGAGATGATGGTATTGGATCAAGATCCACTCAATAGGGGTGAGGCTGGTTCCAAACTCTGTCCCGACTCAAGCGATGAAGTAGGCCTTGTCCATGACCTTCAAGTCCTTGGCTACAACCGGAGTAAAGGCCATTTGCTCCAGCACGTCTTTTTCTAAGTCGATGCCGGGGGCAATTTCAAAGACCTCAACGCCCAAGGGTGTCAGGCGAAAGCTGGCACGCTCGGTCAGATAAATTACTTCTTGTTTGCGCATCAGACTTTGTGGGCCGCTGAAAGTAATTTGGTCGACTTCTTGGACTAATTTTTTGACTTTGCCTTGCGTCAGTACACGCATTTGACCATCGCCTGTTTGCAGTTGAACGCCCTTTGCCGCCAGAGTGCCGCAGAAAACCACCTTTTTGGCGTTTTGTGCGATGTCAATAAAGCCGCCGGGACCCACGGTCATACCCCCCAAGCGTGACACGTTGACGCTGCCTGACGCATCGAATTCGCCAAACCCCAGAAAGGCAATGTCCAGGCCACCGCCGCCATAAAAGTCGAACTGTGTTGCAGCATCCAGCATGGCGGTGGCGTTGCGGGCGTAGCCAAAAAGGACGCCATCCATCAGCGTGCCGCCATAAGTGCCGTGCTCAATCGTCTGGTAAATAAGGTGTTGTTCATTGCGGGCTGCAATCAATTTGGCCACGGCATCGGGTACCCCCACGCCGTAATTAATGACGGGACGGGCTTTGCCGGAATTGAACAGCTCAACTGCCGCGCGGCGGGCCACGGCCTGCCGCTCACTGAAAACTTCTTGAGCCGATGCGACCTCATGGGCGTGATCGGCGGCCTCACTCAGTGCCCTGGCTTTGCCGGTCAGTTCACCGCTAAAGGCCGGGTCAAAGGCAATGTCGTAGCTGGTTTGTTGCCCTGGATCAACCACGATGGCATCGACCCAGGCACTCGGAATGCGCACTTCCCGGGCCTTGAATGCGCCTTTGGGAAGGCGCTCTTTTACTTGCACTATGACTTTGCCACCGCTGTTGCGAGCAGCCAATGCCAACGATTGCGCATCCAAGTTGGCAGCTTCGTGTTCAAAACTGATGTTGCCTTCTTCGTCTGCGCTGCTGGCCCGGAGGATGGCCACATGGATGGGAAAGGGCTTGTAGCGCAGGTATTCATGGCCATCAATCTGGATGACTTCGGATAAATCGTCCTTTGCGGCTTGGTTCATTTTCCCGCCGCCATGGCGCGGATCGCACACCGTGCCCAAACCCACATGGCTGATGAGGCCGGGTCGACCTGCACCTATTTCACGCATGAGCTGACTGCTGACGCCACCCGGCAAGATATAAGCCTCTATTTTGTTGTCAAGAGCCAGTTGTTGCATGGCTGGCGACCAAACCCAGTGCCCCCCGATGACCCGCTTGACCAAACCTTCGTGTGCAAAGCAATTCATTCCTTTGGTTTTTTTGTCACCAATTCCCAGCGCGTGAACTATTGTGAGCTTGTTGGGATGTTGGGTGTTTAAAAAACGCGCTTGTACCGCTTCAAACAAATGCGTGGCCTCCATCAGGCCGCCGCCTCCACCCATCAGGCCAAGGGTGTCGCCGTCTTGTATAAGTTGTGCCGCCTCGACTGCGGTAATGAATTTGTTTTGCATGGTCTGAATCAGCGGTGCATGTCAAACAGCACAGCCCCTTTTTTCAGGGTACTTTTTGCAATCACGCCACGGTGGATTTCGCTGGTGCCGTCGTAGATGCGATAAATACGAGCATCCCGGTAGTAGCGCTCAATCGACAGTTCTTTGCAAAATCCCATGCCCCCAAAAACCTGCACCGCACGATCTACCACGCGCCCCAGGGTTTCTGCGGCATGCACCTTGACCATGGCAATTTGCTCGCGCGCATCCATGCCTTGGTCCAGCATCCATGCGGCGTGATAAACCATCCATCGGGCGGCGTTGATTTCAATCACACTGTCGGCAATCATCTGCTGGACCATCTGGAAATCGCCAATGCGGGTGTTGAACTGCTTGCGTTCATTGGCCCAGTTGACCATCAGCTCGCACACATGGGTGGCCTTGCCCACAGCACGGGCACCCACTTGGGCAAGTCGCACCACATTCAAAGCCCCCATCGCCAGTTTGAAGCCCTGACCGACTTCGCCCAACAAGGCATCGTCATCGAGTTGCACATTGTCAAAAAACAATTCAAGGTGAGGCGTACCGCGAAGCCCCATCATTTTTTGGTCCTTGCCTACGGTAAATCCATTCAAGCCCTTGTCCACCATGAACATGGAAATTTCCCGCTCTCCGGTTTTGGCCGATACCAGAAAAAAGTCGCTCCACTCGGCATCACTGATGAAGTGTTTGGTGCCATTCAAGAGCCAGCCTGTGTCATTTTTTTTAGCGTTGGTTTTGATGCCAGCGGCATCAGAGCCTGCGCCGGATTCGGTGATGGTGATGGCACAGGTGCGCGTACCGGCCACTGCGGGTTTGAGCCATCGGTCAATCTGTGCACCTTTGCAATGAAGCAAGGGTTCGTAAACGTTGCCAAAGGCCCTGCGGATCAGGATGTCGGTGGTATGACCAAATTGTTCCTCGCACAAGATTCTGTCCATGTTGGACAGGCCGCCGCCACCAAATTCGACCGGCATGTTCAGGCCGTACATGCCCAGTGCTTTGCCTTTGCGATAGATGGACTGGGCAATGGCTTCGTCGAGGTAGCCTTTTTCTTCTACATCGTCTTCCAGCGGTTTGAGTTCTTCAGCAATGAAACGACGTACCGTTTCAAGCATCATTTTTTGTTCATCGTTCAGTGAAAAATCCACGGCTTACTCCAAGTATTCAATCGTTTCAGGTTTCAACAAAGGGCCGACTCTTTGCCAGGCATTCATCGGCCCAGTCCAGGACCGATGTGTTGGCTTCGCGTGCAAGGTTGACCACTTCCACGCTGATGGGCAAGTCCGAAGGCAGCGCAGTAAATAGCCCGGGCAGGTCTATGTTGCCGTCGCCGGGCAAGAGACGTTCACAGCGGGCGGTATGGATCATTTCATCGGTACTGAAATTCAATCCAGCCTGCGCGTCACAAATCTGTGCATAGTGCAGCAATTCACGGGGGATGGCGCTGATGTCATCCAGGGATGTTTGGGACCGGCCGAAGTGCAAAGCATCAACCAAAATGCCGGCATTGTTGGGGCTCCCCGCGTTGCGCACAATGCGCAGGGCCGTTGAGGCGTCCTTCACGGCAGTCCAGGGCATGAACTCCAAGTCTGCTGTCATGCCATAAGGTTTCATGACCTTGCACAGATGGGCATAGTTTTCGGTCAAGCGGGACTCGACAGGGTCATCTCCTGCCACCAAAATTGCTTTGGCCTGAAGGGCTGCGCCTGCGTCGTAAAGTGCGTCCCATTGATGGGGGTCAAACTTTTCACCGATGCGAATGATCTCCAAATCAAATACGCCCACCCCGGTGTCTTTTTGTATGGCCAAGGTCTCGCGCAGGGCATTCGGATTGCCCAGCAGGTGTTGTTGGGGGGCACCGGATGCATTGGGCCATAAGCGCAGGCCTACAAACCTGTAGCCCGTCAGCGCTGCGACCTGAATTGCCTCTGCAGGTGTGCAACGATGTGAGCTAAGGTAGGCCAGAGAGTAAAGACGCGTCATGGTGTATCAGCCTTCACTTCAAAGGTGAAACAGCGGTGGGCATTGCGATGGTGGACACCATGTGGGTTGTCAGATGGGCTGGGCCGCCTTTTGGGGGCCAGATGCCTTGGGCCACCGCTTCGCCACGAATTTGACTGCGGGCATTCAGGCTGTCATAGGTCCAGATATTGGTGAAACGCAGCGGCCCGTCCAGGGCCACCATAGCCACCACACAGGGGGAAAGTTTGTCGCGCGCGGGAACATATTGCTCCCATAAGTCAATGGTGGCTTGCACCCCGCCAGGTTGGATGCCGTAGGTGCGAATCTCGTATACCGGGCCTGTGATACCCGACTCGGCACTTGGGCGCACGGGTTTCATCCAGGGAAAGCCTTGGTAAGTGGTCTGTTCCAGTGACTGGTAAAGGCCACCGCAACCAAACGGACTGGCACTTCGCTGGGTACGCGTGCGTTCTTCGCCTAGGGTTTGCAAACTGCTGAATCCTCGCAGCACCAGCATTTGGTTCAGCACGCCAATGTCGGTGAACCAGCACCCCAAAAGCTCACCTTGTGCTTCGGGTTGCGTGGCAAATTCTTGGACTTGACTGGCCGCTTGCGCTGCTGTGCCAAAGGGCAGGGTCATGGTGGCGAGTTCGTAGTACATGGTGTTTTCTTTCGTTGTCTGTGTTTTTGTTTGAGGCACCGGGTCAATGCAGGTCTCCGCCGGATCGCGCTTGGCGGCATGGTGCGCGGCAATGAAACCAAAGGTCATGGCGGGGCCGAGCGTGATGCCGCCGGCCGGGTAATAGCCGCCCATCATGCTGTTCATGTCGTTACCACCGGCATACAAGCCTGGAATGGCCAGACCTTGAGGGTTGATCACTTGGGCATGCTCGTTGACGCGTAAACCGGCAAATGTGCCCAGGCTGCCCGCGACGACTTGAACGGCATAGAACGGCCCATGCTCGATGGGCGCCATACAAGGGTTGCGCAGACCGCGTGCGCTGACCCTTATTGCATCGCCCTGGATGCGGTTGTACGCGGTTTCGCCTTTGCCAAAGTCGGGGTCTTTGCCTAGTAGTGCCTGGGTGTTGTATTTTTGAATGGTGGCTTGCAGGGTTGTGGCATCGATGCCGCAGTGCGCTGCCAATTCAGCGGTGCTGAATCCGCGCTTGAGGTAGCCATTGGACAGCCAGGGCCTGAGTGGCATGGGCGCTGGCTTGACGGCTCCCAATCCGTAATAGCGGATGAAGTGGTGGTCACAAATCAACCAGGCTTCTGGTTTTTTACCCGCAGGGGTTGCCGCCAAAAGGGCTTGCATGAAGTCGTAGTAAGAGTCGGCTTCGTTGGCAAAACGAAACCCTTCCAATGTCACTGCAATCAGACCGGGTTTGGCCCGATCGATCAGGTGTGGAAAGTGGGTGTGGTTGTTATCGGACCCCGCTTCAAGAGCGCGGGCTTTTGAGTGTTTGGGCACCAGAGATACGGGTGCCAGTGCTGCCGCTTGCACCATGTCTTCGGCGACCACACCCCCGACACTTTCGCCTAAGCGCAAGCCATCACCGGTGTTGCCCCGATTGCCAGCCGACCAGTGTTCGTGCCCTGTTGGGGCGTGGGGCAACAATTGTTTTTTTCTTGCCGGATCGTGTGGAAAGCCACCCGTGGCCAGCATCACGCCATGGCTGGCTTGGATGCTGGCCTGTCCTGCTGATGTTTGAATCACTGCCCCGGTGACTTTGCCATCCTTTTGTAACAAGCGCACGGCCGGGCTGTTGACCCGAATTTCTACTCCCAAATCAAATGCCGATTGCGCTAAGGCACCTATCAAGGCGTTGCCATTCACCAAGCGTGTACCTCGGCGGTGTAACAGCAAATCTTTGAAATGCCTGAACAGCATTTTGCCCACATACCAAAATGAAGCAGGTTTGTGCAGGGCGTTCAAAAAGTGGCGCATTTCTGCGCCCGCTGCAATGCCCATGCCCCATAGGGTAGTTTCGTGGAGGGGCGGCCTCAGATCGTGCAGGCGATGTCCCAGCTTGCGGGCGTCAAAGGGTGCGGCGCAGACAGATCGCCCACCCAATGAGGCGTCGGGTGTTCGGCCATGAAAATCCGGAATGGTGTTGCCATCGATGAACTGCAGTGCCGTTTTTTTCCGGAAAAACTCGACCATTCTTGGGGCTTGGGTCAAAAAAGTAAGCACGCGTGTTTCGTCGAACTGGGCGCCCAGTTCTCTGCGCAGGTAAGACAGTGGTTTTTCGATGCGCTCGACCAAGCCCGCCTCCAGCGCAAGCGGATGGCGCGGCACCCACATCCAGCCGCCTGACCAAGCGGTGGTGCCACCATACAGCGCGTCCTTTTCGACCACGATGACTTTCAAACCCAAGTATGCGGCGGTGACAGCGGTCGACAAAGCGCCAGCGCCGGAACCGATCACCAACAGGTCACAAGTGTTTTCGGGTTCGTGCGGGGAGATCTTGGGTTCAGCCATAGGCTTACTCTGCGTAAATCGGTTTTCGGCCATCGGCGGACACGGGCTTGCCTGTTTCTGCGGTCAGGCTGAAGAAGGGCGATGCCCCGCTGGAGGCTGCCAATTGCTGTGCGATACCCATCAATTCAGGGGCAAGAGCTTGCATTTTTTCAGCGCTGAAGCGCACAGTGGGGCCCGCGATGGTCAACACTCCAAACGCGGGTTGGCCCGAGAAACGGACCGGTGCCGACAGGGCGGACAAGCCTGCCGAGTAGGTCTCGGTGGTGAGGCTATAGCCGCGCTCACGGGTTTGGGCCACGGCCTCCATCACGGCTTGCAAACTGGTGGGAGCGGCCGGACCAAAATGTTCTGGCAAACCCAGACCTTGCTTGGCCACCAAAGCCAGAGCCTCATCGTCACTCAACGTAGAAAGCAATGCCCATCCAGAGGAAGAGCAAGAAAGCTGCGCATCGCTTCCCATGTCGGGGTCATATCGCAGACCTTGTCGAGCGCCTTGCGCGCGAGCCACCCAAGTCAGTCGATCACCATCGACCACCGACAAGCGCACCAGTTCCCCCGAGACTTCGGCCAGTTGGTTGAGCAAGGGCTGGGCAATGTCCACGATGCCACTGTTGCTCAAATACGAAAGCCCCATCGACACAAGCTTGGTGGTCAGCAGATAGTCGCCATGACCGCGCGTTTGGCGCACATAGCCTAGGCGGACCAAGTCGCTCAGTAACCGATGTGTGCCGCTGCGGGGGATATCCAACTGGTCGGCAATGGCCGCCAATTCCAGGCCTTCGCCGTGCTGAGAAAGTAATTCCAATATGCCAAGTGTTCGTTCCAAGACGCCGCTCATCTGTGTTTCCTTCAGGTCCGGAAAGTGGGGCAAGTTTGCCGCTGGCCACTTTGACCAGCGTTCAGCAAGGCTTGTGTGGCTTGCAGGGTGCGCCAACCGTCTAGCGCTGAGCAAATCGGTGTTTCACGTCGTTCAGCTACAGCACGAAAGTGCCTTAATTGCTGAACATACACATCGATCTCATGCACCGTGGTTTGTTCACGGGTCAATTCATGGTGCCAATGGCGGTCACCTTTGTAATGCCATAAAGCCAGATCGGGCAGAGAGAGCGATCCCTGTGTGCCTGACAAAAAGTGTGTTTGTACGTTTTGGCGAGGGTATTGGCTTTGTTCGCCTGCACAAAAGTCCCAGCACCAAGGCGAGGTTGCCGTGTCGGAGACGGTCATCACGGCCTGAGTGCCGCATTTGAATTCAAGCAGGGCTGCGCCAGTGTCTTCCACCTCAAAGCCGCGCACTGAATTGGACAGGCTGCTTTGCACCGCTAGCACTTCTCCGAGCATGAAGATCAGCATGTCGATGTCATGAATCAGGTTGATCAGCACCGGGCCACCACCGGTTTGACGACGCCAGGCGACATCAAAATAGGCTGGAGGCTTATAAAAATTAGCCATCACGTTGGCACTGACCACTTGACCCAGTCGGCCCTCTGCAATGATCTGGCGAGCCCGTTGCAAGATGGGGTTTTGTCGTCGGTGGTGTCCCACCAGCACTGGGACCCCCGTGTCTTTTTCAACCTGAATCAATTGCTCGGCTGATGCCAGGGTGTCTGCGACCGGCTTTTCGATCAGCACCGGTATCCCTCGGGTCATGCAGTCGGTGGCCACCTGAACATGGGTGGTGTTGGGGGTGGCAATCACCACGCCTTGTGCCTGCGTGGCGTCCAGCAAGGCGCAGTGGTTGTCATAAGTAGGCAGGTTGCGTTCGGCACACCATTGGCGACCTGCTTGACTGGGCTCAGCTACGCCTGCCAAGGTAAATTCCGGCGATTTAAGGATACGTTCAATGTGGGTGCGGCCAATCACGCCAGCGCCAACCACGGCCAATGTGAACTTCTGCATGGAGAGATTTTTCTCAAGTTGAGCGTGAGTATATTAAAATTTGGAAACAAATTCAAAAATGGAATCAAATTCCATTTAAATGTATCATTCCCAGCATGACTTCACCTAACCCCCTGAATCTTGACGGTGCCACCCGCGTCCATTTCATCGTGGGTGACCCGATTGCCCAGGTCAAATCACCTGCGGGCGTCAGTCAGTCCTTTCAGCTTGCAGGTCTAAACGCCGTGTGTGTACCCGCGCATGTGGCCCCAGCAGATCTGGCCGTATGGACGGCGGGCGTGTCTTTGTGTAAAAACGTGGACGGCATCATCGTGACCGTCCCACACAAGTTTGCATATTTCAATTTGTGCGCGACCACATCAGACCATGGTGCATTTTTGAAGTCTGTCAACACACTGCGCCGCAATGCCGATGGCACTTGGCATGGCGACATGTTTGACGGCCAGGGCTATGTGAAAGCATTGGCAATCAAGGGCTATCGACTGGAAGGAAAAAAAGCCTTATTGGTGGGGGCGGGAGGAGCCGGTTCGGCCATTGCTTATTCACTGCTGATGGGGGGCGTGAGCGAGTTGAACATCCACGACGAAGATGTCGCTCGGCGTGACGCCTTGGTACAGCGCTTGCAATCGCTTGACCGTTGCCCTGTACGCACAGGAAGCAGCGATCCATCAGGCATGGACATCGCAATCAATGCCACACCCATGGGCATGAAAGCGGGGGATCCGCACCCGATAAATGTGGGTCAGCTGTCACCTAACATGTTGGTGGGGTGTGTGATTACCGCCCCCGCTGTGCCTCCCATGATTGCGGCAGCACAAGCGGTCGGCTGTCAAACTGTGACCGGGGTGGAAATGTTCGCTCAGGTCAAAGACCTGATGGTTGAATTTTTGTTGGGAAACTAGCATGCAAGTCTTGAAAAATGGTGCGGGCAGTCTGCCAAAGGGGGCTGAGTTTGACTTGGTGATCATTGGCGCGGGCGGAGCCGGTCTCTCAGCGGCGGTTTTCGCAGCCATAGA
>Ga0315903_10000157_pt1 | contig 98503 bp, 81 predicted proteins | sample LakEriMetagenome_7_FD_203524 | JGI IMG/M metagenome (GOLD analysis project Ga0315903, IMG submission 203524) | Freshwater fungal communities from buoy surface, Lake Erie, Ohio, United States - Buoy 2 MA119 | ecosystem: Environmental > Aquatic > Freshwater > Lake | place: USA: Lake Erie, Ohio... | reverse complement strand
GCTGACGTGTAGCAGATGATGCAATCTCTTTTTGACTTATGAACTGTAATACACGATCTTTATCATTGATGACAAATCTATCGTCGGTTCTTTCTACTGGATAGGTAGCTTGAGCAACATCTCTGCTCCAGGCAGTGCTGTAAAACTTGCAACAGTACACACAGGTCATATTGCAATCAGTGCCCACTATGACATTCACTGTTTCTGGTGATGCCACTGTGTTTGTGTGTGTTTGGGTTTGCCCGTTGGTTGTCAAACGTCTACTAAACATTCCTTGTGACTCAGGAATCCAACAAGATGCACTGCAAGTTGAAACTGGAACGTTGTCCAGCATCATTTGTCGTTCTTTCTGTAACTCAGGAGTGTTGAAAATCTGCCCTGGATGTTGTCGAAGCCAGGACAGATCTATACGTTGTGGTGTTGCCGCACAACAACTAAAAGTATTAAACTTTTCTAAATCAACTGACAGCCACCAAAACTTTTGATTGCAATAATAGTTTGACATCAATAGTCATCGTCGTAGTCATCTTCTTCCTCCTCCTCAAGTTCTTCTTCTTCCTTGAGGTAGTCAGCTAGAGCACGTTTGATGTCTCCGTCACCTTTGAAAATAGTTTTAATATCTTCGGCATCTACATCGTTGTCGATGAGAATACCGACCACTGTTTCTGCGGCTTCACTGCGATCAACTGAGTTGATATATCGTTTTACTTCGGTCCAAATTTCGCTTGCTAGTTCAACTGACATCAGGTTATTCCTCCGTATCTGATTCAGCTGTACTTACCTCGGTCTTTTGATTTTTAAAATCAGCCATGACTTTGTCCAGACAACCGTCTTCATTGGATTCCCAACCTTTGCGGAAGTATTTGATAATCTCTCCTTGGCTGGTCACAAACATAAGCCTGTTACCATCCTTCTTGAGCAGTCCTTTTTTCTCGGCCAAGTCAGTTAAACCGCTGTAGGGATTCATGCCTGTTTCATAAGGAATCTTGACTTGCACACCTTCAAAGGGTTTGGCATAGCGTGTTTTCATGACCTTGCATGCTGAACGAATACCCATGACGTCTGTGACCTTGTTGCCATCTTCATCTTCTTTGAGCTTGAGTTTCTTCATGGCTACAACGATAGACGACGCATAGATAAAGCCCTGACCGCCTGAGATTTTATCATCAGGATCAAACATGTCTTGTGACGCATAGGTATGATTGGTACATACCAGACCCACATTGTAACTACCAAACATGTTGACACAGTTACGCACCAAAGCTGTGAGTGCTTTGGGTTTACGACCCAAGTCACCTTTCATTTCGCCGGCATCAAACTGATTCACATCAGTGGGTGTGAGTAACATACCTAGCGAGTCGATCACAAACATGACTTTGGGACGCTCGCCTTCGGCCAAGGCTTTGTAGTCACTCATAAATGTGGAAATAGTTTTGGCAACATCGTCAATCATGGCCATGCTCAGCTTGAGCAGTTTGCTTTCGTCTGTGTCCACACCAAGTGCTTTGAGCCAATCTTCGTCCAGTGCGTTTTCACTATCAATCAGCACAACAAAGATGCCTTGTTCTTGTGCATTCTTGATAATGTTGCCTGAGCAGATGTACGATTTACCTGCACCTGACTCGCCGGCAAACACAGTGACCTTGCCCAGTGGAATACCGCGATTAAAATCTCCGCTGATGAGATAGTTTAAAGCATAGTTACCTGTAGAGATCCAATCGGTTGGATCGTTAAAGCCTATCGAAAGACCGTCGATTGATTTTGTGATTTCCTTACGGAATTTTGATACATCAAATGGTTTACCCATATTTCACCTATAGTTTGAGAAGAAACACAAGGGCGCCATGCCCTTGTGTTAAACGCTCGTATATATTACTGCTTGTTTTGTCGAGCGCGGATCATTGCCAGAATGTCTTCGGCTTTTTGGCCCGAAGCGGCTGGCTTCTGCACCGGTGCTGTGGCGGCAGGTGCATCGTCCTCATCAAACGCACTAGAAGAAACAGGTGCGGCCTTGTCCACCGGTGCGGCTTGTTCTGCTACAGTTTCAGAGCCTGTGGAAGAACCTTGCGGAGCCGCTACACCAGCAGGGCGGAAGTACGCACCCCAACGGTCGGGATCGTAAGGTTTGCCATCAACCGAAGCCTCAAACATTTCTTTCATGACTTTGAGTTCAGCCTCTGATGGTTTCTTAGGAAGGAAGTCGGACAGAGTAAACAAACCGTGAGTTTCGATAGCGGCCTGTTCTACTTCGGTCAATGCGCTTTCCTTACGAGCCCATTTACTGGTACTGTAGTCTGCGTAACCACCCTTGGATGTCTTGGTGATACGGAAGTCCAGACCACGCATCAAATCAGTTGGCAACTCTTCCAGTTCTGGATCCATGAGTGCTGATTTGATTGTTTGGAAAATCTGAGGACCAATGATGAATCGGCGGATCGGATTTTCAGGATTCTTGTCATCAGCAAGTGGGTTCTCACGAACGAAACCTTGCATGATGTAACTGCGCTTTTTCCAATACTTACGGCCCATGTCTTCAAGAGCTTTGTCTTTGAACCATGTGCGTACTTCTGCCAGGATTGGGCAAGCCTCTCCCCACATTTCCACACAAGGAACTTGTACTTGAACCTGCTTGGATTCCATTTCCCCTTTGATGCCGTTAAACGGTAGTTTGATCATCGCACGTTCAACCCAGAAGAAAGTGTTCTTTGAGTCGCCGTCAGGAAGGAAACGAAGCGTTGCGCTTTGTCCTTCATCGATATTCCAGTGGGGGTAGATTGCGTTGTCGCCGCCTGATTGTTGATTACCGCCTTTGTTCGACTCTGCGGCTTGTAGTCGAGCGCGGATTTCTGCTAATGATGCCATAATAGAAATTGTCCTTTCAAGAAATTTATGTGCCTATATATGCCTTGCATACACCCAACTGAGTGTAGCATAGATATTTATACTGTCAACGTCAAAAGAGTTATTTTCTTTTGTTGTCTGTCCTATATGTTTAAATATCAGCATATGACACAGTATAACACATCTGCACAACAAGTCAAGATTTATGATGAAACTAGTTTAGTCAGCTCAGTTGCTCCTAACCTTTGGGAAGTTGATCAATGCTTTGGATCAGAAACTTACCAAAAATTAAGAAACATGATTGACGCCGAAGGAAATTTATTTTCCTGTGTTGGACTCAAAAAAAGACTAGAACTTGTTTATTCCAGCAAAGACTACTTGTTGATTAACGAAATAGGCGGTGCCATGTCAGAGGCGATTTCTACCATAGTAGGGCATCGGGTATCATTCATGACTGCCAAATATTGGATAGATCTGCCTACATTCGGGTGTCAAACACACGCTGATGCAAAAGAAATTTTTGTTTCATATCAAGTTTACCTAAACTCTTCTTTAAGAAATGAGATTAGATCAGAACCTCATATGCCGACCACCGCAAAGATTGTCAACTATTTAGATACAATCCATGGAGAGGCACTAATGGCACAAGGCGCAAAGTTCTTGCATGTAGATCCACCAGCACAGATTAAATTCTGGCCAAACAATGGGTATATTAACCTGAACTCAGATCTTAAACCGCATCAGGTCATTGGTAGCTGGGACACCAGAACCAGTGTAATGTTTCAGTATTCTCGAGTATAACTCAATACCAAGACTTCGCGTATTGAGTTGTTAGGGACTCGGTCGATCATGCCATTGAACCCCCTTGGGTCGTTAACATATATTGAAGCCATGTTTGGCTCATAATGTACAATATCTACATCATGTCTTGTCAGCTTGCGCTTTGGTTGATAGTCTATTTCTGAAGTTTCATTGACTTCTCGATCGTGACAAAAAGCAAAACTCATTCTTGCATCGTTGCTTTCGGCCATGACGACTTGCACTTGTACATAGATATCAGGATGTAGTCTATGCATCATGATTGAGCTGCCAGGAAGATCTATACTGACATAGGCCACTTGTGGAGAGATTTTTTGTCCAATAATCGAACTGATTCTTTGTTGTTCTTGGCGCACAATGTCCTGTAGCTCTGGACTGTCACTCCATGGTGTGAGCAATCTATCATCGTACTGCATGGAAAAAGGCACACGTGATTTACGATAAAGTTCTTTGATTTCACGGAATCGTTCTTGGGTAAAATATGGATGTAACTGCCAGAGTTGTGGAGTGATGCGATACTCGCTCATCGTATTGCCGCGAGTGATTGTAGTCTGCCTAGCTTGATTGATTCATACATACCGCACTCGTTCATACCATGTACAGGGCACTCAGTACCTTCCGCGGTCATATTGCATTGAGTTTCATTTGTTGGTTGTTGTTGTTGAGAATCCAATGCACGGTCTGTGGCGGCCATCTGTTGATCTGCTGGTATCCCTAGTGCTGTTAAACGTTCCATCACTCGTGAATCATCCCAAGCATTAGCGTCGGGATTCTTGTCTGCAATGTCTTTGAGTATGTCAAATAAATGATCATCGCCTATCAAATCATACAGTTGTTCGGTGGCATTGGTGGCGTCAGGACCTACTACCAATGGCTTGCTCATTAGGTCTTGTACTTTCTTTGCAGATTCAGGGGTATCTGGCAACGCCCAGGTACCTTCCATCACACGGCTGGCCCAGGTTTCGAAGATGTCTGCTTCTCTGAGAGGTGCTTCCTGTAGTTTGGCCAACACAGGTAGAGCCTGTTCTATTCTTGGATCTAGACTTTGTTGTACAAATAATTCACGTATGGTTTCTACTGCTTCATCAACAGTGGTGATCTGCGCTGGATCAAATGCAGTTTTTTCTTCATGATACCCTCTACGACTGATCAATCGTTTGGCTTTGGCCTTGAGATCTGTGTAGTGACGTACAGCGGCTTCGACCATGTGTGCCGCACCACCATCATAGTTCTTGTGACGAGATGCTCTGACAAAGTTTGCTAGAGTGCGCATTTCTTCAACCACTTCGTTGATATGCTGGCCAAACGCATCATAGGGATTTCCACCTTCGGCCACATGGCGTGCCAGCATGCGGCCATGCATGAGGCTACGACTAGGTACTTTAAACCTCTCGCCTTCGTCAGTTTCAACATAGATACTGTCAATGTTGCGATATCTAGCATCGCCTTCTTCAAGATCTCTGCTGTGTTTGATACGTAAACGAGTTTTTTGAGGTTGATCGCTGTAGCTGACTTTGCGTGTGCCGTAGTAGCTTTCAAAGATACTCTCTTTCACAGCGGCCATGGTCTTCATATTGTACTTGAGGCGAGATAGATTTTTTAAACTAAATGTCAATAAGTTGCGTTTGGCAAACATGCGCACAAGGTACAAAAAGTCGTACCAGTCCTTGCGATCGTCACCTTCCATGGCCTTGCCCATGTTGTCACCAAAATAGATATCTAAGTTACTTTCGCCATCTAACACCATAACCACAGCACCATAGTCCTGCTGATCTGTGCGATAATCAAAGCTGATTATTTCTGCGTCAGCAGGATCGTCAGCAGGCTTGCCCATAGAATCTAGAGCTTCGGGCTCAAAATCTCTGGAAACAAGAAGATCATATAGTTGTTGTGCGGCTGTGTTGGATTGACTCATAGTATTGTATTTATTAGAAGGCCGCTATGAAAGGCATGGGTTCTATGATCGTGTCGCTGTGATCACGCAGTTGTGTATCGAGCTCGGTATGATAGTTTTGTAGCAGTTGCATCATGCGCACAGCCAGCACAGTTGCCATTACCAAATCGTCGGTTTCGCCTACTTTTGCGGCATAGCTTACTCCATGGGCAATAAAACTCTTGAGCTCTGACACCAGGCCAGCGGAATGTATTTTCATCCTATCAGTTTCTATGAGATTTTTCAGTTTGGCACAGGCCGCGAGTTTGGGCTTGTTTGTGGTATTGAAACCCTTGCGATATCTGCGCCCTGAACTAGTGCCCGACTCGCTGAGGAAATAACCTTGTATGTTTTCTTCTCCGTATTCTGCTATGGATATCAGCGCGGCTTCACCAATGGTATTATTTTCTATGCTGTAGTAAATGCTCTTGGCATCTTTAACTGCATCATTGATGTGTCGGCAGATGTCTGCCAGGATACGTACCTGCTCGGGTATGGTAGTTCTGTTGTGGCGCCACTCGGCCACCTGCTCTGTGGTGTTGGCATCAAATACCTGTATGGCGGCTGGGTCTCCACCTGTACCCAGACTAGGGTCTAGAGCCACAACATAATATCTATCTTTTTCTGGTCGGCGGAACCAGCGTACTTGCCCAGTTTTATAGAGCACATCACTGGATCTAAGGTCGATCAACTTGGTCGGTGATATCAGTGTTTCATCATCGATGATAAACTCACAGTCCATCTCTCTCCGGAAGCGTTCTTCTCCCAGTATGGCTCGTTGTTGTTTAGCCCAGGCATCATCACGATCTGGATGTTCTCTCCAAAAAGCACGGAATGCTTTAAAACCATTCTGCCCAATAGACGTTTCGTTACCGTACTCGTCTTCAAGTTTGTTGGCCATCTTCCAGATCAACGCAAACTGATCTTCGTCTGAGTTTGGTGTTGATGTGATGATCGCTTTACCACCAGTACTCAGTGTAGGTGTGATCGAAGTCCAGAACTCTTTGGCGATTGTGGGTCGCACGAATGCAAACTCGTCACAGTAGAGCAGTGTGATACTCATACCACGACCAGTATTTTCAGTAGTAGTCTGTGCCACGATACGACTACCGTTGTCAAACTCTAAACTGCCTTTGTTGTAACTAGTAACACCTGCACGGATATGGTCAGGACAGGCCTCGTAAGCATATCGTACACGTTGCATGATCTCTTGCGCACCCAGATACTTGTGCGCGGCCACGAGGATTGTGGAATCCGGAACGAACATGGCATACCATAAAAGATAACCAGCAGCCGAGGTTGATTTGCCCGTTTGCCTAGGCATCATGGAGATAGAGAATCTATAATTGTGATATGTCTCTATCAGTCTATCCTGGAACTCGTAGGGCTGATACAGCATCTTGCCGTGCAAAGGATGCTGGATAAAAAAGAAATGACTCATGAAATACTGCGGTCCTGTGTCAGGATCTGCACATTTCAAAAACTCATCGATTTGTTGTTCAGTGTAATGATGTCGGCGGTGTGGAGCCTTGATCAGTACACCTTCTAAACTTTTTGACATACATTTACTTACCAAAATATACACATATAAATATTCTTATGAGTGATACACTAATATTAGCACCGGACTACCAACCGGTCAACTACTTGCCACTGTCAACCATAGACTGGCAAACTGCTATAAAACTGTTCTTCCTGGACAAAATCCAAGTGCTAGAATGGTATGATGATTGGATCGTGCGTAGCGCCAAGCTAGAGATGCGAGTTCCTGCCGTGGCTGTGACAAAGAAAGGTTTTGGCAAGAATGGTGGCATGCGATTCAGCAGACAGAATCTTTATCTGCGTGACTTGTTTACTTGTCAGTACTGCGGTGACACATTCAATGGCAAACAGTTGACCATTGATCATGTGCTACCACGTGCTCAAGGTGGTACCACTACCTGGGAAAACTGTGTGGCTGCTTGTAAAGAATGCAACTCAGAAAAAGGCAACAAGATTTGGCGCCCAAACAAAGTTCCTGTGAAACCAAACTACTGGGCCTTGGTCAACTCTGTGAAGAGTACCTACACAGGTATTCGCCACCCTAGTTGGAATCTTTATCTTGGACTCAAAGATAGCGAGTCTAAGAGTTTAAGAAATCGTTGATCCTTGTGTATCTGGAACCAGGCTCTGAGTTCTACCAGCCTGTTCCAGTTATGTTCTGTGACGTGTGCCACTGAGTTGGCAAACTCAGCAGAACCATTGGCTACTATATCTTTGACTGTTGCAACTACTTTTAATGCACGATCCGTTTCGTTTTGTATAGTGTCATAACTTTCATCAATGTAGTTACCAAACGTCTTAAATCCTAGGGTGCGTAGTTCTTTCAACGAACCTGGCACGCTCATCAGCACCATTGGCATCTTTGCCGCAATAGGACGCCAAGTTTTTTCAGTAAACCAGGATCCTTCTGTGGTCAGCGTTTCTGAGCTCACTTCAAAGGCACACTGATTGTAAAGATCCAAACTAGGTACCATGCTCTTTTGCCATAGCATAGGAGCCGAATCTTCTCCTACGTAGTGTGCAGGAGTTGTTGGTTGATTCCATCCCCAGTTCCCATCCCTATGATAAACCATGATTGAGTTATTACCAACGTCAGACAATCCTTCCCAGATAACATCACGTGCATGAGCATGACGTCCCATAGTAAGCAAGAAGTCTTTAGTGATATTTTTTGACAGTTTGAGTGATATACGCTGTTCTACCAATTCAATGAATCTTGATTCTGGGTCCAATGCCACTGAAATATTTTTAAACCCATGATCAAACCAAGCTGATTCTATCACACAGGTTATATTTTTTGCTTCGGGTTCTTGATCTAGTTCTTTCATCCAAGACATCTCATATTTGAGTATCACAGGAGAGTCTACATTGCCTACTAGTAAAACGTGATTGTTTTTTAACAGAGAGTAGAGTTTTTGTTTTTGATTTTTCCAAAGTTCTGATAACCATACACAGTCAGTGATCACAATGTTGTCAACAACATCAATATCTCCTGAATCACGATAAGGAATCGCAAAGTGATTACAAAAAAACTTCCAGTGTTGGGTTTCTATGATAGGAATGATCGTAATAGGCTTCATCCCTTATATAGCGGGCAAAATGATTGATATCTAGATTATTGACACCAGCTTTGTTTGGCATCACCGTAGTATTCACGAGCAAAGCCATTGCGGATCAGTTCAGCACGTAGGCTCACACCGTTTAGAATGATGTCTCCCAGTACACGGCCACCAAACTTATCCCATCCATAGAGAATGACTTGATGCTTCTGTGTAGTTGCAACTGCATTCTTAGTGAAGGCTGAGGCGGCTTGGCCTCGCTGATCTTCTGAAGGGCACTGCGCACGGAATCCTTTTTCTGGTGTGTCAACTCCGTAGACTCTGACAGCAAGTTCTGGTTTGAGTGGTGCTGGTAGAAAGGGTGCCGCTATGACCACTGTATCGCCATCGTTGACACGGACGATTTTAGCATCATAGGTTACTCCTTGTGGTGTTTTTTGTGCAAATGCTAACACCGGCATCATTAACAAAGTTAATAATAGTTTTTTCATTTTAGGTTATCTCCTGCCACTCTACGCTGGCATACACGTCTTGATTAGTACCGGTGGTGGCCATGGTTATTACATATTCGTAGGCTACGCCAGTGAATGGCTCTCTCTCCAGTTGATACTCAAATGTGAACACTTCTTGTGTGGGTGCCCCAGCAGTTTGATTTGAACTGTTGATGAATGATTGTTCGGCAATGTCTCCTGACACTATAGCCGTGGGTGCGAGATTGTATTGTACTGAACTGTCGGCTGCTGAGTCTACCCAGCTACCACCCGAAGTAATGGCTTTTTTATAAACACGGAACTGAAACAAACTTTGGGCTATAGGAACTAATGAATAGTTTATAGGAATGACCACAGAATTGAGTCTGTTGCTTTTGAGTCGAATAGCTATCACAGGTTTGAAACTTTGATCGTTAGGCAGTGTTATCGGAGAGCCGATCAAGTGCGAGGCCGCACGAGGATTACCCGAACCTGATAACTGGAATCCGCCTTCTGAAATCACTGTACTACAGATCTGTGTCATCATGCTGGCACCAGTGGTGGCACCAGTATTGGTTATTTCATAGCGTATGGGCAAGCTGGCTGTAGTCATATAGACCTTGGTATTGCCCAGCTGATTGGCATGATTAAAAGTGTGGCAAGTAATAAACACACCATCAATGACAAATCCCACACGGACCGATCCCACACCCAGCCACTCTACGTCAGCCCACTGGATCTGTGTTCGTTGTGGATAAAGATTTATACCATTGGGATTGTTAGCATTGACTACCCCAAGCAGTTGATTGCCATTCCAAGCATCCTGACGCACACGTTCTTCTACTCCTGTTGATCCTGAACGGATCACAAAATAGTTATAAGTACCGTCGTTTTCAAAGAACACACCGTCGTTGGCATCAAACAAGCCCACACGCTGGCGTAGATTGGTCTTGGGTTCGTTCATGCAAAAAGTGTTCAGTGTGAGTTGGCTCTTGCCTGGTTGGTAAGGAAATGGTTTCAGTGTTTCTCTCAACACGCTGTCGCCTGACGTTGACCCTACATTGAGCTGGAATGAACTTTGATTCTGAACATAAACTACGTTGCCTGTGCCCGACACATTGCTGGCAAACTGGCCATGATCGTAGTAACGAGCTTGTGTGTCAAACAAGGTAAATGGATTGCTTACACGCAAGCGGCCAAACGCATCTGATGTGGTTCCATTAAAGCCAGAAATGATCACGTTGGCATCGTCAGCCAACACTACATTAGCTGTGCCTGAAATCCCCACGTTGCCCGACACCACCCATGGATCTGTGCCTTGTGTGACGTTGACGTTACCCGTGATTCCTACATTGCCTGATGTGATAGCCACATTGGTATTGCCAGTAATGACCCAAGGATCTGTACCTTGCAACACCGTGACATTGCCTATCACCGACACAGGCATTGAGTTTCCTGACAAATCGATGTTGCCCAATGCTCCAATAGACACGTTGCCAATCGAGACGTTGCCAATCAAGGCCGCGTTGGTACGTACAAACACATTGCCTGTGGCTTCGTCTAGTTCCAAAGCCTGTGTTATGTTACGCAGATACCATGGTGCGACTTCAGTTGGGTTTGGTGTAGCCATTATCGTGGATATCCTTTAAATGCTTTGATTGGACTGTTTTTAGCTACAAACTCTGGCTCGTCACTCTCTGGAGTTGACACTATTCGTTTACCACCGGGGGTACCAGTCATCCTCAGTGCGGCATCTATCACAGGCTTTATACCTGCATTCATACCTACTACTACGCCGTGTTCGCCAAACGGAGTTTCTTTTGACCAATCAGGTTTATATGGATTGACATCGTCTGGTTTGTTGTCGGCTCTGGCACGAGCCATGGCCACACCAAATCTATAGTTATTGTAAGGATTAGACGCACTGAGTCCCGGAAGCACATAAGTTTGTCGCATAGGAGCGGCTTGCTCTGGCGCAAGATCGTGTTGTTCAGTGATGAACTCACGAGCTCTCATCTTGGATATCCTCGAAATCCCTTGATAGGACTCACACGATTGACATCCTTCATTTCTTCTGAATCCATATCTCCGTTGTTGACGTCATCATATTCTGCCCCGGCAGCACGGAACGCTTGCTTCAGCATATTTTGTTCTTCTTGCGTGTAAGGGTGTGCTGTCCTACGAGTGCCCACCCAACTCTGTTGATCCATATCAATAGGAGCATCGCTGCCGTCGGCAGATGCTACGGCCATCATCACACGATTTAATACATAGTCTGAGTTAGTTCTTTTACGATCTCGGAAAAGATCCAGGCCACGAGTGGCTTGTTGATGCCTGTGACTTATTTTCGCCTTGCGCTCAATGATAAACTCACGTGCTCGCATATTTAGAACACGCTTTCTTGAGCCGAACTTGCTGTTCCTATTTCAAGTGCAGTAAAGTCTGAACCAGCGACTGTTACTTTGTTGCCTGCGCCAGCGTAGACTTCAAAAACAGTATTGGCTGGAATGTTGATGGGATTTGAATAAATGTTGCCCACAGCCGCGGCAGATCCCAATGCAGTGGCATAGGCTTGATATGTCACTGCACTTGTAGTAGTGGTTATCTGTAGTTTGTCTGTATAGACTGTGGCATTAGCCAGTGATGTATATACGTTTGCGGCCATTTTCTTTTTTCCTCTTTACCACGCACGGCAAGACCAATATCTTGCCTTGGTTCTTGGTCCTGGGTTGTCGCAGTTGTGTCTAGCACGGAAGCTCTTACGACGAGCAGGATTTGATTTTTTAATCTTCATGGTCTTCTGGCCGGCACGTTTAGCTGATGTGCCACCGTGACCAAAGTTTACTTTCTTGATGTTACCTGAGCTGGGATCACGAACATACACTTTGAATTTCTTGACATCGCCGCGCATGGGTTTGCCTAACGGCACGTTACGACCTTGGTATTCGGCTTCGTCAACACCAATGGGATCTTGTGGGCCTGTTCCTTGTGGTGCTGGTATGCCAACATCACTGCCTGGTTCTTCTTCAGTGGGGTCTTCGCTGACCAATACATCATCCACGCTCATTTCTTCGTCTACACACCCACAGGCTTCTTGCATGCATTCTGAACAGATATCTTCTACTGCATAACCATAGCTTTCTAAAATACCAATGAGCTTTTCATCAGCTTCGATGCAAAGTCTATCTTCTTCAACAGCGATAATATGGCTTTCGATCAAACAATCTTCTTTGATGTTGATCGCAAAGTCATCGCCTATTGCTGGGTTGTCTACCCACTGTTCAGATTCAACGATGTATTCTTTTAGTGATTTCATTGTGCTTTAAACTGTTTATAAAGGCTGGTCAAATGAGACTCTATATCTGCTTCTTCTTGCACACGCACGGCTGTGACCGGAACCGTGGTCTGACCATTGCCAGCAATGTCTCGTTTTTCTTTGTTCAATCCACCTGCTATGGTCTTGGTCATGTACTCTGTGCTTTGCACTTCTGGTTCTGGACTGTTGGCAACATCTTCTTCCATTTGCTCGCAACCACATCCTTGCTGGCCGCAAACAGGGCAAGTTTCTTTGTAGCCGCCAGCGGAACCAAGACCGGCTAGTTTGAGAATCTGTGCTAGTTTTACTGCATCTTCGTCTGTGGCATTGACCGAGAGACTTTTTGTACCATCTTCGCCCATGCTCATGTTGATGCTCATGCCTTCTGACAGCATGTTGAGTTTCTTTTCAAAACTTTCTGCGATCTGGCTTTCGTAAACACCTTTGCCAAATATCATACCTTTTTTACCTTTGCCGCCTGTGGGTGCCGGTGCTACTGATCCCGCTACTGTTGACTCTTCGGTTTCTTCCTTCTTTTTCTTTTCAGGAAGACCTTTGTGTTTAGTTTTTGCAAAATCTTCAACATCGCCCTTCTTCATTGTACGGGCAACTTTTTTAAGCTCAGGACTTGCGCCTCTGATCTTTTCACCTTTTTGCATGGCATGTGCCATACCCATGAAACGTTGTTGCTTTTTGCTTACGGCTTTTTCAGCAACAGGCATTTCTTCGCCACGTTCGGCTTCTTGGCTGGACATATAGTCACGTGCTGTGTCAATGTAATCCATGGCCTTGGTAATCTTTGATTGCACCCACTCTGGTAAGTTCTGATCATCGCCTAGGATATCATGCAGTTCTTTGGCAGCGGCTTCAATGGTATGAAGTTGTTCTTTGGCCATGTCGCCTTCACGATCATATTCACCACGATCCACTAACTGTGTTTCGTCTTCTTTCATCTTGAGAAGTTTGCTACGACCTGTGGGACCTTTGGCTCCTAGTTTGCGACCTGTGCCTGCTGGACGACCTTTTTTCTTAGGACCATCGTCTTTGGTCTTGGATTTTTTCTTTGCCTTGAGATTACCATGTTCGTCATAGTCATCATCTGACGTGTCGTCACGGTCGCTACGGTATCCATACTTCTTGTGTATGTTACGCTCGCTTTCGGGATCTTTCTGATTCTTGCTCATGGCACCTTGTAAGCCTTTGAGCAACTTCATGTCTAGTTCTTCAAGATTACCTTCGCGTACAGTTTCCATGTCTCCATCGCCGTCAAGGTCGGCTTTCTTTAGTCCAGCGGCACGAGCTTTCATCAAGTTGCCTGTGAACTTGTTGCCTTCTTCCATGTCGGCTTCGTCCATCTTATCATACTTGGCACGAATGTTAGCCATTTTGTCTTTGCTGGCGCCTTCACGACCGGCCTTCTGCAACGCCTTCATACCAGTTTCGCCATATTTCTTTTTGCCTAGATATGCTTGCAGTGCGCTTTCATCCATGCCACTCTCTTCCACATCTTCTTTGGCTCGCAGTTTCTTCAACACAGCGCCAGCAACTTTTTCACCGCGCTCTGCTGAGCCATAGGCCTTGCCGGCCTTGGCAGCGATTGTGGCAAATGCTTTGCCTGGCTTGCCAATGTCTTTGCCAGCACGAGCGGCCTTGGCGCTATAATCAGCTTCTTCCATTTTACCTTTGCCATCTTCAGCATAGTCAGGAATACCATTTTTGTTGGCATCTGGTCGTTTACTTTCCAGCAAGTTCATCTTACCTAGTATGTCATACATGTTGTTCATTTTCATTTCCTTATCTGGCTGAGCTGTGTACAGCTGGTATTTTGTTTTTTCCACCAATGGGACTCTTGTCTCCCATTGGGAAGTCGTCTGTGGTCACTGCTGGTGGAGTCTTACCTCCAGCCACAGTAAACGAACTCTTGTAAGCGTTCTTGACCACAACTTGATGTTCTTTAGGGGCTGCAGAATAATCTTTTTTAAGATCACGTTGCTGTTTATCAGGGGCAGGATAATCAGTATCAGTGAGAAGATTTTTGCTTTCAGCATCTTGCTTGACTGCTTCTTGTTCGGCACTGTCAGCATACTGTTTATCAAGTATGCAGATGCGATTGGGATCCAGACCTAGTAACTCAGCTATCTGGGTGATCTGTGGTGGAGTTGCTGGATAGTTAAATGTTACATCAACGAATGTCATGCTTTCGTTTGGATACTTGGGAAAATCAGGCAGATTTTTCTGCACTGGTGTTTTCTTGGCATCAGTCATTGACACCACATCAAACTGCTTGAGTTTTTCTTTGAACCCAGCCATGAAACCAGGAGGTAAATCTCCTGCTATTTTGATGCGATAATCGTATGTTTGTTTAGATTCTGTTAGGTATTCTGCAAAAGTTTTCATATCAATCCCCTATATCATATTTAGCCTATTCAGGCTTCTTTGGTTGTTCGCGTCGTACCAAACGATCCAGCAGTTCATTGCGATCCAAGATATGTCCTGTGCCTGTTGTAACCGTGGGCCCATCGTCGGCAGCGTCTCTGTCCATCTTTGCTTTTTGCAACTGTAGTTGTATCATCTTGAGTTTTTTGTTCATCTTGGCTGTTTTGGCAGTGATGGCATGGCCTAGCATGGCTCCGGCCACAGCAAAAATCTCAGAAGCATATCTACTGTCAACTTGCATACCCAGATCCATGAGACTATCGTAGCTTTCTGTGGCTTTTTTGGCCAGCTCGTCCATTTCTGTATCTGACGCTTCTAACCCTTTTACTGTGGGCAGTGCAGATTCTATCTTGTCCAAGGTGGCCAAAGATTCGGGCAGTATAGGGAGCACGGGTTCTGACGGCGTTTGATCGTCTAGAGATTCATCCTCTTTGCGAGGAAGATCAAACAGTTCTTCAAGTTTTCGAGTCATGCGGGTATTTACCGCATTATTTCTTGCCGTTACGGAAGATATCGTCTTCGGTGATCACACGGAACTGTATACCTTGACGGCGACACCACTTGGTGGCCGCGTCCCATTTGGCATAGTTTACAGCAACAATGGCGCGGTCTCGTACCGACGCTTTGCTTTCTAGTATGCTTTGTTTCTTGGGCTTGATCTCAATGAGTTCAGTTTTCACTGTGTTGTCACGTGTGCGGTACTGTATTAAGAAATCAGGAATATAGTTGGTCATCTTTCCTGTGAGTGGATTACGATATGGAATAGATATAGATTCGCTGGCCCAGCCCACGATGCTGTCATTGTTGTCGCAAAATCGCATGAAAGCATGTTCCCATCCAGATCGGTATTTGGGTTTGCTTTTGCCCATATACTTCTGTGGATTAACGACTTCAAAGAATCCTTGTGCGTAGTTCCTGCTCATGGTAATACATTACGAGCCGCATAGAAGTTAGGAGTGACTAACGCATTGATTCCCAACAGTGTAGCATTGCTACGTTGATTGTTGAGATAATAACACAGTGTTGAACTCAACTCCAGTTGGTCTTGTCCTTGTATCTCTGCCAAAAGATCCATCACAGGTCTTTTGCTATAGTCTGCCACTTGGAATAAACTTACTGTAAAGTTTTGAGCCGCAAGTTTGTCTTTGAATGTTCTGTTGAAATAGCTGAGCACTGCGTCATATTGATCAACTGGAACTTCTATTTCAAAAGTATAGAATCGATCAAAAACTTTGACCGTGGTATCAACTTTTGGATCGCTGTAGTTTATTGTGCTCATCAGGGTACGTTCTGTGTATTTGGACCAGTCAGCGTGGGTGTAGCTGATCTTGGGGTAGCTGGAGTGGTAGTGGTTGAGTTACTTTGTGCTGGTACTTTGGGGAAGAAGAAACCGTCAGCTTTGTTGGCAACTTGTTTCACCGCTCCTGGCAACTCTCCACGTATGACATCTTTGACCACTGCGTTCGCTTCATTGCGAACGATGCTCTGTAGATTTTTACCTTTGAATGTCTGATATGCTGTGCCAGCTTTTTGCACAGCACCAATGATACCCAACACTGAACCAGATTGTAAGTCATTGACTATGCCACCCACTGTGTCAACAAGACCGCCTTGGCCAAGTATGGTTGCGCTGTTGCCCAGCCGACTCAATGGACTGCGTTGAGTATCATAGTTGGCAGGATCAGCAAAGCCTTTGATGTTGGCACTGGGGCGAGACGTATCAATTTTACCTTGATAGTATTTCACTGTTTCATAACGCACCGTCATCTGATGTTCCATAAGTCCATTGCCTTGGCTGTAGTCATATGTATCATGGCGCCACTCAGTGATCATAGGATTGATCAACACATAAGCGCAGAAGTCATGTTGACTCATACCATAAATGGTTATGTCTTTGAAGAACGGTGGTTTACCAGACACTCCAGCGGCACCATCGCTGTAGCTCTCGCCGACATAGCCCCAGTCGTTGACCGTACGGCCATCTTCATAGATATCTCTGCCGTTGTAACTGAGTTTGGGATCGCCACCATTGCCGCTTTGTCCTAGGCTGCCTTGTGTCACAGGCACCCCCCAGTATTGTTGGGTTGGATCTTTGTAGTAGTAAGCAAAATAGTTATACCACATGTTACGGATCAAATCGTTTCCGTCGTCATGAAAGGTAAACTGACAAGGATTATAGTTAATCTTTTTCTGGATCAATCGTTTACGGTTGTACTGATTCATTGTTTCTACATCAATGTCATAGTTTGGTAACTGCACTGTTTTGACTAGGAGACCAATGTCCTCTTGGTCCGCTCGATTGAAAACTTCTTTGAGCTTGGGAATCTCTACAGTGTTGAGATTGAAATAGACGTGAAAAAGAAACTTATAACGAGGCGCCAGCTGATAACCGTTGGCACGGAAAGTCTTGCTGGCGTGTGTGTAGTCCTTTAGATAATCACTTCCAAAGAACCCCTTTAGGAAGTCCGCTCCAAAGGCCATATTCGTTAACCTGTTACTACGTCGCCAAGTGTTCTGCCCACTGTTGCGCCAACACCAGAACCAATAGGAGTTTGGATAGCGTTGTCGAAGCGGATGTTCATGGTGATAGTAACTGCCGCACTCTCTGCGTAGTTAAGGTCGTTGTAGTTGACTGAAGTCAAATAGCAACCGTACAGTTCCCAAGTTTCGAGAACCACAGGAGTGGCTACACCGTTGCCACCGTCGAGTATTTCGCAACGTGTGGTAAACTTGTAGTCGATACCTGAGCTTGCAGAAGCCTGTTCCATAAAGTCCAACTGCTTCTGTAGTTGTTCGCCAACCAGCTTGGAAACATTGCCACCTGCATCATCACGCAAGTTGACAGTAATAGCTTCCCAACTATACTTGCCAGCCAAATAGATGGTGGAGTTGTAGATTGGTACTTGCATTTCTTCAAAGCTCACCGAAGGGCGTGTGAAGTCGATGACTTGTTTGGTCAGTTCGGTCCTTGGTGTGCTGACTCCAAGATTCTCAAACACCGCACGGAAGCGATACTTGAGCTTTGGCATGAGCAAGCCTTGTGTTGGGCTTGACTGATCACTGGCCAAAGGCACGGTCATTCTAGTTAATGATGCGATGGACATGTTTGTCTCCTATTATGTAATTATTTATGGCAGATGAGATCAAAAAAAATGGGGCCAAAGCCCCATTTTTCTGCATTATCGATACCGTTAGACGGTACTTGACGTTGCGACCTGACCTGCTGATATCTCACCTGTGTTCTTGATTCTAACAGGAATGTAGATAAACTCAACTGCTTTGACTGGCTCGATAGCAATATCAACAAACAGTTCGTTTCTATCAATACGAGATGGTGTGTTGTTTGATTCATCGCACACGACCAAGTAGTCATAAACACCGCGCTTGGCAACCAAATCGTTGAGCAAGTTTTCAATGGAGTTAGAAATCTCATCACGTGTGATTTGATCGTTGGGTTCAAACACAAAGTTTTTACCAATGGTTTCAAGTCTAGCACGAAGGAATGCAACCAAACGTGCCACATTGATGCGATCCAGTGCGCTAGGCAACGAAGCTTCGGTCTTGTTACCGTAGTTAAGAATACCAGATCCTGGCAAGAATGTGATTGGGTTGATCTTGTTTTCATACAACACGTCACGTATGCCTTGACGGATAGCTGTTGACACAAACTGTCCTGTCTGAGCGTTGACATATCCCAGAGAGAAAGCGTTGTCAACAATACCGCGGCGTGTACCTGCCGGTGCCAACCATGGGTAGCTAACTTCGTCACTGCGCAAAATAGTACGGATCATCATATGGCTTGGTGGTTGTACCACAGTGGCACCAGTCAAATCTGTTGTTTGGCAGCTTGGGTAGAATGTACCCATGTATGCATCTGCTGTGACCAAGCCATCTTCACTATCAACACCAACTCCCGATGCATTGGTAGCCCAAGCAGTGATAGCATCAGCATTGTCTGCTAGACGCATTGGTGTGTCACCAATCACAAACGCTGTGTTGCTACGCTCGTTGTTGAGCGCAACCATATTGGGTATCAACTCAGGATAGTTGGGTGTAGCAATCAAGTTGAACTGGCGTTGTTCTTCGCGCAGTTCCTGGTTGCTGTCAATGCTTGACTTCATGGCAGCTACGACCATGGCACGAACTGCTTTACGTCCCATGTATGGCGCACCATTGTCTTGCAACCCGCTGGCAGTGACCCAAGCGTTGGTCACAGTTCCTGTGAACGTTGGGTAATCAGTGGCGTTGAAGTAGTCAACTTGGAAGCTCTTGACGTTGAATCCTGAACGACGTAGGTTAAATGCCAACATACCTTCTGGATATAGTGTGTAGTCTGGAGCATCTGGATCCAAGTAGTCACTGGTCAATAAGCTGGTAATGCTTGGAATCGGATCAGTGATAGGATCTGTGTCTCCATTGGTTGCCCATCGGAAGTCTGCAAACAACACACCATTTGGTGTTGTTTGATCAGTGTTGTCAATCAGCACCCATTGATCTGTGCCATCTACGCTTTCCCAACGCTTGATGATTGGATACTGTTCAAGATCGCTGGTATCGATCCACAGATCACCATACACAAGATCTGTGCCATCGGTCTGCTTGGTAGGAGCTGTTACAGAAATGATTGGCCCTGTTGGGTTGGTGTTGGCAAGATTATAACCACGTGCATCGTTGGTCACTGTCTTGTAGCCTTTCCAGTTATTGCCATCATTGACCATGATGTCAACTTGATCTGTGGCTGAATAGTACCACAAACGACCGTCAACTGGATCTTGATCTGGTGCTTCGCTAGAAGCAGTATATGTCAATGATACCCAGTTGCTGAGTATGACACCGTTGGCTGGATCATCAGGTGTAGCATATTTGACTCCTTCAACCGAGGTATTAAATCCAGCATCGGCCACTGGTGTGCCAGCTGTGTCAACTAGAATAATGCTACCACCTTGTGTGTGCTGTATTTGTACAGAGCCATCGCTGGTCACAGCGGCAGTGGTATTGGCCACGTTGGCTGCTAGGAAAGCAGTGACAAAATCTGTAGCTGTAGTACCACCAAGTGTGGCAGTCACGGGTGATGTCAATACACTGCTATTCTTGGCGCTGGCCTGGATAGTAAACGTGTCACCAGGTGTAAATGTTGGTGATGTGTCATCACCATTGATGATTGTGTTACCGGCCTGTAGGCGTTCAAAAATCTTGAGTGTGAACGTGTCATCTTCGTTGACATCATACTGGGCATAGGTACTGCCTGCTGTGATGTTACGTCCGCCGCCAGCTGGATCAAGAGCTTTGTTTGCACTCTGATCGTTTTCATACACAGGGCAGTTTTGTTGTACAAACAATCCCAAAGTCGCATTGTATTTTTTTACAACCAAATCAGTTCCCTGGTTGACATTGTTTGTCTTGTTCCAAACTGAACCTGATGGGTGTGGTTCTGGACTGCTCGATCTCCACTGTGGCACTGTATAGTTTGGCGATGCTTGCAATACAGGAGCATAGTAAATGCGTGGTGTGATACCGACCGCAGCCAATACTCCACCTGAACCGTCAGTGACATCAAGTATACCATTGCCGCTGTCAGTAGAACCATCATTGGTACCACGGCTGTCAATGTAGATTACTAACTTTCCGCTAACATTCTGAGCACTGATGCCTGAGTTGCTGGCCATGGTAGAGTTAATGGTTGTGGCCAACTGAGTAACTGTTGTACCTGAGAAGTTGATCAACACATCATTAAGGAAGAAAGTACCTGCACTCAACGTTGGATTGGTTGCTGTGCCAATCACTGATGGCCATGAATTTTTCCAATCATCACTGCCCACCAAGACCCAACTGTTGGCAACCACTGTAGGATTGCTCACTGTGTTACCAGCAGTTTTGTAGTACACCGGATTGCTTGAGTTGGTTGCTACAACAGCATAGTCACCAATGTTACCGATGGAATCTTTTGGCACGCCGCTGTCAAGATCATCTGTGCTGGTAATCACTATAGGAGTCTTAAGGGTAAAGGCTGAAGTTGTATAACTCCATTCAAAAATACCCCAAGCAGAATCTAGGGTGTCTAGCCAGTAGGTTCCGTTGTCAGGACTACCAGTTGGACGTGTCAAGCTGGCTGTGAGCTCGCTGAGATCAATGTCGGCACGTTGTACATAGCAACGATTTGAAATACCCAACGAAGAGTAAGCGGCAAGCAAACCATATTCGTTGAGCTCGTAGCCGTTGATTGGTGTACCAGCAGTGGTCTGATAAAAGAATGGATTACCAAACGTATTGACCAAGTCTCTCTGTGAAGAGATTAAATAAACCTTGCCAGCGTTAACCGCTGTGGTGCCGGCTGCAACGCCTACACCGCTACCACTGATCTTGTTCTGCGCTGTGGCGATCAAGATAAATGGTACTGAATTAGTTGGGGCTGGTAAGTAGTTACTTTCGTCGATGATAGTAACTTCTACGCCTGGGGAAACTAGTGCCATGTGTCTGTTCCTTTAATAAAAAGTGCTATTCATATTTAGCGGCAGGCACCAAAACCGCCGTCTAACCTTGCCCTTACGTAAGGTTTTGCGGTAAATATCTATATGCCAAGACCCATTTGTAAAGCCTGTGACAAGCGAGAGGCTGCCATTAACTGCTATCGTGACGACAGAGTTTACTATCGAAGCCGATGTGATACCTGTATCCGTAAAGGTCGCAAACAAAAACCAGCTGTGCCTAGATGGCAATCAGCTGGTTATAAGAAAAAAATGACCTGTGATCGATGTGGGTTTAGAGCCAAGAGCACTGCACAAATCTTAGTGTATCATGTGGACGGCAATCTCAATAACAGCGAACTCCGCAATCTCAAAAGCATCTGCTTAAACTGTACTGCCGAAGTCACTCGAAGTGATTTACCTTGGCGTCGCGGAGACCTTGAAGAAGATCGTTGATCTGCTGATATAGCTGATCCATGGTTCCATTGTTGTCAATCACACAATCAAACTCTGTACCTACCCAGGCAGTTTCGCTGGCATGTACATTGTGTTTTTCCAAACGATCTTTGCTCAACGACCAGGACATGTTGGTAGGACCTGCATTTGTAGCCACGGCATCGGCATACCATTCGGGTTCGGGCCCACGAACAACACGCAGTACAATACCCCCTTGATTTCTTATGGCTTTGATCTCGTTGGGAAATCTACAGTCACTGATAACCACATCATCTTGGCTGGTTCTCAGCTTGTTTTCCAAGCTGGCGATCCAAATATCGTCGTGGAATCCGCGGCGGCAAACTTCGGTACCCCATTGCTGTAGTATCCAGCGCGGGGTAATGGCCAGGCCCAGACGTTTTGACCACCACTCATCCACTTGTTCACGCCACTCACGAGCTTGTTTTGTGCGCCCTTCTAGCATGGTACGGTCCCACCCAAACACTGCCGAACAGGCATCTTTTAATGTGTTGGCAAAACTTTCCCTGCGAAACTGATGTATGTTTACTAGATAATCAGCAATGGTATCTTTGCCTGAACCAATGAAGCCACATACTCCGATGATCATTGTTGATCCTTTAAAAAATTTAAAATATTATCTATTAGAGCCGGGTAAAAAGATGGGTCGGGGTGCGTAGTGTCAGGATATTTTTGCTTGTTTGAACGCATATAAATTTCTAACTTGTCTGTTTTTTGTAATTCATCCAATGCTTGTTGTGACTTGTATTCCTTGTTATGATCCAACATCCTGACCACATGATGGGTGTAACAATTCAATGGCATGTCCTCAAAGCCACTGATCTGTTTGTTCCAACTGTCAATTTTATACCGGAAAAAACTAAAGTTTTCGATAGATGGCGAAAGTGGTGCCGCAGATCCTATTACCAAAAACGGTGTCTGATATTGTTCGTACAACTCCTGTGCATACCGATAGTTTTGAGTGTTTAGAAAATGCAAGTCTTCGACCAAATTTTTCTTTCCAATATCAGAAAAATACGGAGACGGTAGGTTGTCAAAACTGTATATCATGCTGATAAATTCAGAATAGTCTCTTGCTGGTTCTGTATGAAACCAAATAATGTAATCAACCTTGTCTTTTTCTAAAAGTCCGTATTGCAAATTTTGTAGCTGTCCATGATTACTAGCACCACCCTTGGCTAAGTTGATTACACTGTGGCCATCTTGGCCCAATAAATTTTTAATTAGTTCTATGTAAGGCTCCATGCCGGCCCAACTGTCACCTATCACACACAATTTCATACTAGTTCCTTTATTTTGAGCATTTCCAATGAGTCGTGTAACAGGTCAATCTGCCTGCGGCAATCTTCCAACGCATGGTGGCTGGCAGGATACTTGTTGAGACTTGGACATAAACCATATACTGTACGAGCATCGCGTACCACGTAGTATTTCCAAGGCAATGCCAACCCATAACTTTTGTAAGCATGTTCTAATATGTTCATGTCGAATGTAGGGCCGTTGGCCCAGATACGTTTGCTATGCCATATCAGCTTGCCGAGCTCTTCCAAGGCTTGCTTAAGAGGTATGCGATCTGTTTCTGCAAAGGCTTCTTCTCGAGCCGCTGTGGGCTGTGTAGCCCACCAGTCAATGGTGCCTTGTTCGATGTTGCGGTTGGGTTGGCTTTCGATGTCAATGCGGGCATAGTATTGCTGGTCATGATATCCTCGTGTGAATGGATCAAATGCCTGAGCGGCAATGGTTAGAATACAGGCGTCAGGGCCTGTACCCACAGTTTCGATGTCGATCATTAAGTCCATGCTCTATTATAGCATGGATTTATATTTTGTCAAAGAGGAGATTTAACCAATAACAAAAGTCAGCGGCTCGGATGCGTCAACATAGAGTTTGAGTTCTTCGATCTTGGCATCCATCTGTGCTTGTGCTTCGGTTTTGAGTGCGGCGCCGTTGAGGCTGGTACCACCTTGCGGACCTGCGATCTGAGCAAACTTTTCACGTGCTTCACCAATGATCATCTTGGCAGCCGCGACCATGTAATCTCGGATCCATTGGCTGATTTGATAGTTTGTGAGTAGAGCGATCTCTGGCTTGAGCTGGTAAACCCATAACAGAACTGTTTCACCCGAACCTTTGGGATCGCGCATGAGCTGTATCTGCTTGGTCACAGGATTCCAACTGTAGTTTATAAAGCCACCAAACATACGAGCGGCCAGTTCTACATATTGTGTATAGAAATCATAGGTAGCAAGGCCCCCGGCACTGCTATAGTTTAGCAAATAGGTGTTAAGGGTCGCAGAACTAAAAGGATCAAAGCTAGATGAATAGGGTCCTGTGGAGTTACCAATGGTTCTTCGGAACACTTGTCTCACGCTCTGTACTTCTTGAGGCAAGGTATAGATGTTTACATCTTCCAGGAGTTCTAAAAAGATATAACACTCTTCGTAGGCGTTCTGTGCTCGCTGACGATAGACACCCATGGTGCGCTGGTAAGCCGCTTCATAGTGCGCTGGATCCAGCTCAAGATCAACGATCTGATCACCCAAGGTCAAGCGCACATATTCAATGAGATTTTGTTTAAGGGTATCTAGTGTTGATTCGTTTTGATCCGGCATTGGGAACTCCTGTTCCCAGTATTTACCAGGCTTTAAGGATGATCAAATTCTCATTGCCACGGCCGTTGAACTTGACTTCTGTGGCTTTGATATCCTTGAAATACTTGCGCTGTGCGGGTTTGCCACCGGCCAACAGAGCTTTGAGCTGTTCTGCGGGTTTGCGCAGAGTTTTTTGATTAGTTCCGCCAGTGTCAAACCCCACGATGCTAGAGCCTTTGACAGAGAACGATCCCAAGTGTTGATCTGCCATGACATGGATGAGCTTGCGTTTTTTGGTATCATACAGCCAAGCTTCACTAGCACCCACAAGTTTGGCCGGAGATTCTGAGGAGAGTTTGAGTTCAGGAAACTCTTTGAGGAACTTGAACTTACCAGCTTGTTTTTCGGGGCTCACTGCTTTTTTAGCACGGGGCTTGCGTTCAACTTTCTTGATCTGTACATAGTTACTGCAATCAGCGATGACCTGCTCGCTGAACTTTAGGAAGTTCTTGAGCTGTGTTTTGGTCCACGGGCTGTAGCCTTCTACCAACTGTGCATCACGACCTGCGATAGCTTGCTCGATCTCGTCCACACGTTTTTTCCAATGATCAACAATGGTGCTCACCATTTGGGGTGCCACGTTCATGCCACGGAGCAAGGTAATGGGCTTGTAGTCTGCGCTCATTTTAGCACCAGCTACGATGAAGTCATCAAACATGCCTTCGATTTCTCCGGCACATTCTGAAACTTTTTCACGCAGACGATCCTGGATGGTGATGCGGGCAGTTTCAGCTTGCTTTTCAGCTTTGGCATCAGCAGACGCCTGTGCTTTGTCTGACAGTTTTTTAGCGGGCTTGTGCTTGTTCAGTAACTCAGACACATGATTTTCAATGTACAAGAGTTCGTGTTCGGTGAGTTCTAGACCCATGGTATTCATGCGGCACAGCCAGCCCATGGTGCTGGGTATGCTTTGTTCTGGCACACTACGAAACGCTTTGGCATTTTTGTCTTCGTGACGATCTAGCCAGTCTGCCACAAACTCCTTGACTTCTTTTTTGCCCAGATAATAGTTGTACCAGTTGAACGCATTGGCCAAACTGCTGACCCGTCGCTCGGCCTCGGGTTGGAACTTCCAAGCAGGCTCATCGCCCATGTATTTGGTGTCAGCAGAACGGATATGCAAAGGTTTTGCGGGCTTGAGTGCAGTGGCTGATTTCATAGCGGCTCCATGATGATAATGTAGTATTTTAGCACATTTGGATTTTCAGGTCAACCTACCCATAAATACTGTACTATGCCCAGATTAAGTCTCTATCGCCCAAATCGACAAAACGATTACAAGTTTTTGGACCGTACCATAGCCGAAATGTACACAGTTGGCGGATTGGATATCTACGTCCACAAATATCTTGGGCCCAAACCACATGGCGATGATTCTAGTAGCCAGACAGGTGGCACACAAGATGCCACACAACCAGCATATAGTTATGAAAATCCGCTGTTTGTTGAAGATCTCTTGTTGATCGAAAACAGAGATCGCGCCTACAGTCAGGATGTGTATGTCATGCGCGGTGTATATAACCAGCAAGACATTGATTTTGATCTCACCCAGTTTGGTTTGTTCCTCAACAACGACACGCTGTTTATCACATTCCACTACAATGATATGATTGACATCATGGGTCGCAAGCTCATGTCAGGTGATGTGCTGGAGTTTCCTAACCTTAAAGACTATAATCCGTTGAACGAGGCATTGCCCAGAGCGTTGCCCAAGTACTATGTCATACAAGATGCGGCGTTTGCATCAGAAGGATTCAGTGCCACGTGGTTACCACACTTGTGGCGAGTAAAAGCCACACCCTTGGTTGGTGCTCAAGAGTACAATGATATATTAAACAAACCATTTGCACAGGACAATATTTGGGATCCTGGCAACTACTATCCCAAAGGTAGTATAGTGTTGGATGGCAACACATACTACAAAGCCAAAGATCCTGTACCGGTAGGCACACCTATAACAGATCCACTGTGGGAAGTTTACACACCTGCTACTGTACAAGAAAGTATTGGTACACGCAAGAAAGACTATGAACTCAACGACGCTATATTGGCACAGGCCGAGTTTGAAGTTCCAAAGTCTGGGTATGATGCTGTTAAGTTTTATATTGTTCCTACCAACATAGACGGTACTCCAGCAGATCCTGAATCCAACCCCACAGTAGATTATACGCTGGTTTCAGTGGATACGACTAACGTCAATGCAGACGCCATCGCAGTCACTCCACGCGGCGACGGTTACACAGCTGGATATTTGTCTGGGGACGGCATTGCACCCAATGGGCTACCTGTCACACCTGGTATTTCCTTTCCAATCAATGCTCAAGAAGGCGACTATGCACTGCGCCTGGACTATTTCCCCAACAGACTGTTTCGTTTTTCAGGCAAGCGATGGATCAAGATCGAAGATGCAGTACGCACCAATCTCACACCCGGACCTGACAACAAGACGCTCCGTAGCAGTTTTGTCAACAACACAGCTACTACACAAACAGCAGACCGTGGTCCAATACCACAACGGCAAGGTCTCAGCAACATTCTCAAACCTGAGGCAGACAACTAATGCAACAATTTTTTTATGATGAGCAGATACGACGTTTCCTGCTACAGTTTACACGCATATTCAGTAACTTCCAGGTTGAATACGGTCGCAACGATGAAGGAGTCAAAGGACTGATCAGAGTTCCCATACGATACGGTGACGCCAGTCGTCAAGCGCAAACTGTATTACAAAACAACTCTGCCAATAGCCTGCCGTCGACTCCGTTGATGACTTTCTACATCACTGAGTTACAGTATGCAAGAGATCGTGTGCAGGAGCCATACTTTGTTGACAAGACCAATGTGCGACAGAGATACTGGGATACCGAAACACAGACCTATGAAACCACACAGGGCAATGCATTTACTATCGAGCGCCTAATGCCTGTGCCGTTTAATTTAGGTCTAAAATTAGATATATGGACTTCTAACACTAATCAAAAGTTCCAAATACTCGAGCAAATACTCACACTATTCAACCCTGCACTGGAAATACAAAGCACAGACAACTACTTGGATTGGACCAGTTTGAGTGTTTGTGAACTTGAAACAGTGACCTGGAGTTCTCGAACTATCCCGCAGGGCACAGAGGATCCAATAGATATCGCTTCGCTAACTTTTAGTTTACCTATATGGATATCACCTCCTGCCAAAGTTAAAAAACTTGGTGTGGTCCAAAAAATCATTGCTTCAATGTATGATGCACAAGGTGATTTAAATGACGCTGTGAATAACAGTGATTTGTTGTTGGGAACTAGACAGAAGTTTACACCTTACAACTATCAGGTGTTGCTGATTGGAAACCAGCTACAGGTACTAGAACCATTTGCCGTGGTGCCCGGAGCTGGAACGATCAACCCCGACACCAACCCTCCCAGTAACGTGATGTGGCATGCGGTGACAAACTTGTTTGGTGATTTGCAAAACGGTATCAGTCAAGTGAGACTTGACAATCCCTATGATGGTACTATAATAGTAGGTACAGTGGCATATCATCCCACAGACGACAGATTTTTACTGTTTACTGTGGACGAAGATACCATACCACAAAATACCTTACCACCAGTGAACGCCATAGTAGACCCTCAACGCAACGGCCCAGGAGCAGGTCTTCCTGTTGCTGTTGCTGGCCAACGATATCTGCTGGTTGGTGATACTGGCACACCAGATTATTCTGCTGGTGCTCCGGCCTGGACCGGAATCAATGGAGAAGTTTTGTATGCCACTGCCAATGACATCATTGAGTACGATGGCGAGAAATGGAACATCTCTTTCTTACACACCAATCTCAGCGATGTGCAATACGTCACAAACATAACAACCGGCATACAGTATCGATGGGCAGATGGTTTGTGGCTCAAGAGCTACGAAGGTCTGTATCCTGAAGGAGAATGGAGCTTGGTACTTTGAACGCTGTAGGAGTTTGGTTTTATAGCATATCCACTGATAGATATCTGTATCTGTTGCGCAACGATGATCGACATCCGGGAACCTGGGGGTTACCTGGAGGAAAGAGCCGCAGAGACGAAACTTTAATGGATACTATACGTCGTGAATGCATTGAGGAACTGGGTTTTTGGCCCGAAGAAATCAAACTAGTACCTATTGAAAAGTTTACCAGCCCCGATGGTAACTTTTGCTATCATACTTTTTTCTGTAGTGTAGCTGGAGAGTTTACTCCCACCCTCAACGAAGAACATCAAGGATGGGCTTGGATTGATTCCAATACCTGGCCAAGGCCTTTACATCCTGGCTTATGGTCTACTGTTAACTTTGACGAAGTTAAGCAAAAAATGTCAACGGTTCAACAACAGTATCAGACATCACAGTGAAGTATAAACTGTCTGTAGTCAATGACTTCTGCGTTACGGAACGAACGCCATTCGTCGTGTGGTTCAGCACCATCTGTCACAAAATAAAACTTTGTGTTGGGATATGCTCCTAGCACTTGTTTGATATCAATGATGTGTTTATGATCAATGTGATGTTCTCTAGTGGTGCCATCAACGCCTAACAAAAAGATTTCATGGTGTCCATCAAATGCCGCAAGATAAGCGGCAGCGGCTGGTGCGGCCAATCTCACACAGTACGGAATGAGATAAAACTCTCCAGGCATTTTTAAGCAGTTTGTCGTTAGAGTATAAACCACTGATCGTTCTGCATACCCTGAACTCACTATTTCGTTGAGCACAGGAATGTCGTATTCAACACAGAAATCCAAATGCATTTTTTTCCAAATGCCTTCGCATCCGTAGGTCTGTAGTTTTTTTTGACCAAGTAACCCACCACCGTGATTAGCAACCGCAGTTACGACGTCGTGGCGTAGGCTGTGCCCATTGGCAACAACCACGGCTCGGCCGGATATGTGTTGATTGACTATGGGGTTTTCAATATATTCTTTGTCGGTGATTTTTTTGCCGTCTCTGTAGGTGATTTTAGTAATGACAAACTCACCAGCATAGTCTGCGCGATAGCGTTCTTTATTGATCATAATCTCCCCACTACTACTTCAATCTTGCCTGGAATATTGCTGTCATAGTTTTCCAAAGCCTTACCAATGATGCTACCAGGAACAAACGTAACCATTTTAGTTGCAACACCAGGAATATCGCTAGTGACTAACAAGTCACCTTTCTTGATAGAGCCAACTACCTGGCAAGGTACACGACCTGTGAGTGCCACTGCTACTCCACCTTGTAGATCAACATTCATTACATAGGCTGGATTAGTTGACACCACTCCGGCTACTGCTGGATCATGATTGGTCGTACTTTGTGTAACTTCTCGATCACCACCAAATATTAGCACTGTGCCCGGTTCGTATTCAGCATCAGTGGTATAGTATTCTGCCAAGTCAGCGTAGGTAGCGTTGACTGTGACACCAAAAATATTACTAAACTTAGTTGACGAGCTACCAATGTTGCTGGTGTTATTTGAGTTGGCAAAAATATTTCCGGCTGTGACAAAGTTGCCTGCGGCAATCTGCAGAGCATAGGGATTTGTGATTGTCATGTTACTGCCAGCCACAGGTGCGCCAGCAATATAAAGAGTTGCCGCAGAAGTGGTTGTCACAGATCCATTGGTGGCTGCCAAGGTGCCTTGGGCAATGGCATGTATATGATTGGTTGCGGCTGTACCAGCGGCTGGTGTACCTGAATCGGTATATGTTGCGGAGTTGATTCTCAACCCGATACCATTGGTAGTCCAACTTGATGCTGTTTCATTACCGCCTATAGTTACAGCGGCTGTGGTAGGTGCTGTACCAAACCCACTCTGTGCTTGACAAGTAAGATTTACAGCAACGTTGGCTTCTGTGGCAGTAAATGTTGTGTTAGTTGCTCCGGCCACATTGGCGCGGATGTTGCCGCCAGAAGCGATCACGGTCATCGCCGATGTGCCGTTTTGTATAGAAGTCGCGTCAATGGTGCTCCAACGCACCCCAGAGCCTGTAGATTCTAGATACTGTCCCGAACTGCCCACGCCAGAATTTGCTGTCAGTGTACCTGTAAGTACTGCACTGCTCAGTGTTTTATTTGTTAAAGTTTGTGTAGCTGTGGTGCTCACGCCAGCAAAACCCCCGGCCGTGGCTCCATCATGGACTACCACTATTTTATTGGTAGTATCAACGGTGATCTCGCCCAAAGCGCCAGTAAAGCTGGCTGTTTGTGCGCTGGATCCTCGGCGGTATTGTATCTGGGTTGACATTGTTTATTCCTGTATCATATTTAGTTTAGGTTATTATAGCTCTGTCCGTGACTCTGCGCCAGTTTGTTCCGTCTGAAAACGCGGGCACAGCACCACCTGATTCGTTGGTGACATATATCATCTGTCCTGCAGGACTTGCTGATGGAACTCCTGCCACAGTATAACTGGGAAATACGATCTGATCAGGGTAGAACACACCTGCAGTGACGATGGAGCCTAGATCTGCTTCGCTGGTCACAGCATCGGCTATGCTGCCAAGATCATCTGTGGTTGTCACTACTTCACTGACTTCGCCAAAATCAGCACCATCAACAAAGATATCACTGCCTTCACCAGCGGCTGCGATGGTCAGTGTATCTGTGGTAGGATCTGCAACCAATGTGATGCCTGTACCTGCGTTAAATGTAAATGTGTCTGTGATGCTGTCTGCTGTTATTGTGTTGCCACCCGACACAGCAAATTATTTAAATGTTTCTATTCCTGAAAGATTACGTCCATTGCCCAGTATATTCCCACCAGATACATTTCCGGTAGTATAGAGATTTCCTGTGATATTTGCACCGCTGGTTGAAAACACAGCTATGTTGGGTGTACCCCCAATGGTAACTTCTAGATTGCCACCCGAAGTACCAATGTTGGCTTCAGATGTTCCGTTGAATAGTTTGGTTGTGTTATAGCCACTGGCAAATGTGATGTTGGCCAACAAGTAGTTGCCTGTGATGTTACCAGCAGTGGTTAAGTTTCCGCCAGTGATATTGCCTGTGGCTCCTAGGGTGCCTGTGATATTAGCACCTGCTGTACTGAATACAGCAACGTTAGAAACTCCTCCAATGGTAATGTTGGCATTGCCACCTGAAGTACCAATATTGGCTTCAGATGTTCCGTTGAATAACTTGGTAGTATTATAGCCACTGGCAAATGTGATGTTGGCCAACAGGTAGTTGCCTGTGATGTTGCCCGACGCTGTCAACTGTCCAGAAGTTACAAGATTACCACCTGTGACGTTGCCGATGGCAGTGACCTGACCTGCTGTGCCTAAGTTGCCCACATCAGCATTACCGGTGGCAGTGATCGCTGAAACGTTGGCATTAGTAGCACCTAAGTTACCTATGTTGGCGTTACCTGTAACAGACAACTCTCCATTGGTTATAAGATTGCCGCCTGTGATATTGCCTGTGGCAGTAACTGTGCTGACAGAGATACCCGGTGTTGCTCCAGATAATACTGTGGTGCCACCTGCAGGATTAGTGATAGTGACCGCCGTAGCGTTTGCTGATATTTGAGCATTGCCAAGATAGATAGTAGAATTTGCTAGATAGATATCGCGCCAGCGACTAGATGTACTACCAAGATCGTAAGTGATATTTGCGCCTGGCAGTACATTGCCATAGAAAGTTGGACTATCTGCCACAGCAAATGTAATCGTATCGCTGGTAGCATTGCCTGTGATGACAATATTGTTGCTAGTAGAAAAAGTTACTGTTCCTGTGGCAGAGTTTGCCACTACAGAAGTACCGTTGGCTGAAATAACACCAAATGCATTGCCTGTGTTGATTTCAAAGGTTAATGCAGTAGTACCAATGGTTATAGGGTCATTGGTTGTGAGTTTCCAGGATGTGTCAGCATAGGTAGATCCTTCAGTGACCATGACAATGGTGCCCGAAAGCAACTCGCCGGTGGCATTGGTATCTGTGGATCTAATCCAAGTACCGTTGGCACCTGTGCCCAATACACTTACTATGTAGATACCGTTTTGACTAGCTGTGGTTTGTCCTGAAACTAGAACTCGATCATTTAAACTTAAAGTAACTCCGTCAACTACAACAGGTGCACCGCCCGACAGCGTGATATTGCTAGTGGTTATGACACGCACCGCCTGTTTATAGTCGATGTCGTATATCTGCGCGGCGCGAGGTCTAGTTAATCCCATTTTTTACCTTAGTCTACCCAATATTTATGGAAAAAAATAGGGCCACGATGAGCCCTATTTTTGATGCAGAAGCACCGATTAAACTCGTCCTACAACGACCTCAATCACTCCGTCTTGACCATCAAAGTCTGCTAGAGCTTTGCCAATGATAGTACCAGCTCGCGCATTGTTGTTGGCACAGGCACGCCCGTCTCCGGCGCTGACCATCAAATCGCCTTTGCGTATACGACCTGTGACTTTGGTTGGTACCCGACCTTGCAAGGCCACAGCAGCCACGTGTGCTCCAGTCTGTCCTGAGTTCATCAAATAACTAGGATTGGTAGATACTACACCTGCCACGCTGGTACAATCTGCTATATTACAGATTGACACTTCTTTGGCGCCACCAAAACACAGCACTGTGCCTGGTTCATATGCGGCATCAGATTCGTACATCTCTGCCAAGTCAGCGTACTGTGCTGATGTGGCCTTGGCAAATATTGTATTGAAGTAACTGCTTGATGTACCAATGTTACCAACACCGTTGGCCTGACCATTGTTGATACCACCTGACCAGAATGTAGCGATAGTGGCACCACCCACGTTGGCACGGATGTTACCACCCGACGAGATAACTGCCATGCTTGAAGTGCCGCTGGCTATCTGTGTGGAGTCAATGTTTTGGTTAGAAATTGTAGCTGGTGTAGTTCCATCTGCGCGATAGAACACCACTGTGTTGGAGCCAGCATCTGCAATCTGGATATTGGCAACTTGCAGTCTAGTAACCGCACTGGTACCTACGACTACTAGACCTGTACCATTAGGTCTAAGTTCAATGTTACCGTTGGTGTTGGTGGCTTCAATATGGTTGAAACCAATCTGCAAGTTACCTGATGTGGTGCTTGTTGTATAGAATGTGCCAGTGATACCAGCATCGGCTGTGTCGTCAAAGTTTCTTACTTGTAAGTTTCCACCGCCAGCTTTGAGGATAACACCTCCCATGTAGATTGAGTTACCTGACAGATACAGTTCATTCCATTGGCTTGTTGGACTACCTAAGTCATATATTACGTTGCCTGCTGGTAAAACATTACCTGTGATTTGTACATAGTTGGTGGAATCAGATACCTCAACCACCGCTGAACCGTTGGCGTTGGTGATACCTTTGACCGATACTGTGGTAACAATCTCACGAACTTCAATCAAGTCGCCCACAGCAGGAGCTTCTGTGAATGTCAGTGTTGTGCCAGCTACAGCGTAGGCTGTCACAGGAACTTGTAAGATACCGTTGATAGAAACCAAACAGCTGACAGTGGTGTAACCTGAGTTGATGGTAAAGTTAACTGTGGTTCCGTCACCGTTGAATGTTTGGCTTTGAACCACTGTAAAGATAGTACCTGTGGACACCCACTGTGTACCATCATAGAACTCCAAGCTGGATGTTGTGGTGTTGAAACGCACCATACCGGCAACACCTGTGCCAGGACGCTGTGCTGTGTTACCCACAGGAGCCAAAATAGAGTTAGTGTAGTTAAACGCTACACCGGCGCCCACAGTCTGTGTGGACGAACCAAAACTTGTTGTGCCTGTGCCCGCATCAATATAGATTAGGTTGGCTGTGGTATCACCGTCTACAGCAAAGTCAACGTCAGCATCGCTGGCGTTAACTGTGATCCTACCACTGCGACTGTCAATGTTTGTGACGTACAAGTTGCCATTAACGATGTCAAACCCTTCTGTGCTGGCCACTGTACGCACATTAGCGTAACCTGTGTTACCAACAAAGGTCAGTACGTTGCCATTGGTAGAACCTAATATAAGATTACCAACACCCGAACTGCCAGGACCTGTTTCGTCGCTGGCTACAACATACAAGTAACCAGTGTTATTAGTTGCTACATCAGCAAAAAACTGATCATGAGTACCTGTGTGGTTGCTACCGGTGATACCCATGTCAATAAAGTATGTAGAGTCATCACCGTTGTCAGCAGTGGCAATGTAGTCTGTAGATGCGGCATTGCCTGTATTGATGTTTTCAAAGTTTACCTGGCTGTATGAGTTAGCGTTACCAGCAAACTGTATCACAACGTTGGAAGCCAAGGGAGTGAATCCAGGAATACCGCCAAATATTGCGGCATTGCCTGTCACGGAGTTACCGTAGAAGATACCAGAGTTGGCGTAAACCACACCAATCGTGGCATTCAAGTTGCCCAGCACATCTACGTTGCCAGTGAAGTAACCTGTGGCAGCTGCCACACGCGAAACAATGTTTAAGTTACCACCGTTGATATTACCGGTGGCATCAATTTGGCCGCCGGTGATAATATTACCACCAGTGATGTTGCCTGTGGCCAAGGCTGTTTGTAAGTAGGCATTGCCTGCTTGTAGTGTTCCGTAAGAGTTTACTGTAATAACATCGTTGGCTATGGATACATCATTGGAAACGATCATATTTCCAGTTGAATTATCCCAGCCCATGAAAGCGTTGCCTGGACCAGTGGTGTAATAGGTCATCAATGTACCACGGTCTTTACCATCGTTGCTGACCAAAGCGTTGCCGTTGGCACCGCCACCCAACTGGATGACTGGATCTTCAACACGTAAATCGTCAATGTTGATGTAGGTCAAGTTACCTTGAACTGTCAAGTTACCTGCAATTAACGCATCGCCTGTGACACTGAGATTTGATCCTTGGATCAAACTGTTTGATATTAGGTTACCACCAGTGATATTGCCTGTGGCCGATACTGTGGTTCCAACACTGACAAAACCGGTGGCTGTGACGTTTGCTACATCAATATCACCCGAAACATCTATGTTACCAAACACACCACCATTGGCTATGACATTTCCGCCAGTGATGTTGCCGGTGGCTGTGATCTGCCCTGTGGTACCCAAGTTACCTACGTTGGCATTACCTGTTACTGATAAAGTAGTAGCGGCCGAAATAGCGGCATTGGATATCAAGTTACCACCACTGATGTTACCAGTGGCGTTGATCAAACCTGCGGTGCTGATATTGCCTAATGTAGCGTTGCCTGTGACATCCAAAGTAGTTGCGGCACTGATGGCAGCATTGGATATCAAGTTACCACCACTGATATTACCGGTGGCGTTGATCTGTCCTGATGCGGAAATATTAGCGAGCGTGATGTTGCCAATGAGATTGGTTGTACCATTGACTGTTAAGTTTCCACCAATGTTGGCATTGTTGGTGTGGAAGTCAGCATAGCTGGCGATAGTTACAGTGGTGTTGGTTGTTGTGTCGTTGGTAAAAACTGTGACAAACTCGCCTGCTGATTCATCCCACACAAAAGCGATGTTTTGGCTAGTGCCTCGCTCGCCAATAAAACCAATGTCTAATGAAGGAGCGCCGGTTTGATTGGCTGCTAGATATAGTACAGGATCTTCAATGACAACACTGACTGTGTCGATGGTTGTTGTTTGACCGTTGACTGTAAGGTTGCCCGTGACAGTGAGATCAGACCCGTAAACCAGGCTGTTGGCAATCTTGCCTGCTGTGATTGAGTAGTCTTGCAGTTTGACTGCCGCATTGATACCTAAGTATATGTTACCGGCCGATGCATCAGTAACTTGGTTATTTTTAATCCGTGTGATTGGCATAAATCATGTCGCTCCGCTCTATGATTATATTTAGCGGCAGTTTAAAAAATGGTTTCGTGTGCAGTTTTTTACCAAGCACCCACTACAACCATGATTTTATGGCGTCCTGCAGGGGCCGATTCTAGGGCCTTGCCCACGATAACTCCTGGTTTCCAATCAGCATTGTCCAGAAGTTCTGCATGTCCTGGCTGTGCGCTTGTGGTCAGTACATCGCCTTTGTTTACAGGGCCAACTACCCAGCAAGGTACTCGACCTGCCATGGCAATGGGTACAGCGTTGGGCTGGCTTGAGTTCATAGTGAACGCAGGATCTGTGGAAACTATACCAGCCAGTCGTTGATCAGCGTATTCAACTGAACTAGTCACTTCCTTGTTTCCGCCAAATATCATCACAGTACCGGTGTCATAGTTTTGATCTGATTCAAAATATTCAGCCAGGTCAGCGTACTGCGCCGACGTTGCTTTGGCAAATATGGTATTGAAATATGTGCTGGAGTTACCAATGTTGCCCACACCATTGGCTTGCCCATTGAGTATGTCAGCTTTGACCGTGACTGACCCATTGGCCACTACTACAACGTTAGCGTTACCACCTGCGCTGAATGTGACCGCTCCTGAACTCAGGGTCTGGACATTGGATGTACCATTTGATATTTGAGTAGTATCAACGTTGGTTGAGCTCAAGGTACCTGGTGTTGTACCATCGGGCCCAAAAAACGCCAGAGTATTACCTGATGTATTTTTCAACACAATGTTACCCAGTGTTATAGAGTTACCACTGAAGTATCCATCTTTCCATCGCAGAGTTGAACTGCCCAAGTCATAGGTAACATTGGCTGTGGGCAACAAGTTGCCTGTGATATTGACCTGAGATGCTGTGGCAGAAACACCAACTATGGAGTTACCCGAAGTGTTGGTTATTTCTGTCACTGTTTGGACTTGTGTCAAGAAACGCACTTCAACAGCATCAGATACCTGTGGTGCTTCTGTAAAGGTAATGACGTTTCCTGATACACCATAGGACACATCTGGTATTTGGCTAACACCGTTGATGCTGACCAAGATACCACTGGATGTGGTGATTTCATCCAGATTAAACGCCACTGTGGTTCCGTCACCGTTGATCAACTGACTGGTCAATATAGCAAGATCTTGACCCACGACGTCCCACTGTGTGCCATCCCATACTTCTAACACAAGATTGGTGCTGTTGAATCGCACAGCACCTTGATCAGGTGAAGCAGGTCTCTGTGCTGTGTTGCCCACAGGCATGGTCAATGCTGTGGTAGAACTGATTTGTGTAACTCCAGTTGTTCCTGGAGTTAACAGTAGATTTCCTGAACTGGCCGTGATTGATAAGTTAGCATTGCTGACAATAGTCGTACCATCAATGGTGACATTGTCAATGTTGGCGCGGCCCAACAGCACAAGATTGGCTCCATCAAAGATAAAGTTGGCCGAGGTTTCTATTTCTTTAGCGGGTGTCAAGTATAGAACAGAGTTTGCCAACTCGTCTGGCAGCACAATGTTGGCTGCGGGATCAAGTACTATGTTTCCAACAGTGGAGTATATGGTATTATCTGATATAGAAATATTATCTATAACAACATTGCCTGTACCATTGGGAGTGATTGCTATGTTACCATTCACACTTGATGTGATTGATATGTTAGCATTGGAAGTGACCGTTGTGCCATCGATGGTAAAGTTATCAACAATCAACTGTCCTTGCAAGTTGGCGTTGGAACCATTGAAAGTAAAGTTGGCTGAATCTACTAGATAGTCATCTGTGCCTACATACACCACTCGATTTGGTGTGAGCGAAGAAATCTGTACATTGGCACCAGTAATCAAAGCGTTGGAAACAATATTACCACCAGTGATATTGCCCGTGGCTGATATAGTTGTGGCAGCCGATATGCTTGCATTTGAAACTAAGTTACCACCTGTGATATTGCCTGTGGCAAAGATTGCACTGCTGGCAGATATATTAGCGTTGGATACTAAGTTACCACCTGTGATGTTGCCTGTGGCACTCACAGTGGTTGTTACACTGACAAATCCGTTGGATACTAGATTACCACCAGTGATGGTATTGTTGGCAAATATTGCCGAGGCCGCTGATATATTGGCATTGCTTACTAAGTTACCGCCAACTACATTACCAGTGGCAAATATAAATGATGCCGCTGATATATTGGCATTGCTTACTAAGTTACCGCCCGTGATGTTGCCAGTGGCACTGATCTGACCTGGCGTTGATATGTTACCAAAACTAACATTGCCAACTATGACGGCTGATTCGGCATAGATGTTACCAGCTTCCAAAGTACCAAACGAGTTGACTGTTATGATATCGTTAGATATAGACACGTCATTGGCAATGATCATGTTGCCAGATGGATTATCCCAGCCCACAAATGCATTACCTGGACCAGTGGTATAGTAGGTCAATAGTGTACCGCGATCTTTGCCATCATTGGTCACTAGAGCATTGCCATTGGCTCCACCACCCAACTGGATGATAGGATCTTCTACTCGTAAATCATCAATGTTGATGTAAGTTAGATTGCCTTGTACAGTAAGATTTCCTGCGACCAAAGCATCACCGTAGATGTCAAGCGTGTTTCCAACTATTCTTGCGTTGGATATGATGTTACCACCAACAATGTTAGCAGTGGCAAATATAAACGATGCCGCTGATATATTGGCATTGCTTACTAAGTTGCCTCCGGTAATGTTACCAGTGGCCAATACAGTAGTGGCTGCTGATATTGAGGCATTGCTTACTAAGTGGCCACCAGTGATATTACCCGTAGCTGATATAGTAGTAGCGGCACTGACAGAGGCATTGCTTACTAAGTTACCACCGGTAATATTGCCTGTAGCATCTATAGTAGTTGCCGCAGACACAGCGGCATTGCTCACTAGATTACCACCGGTAATATTGCCAGTAGCTGATACTGTGGTTCCAACGCTGACAAAACCGTTGGATATAACGTTACCCCCAGTGATGGTTCCGTTGGCAAATATTGTCGTATTTGCGGACACAGAGGCATTGCTTACTAAGTTACCGCCTGTGATATTGCCTGTAGCATCTATAGTAGTTGTGGCTGACACTGCCGCATTAGATACAATGTTACCGCCAGTGATATTTCCTGTGGCTGAAATAGTTGTGCCGGCTGATATCAAAGCATTTGATATTAGATTACCGCCAGTGATAGTTCCCAGAGCAGATATAGTATTGCTGATGTTGACAATGTTGCCAAGGAAGTAATCGGTGACCGTGAGATTAGCTACAGTAAGGTTGCCAGTGATCTGCACGTTACCTATGACTGCACCCGACGATATTAGGTTACCAGCTATGACATTGCCCACGGCCAATATATTGCCCGTCGAACTGATGTTGGCAGCATCTACATTACCAGTGACTAGCACACTCTGTCCGTAGAGATTTCCAATCTGCCAAGTACCAAACTGATTGACTGTGACTATCTCGTTAGCGATGGATACATCTACCGCAGCCAACAGATTACCAGCAGAATTGTCATAACCTATAAATGCAGACTTTTCTATTGAGGAGAACCGCGGTCTTTGCCATCGTTGGATGTGAGTGGTGTATTGTTGGCTCCACGACCCATGGATATGATTGGATCTTCTACATACAATGTAGTGACATTGTTGTAAACAAGATCACCATTGACCGTGAGATTACCATCGACTATGGCGTTACCGCTGACTTGAAGTTCTTTGGTTATGTTAACATTATTAGCATTGACATTGGCATTGGCTGTGAGATTGTTGCCAGTGATGTTTCCTAGTGCATTTACTATTCCAATGCTATAGAGATTTCCTACAACAGTGTTGGCTGTGACTGTGATCGTGTCAGTTTGGATTGATCCACCGTTTCCATATCCTACCTGTAGGATACCTGTGGCTTGATCATATGTTAAGTTAGCGGATGCTCCAAAATCACTGTTGAAGTTATATTGTATCTGAGTATTGGCGCCAGCTGGTTGTTGGAAGTCAACTGGAGCACCGTTGGCATAGTAATAACCATCTGTGAGTATGTTGCCTACTGCGGCATTGCCTGTGATGTCCAGTGTGGATCCATAGATACCACTGTTAGAAATCAAGTTACCACCGGTGATATTTCCAGTGGCTGATATTTGACCAGAGGTAGCTATGTTACCACCAAATATGTTTCCAATGATGGTAGAAATATTGCCAGTGGCAACAACGGCAGCGTTGGATACTAAGTTACCGCCTGTGATATTGCCTGTGGCGTCAATGGTAGTAGCGGCACTGACAGCGGCATTGCTCACTAGATTACCACCAGTGATGTTACCTGTTGCGTTGATCAGTCCTGACGTGGCTATGTTGCCACCAAATATGTTTCCAACCGTAGTAGAGATATTGCCTGTGGCTGTTATGGCAGCATTTGATATTAGGTTGGCACCAGTGATGTTACTGGTTGCAGATATTATATTTCCTAACAAATAGTCAGTGACTGTGAGATTAGCCACTGTCAAGTTGCCACTGATGCTGACGTTTCCAATAACAGCACCATCTGATATGATGTTGCCGCCTTCAATATTACCTATGGCTTGTATATTACCTGAGGTAAAGACATTGATGCCATCATAAGTGAAGTTTGCACTGGTCAGTGCTAGTTGGGTAGATCCAGCATAAAATATGCCGTTGGCCGTGGCTGAAGTGATGCGTACATTTGAAGCATTGGCCACACCTATGACATTGAACTCATCTCCAGGAGTGGAGGTAAGAATGCCCACGCGATTGTTGGTCACGTCAAAATAGGCTAGATTACCTTGAATGCTTAGATTAGCGCCACGTTGCAGGTTGTCCTGCAGAATGTTGCCGGAAACTCTTTGAATCGCCATTGATCACCCTTTTTAGTATTTATGGGCTAGGGCTGAGTGGGTGCGACGAGGTTTCTAATAACGTTGATTGGTTCACCATCGGGCGGAGCTGATCCAAATGTGACGTCAAATCCCGACCCTGTGATAGTGTAGTTTGTTGTAGGTGCTTGATAAATCGAGCCCACAAACACTATGACTTGATTGTCTGCTGTGATTGCTGTGGTATTGCCCAGGCTGAATGTCAGAGTTGATCCGTCGCCTGTGGCAGAATACACATCAACATTGAGTTCGCCACCAAGACCCACTTGCTTAAAGGTACTGCCATTGAAAAATTCTAAGGTGCCTATGTCTGTGTTGTATCGAAAACTGCCAAAAACAGGTGCTTCGGGACGATCTGCTGAGTCGCCCACTGGAACTACAATGCTGGAACTGCCGCTTTGTAGTCTGCGGTTTTTGACAAAGTATCCCATTTAGATTGAAGTGTAGCTGGTAACAGTTGTGATGGCATTGTCAACATTGGCATCAACTTGAACTGAGTCACCGTTGGCCAACAATAGTTTTTCAGATCCAGCATAGATCTGATAGGTATCGCCTATGGTGATGTTGATATTTTTAACTATGGCATTTAAGTTGCCTGGAGAACCTGCATTGGGCACTACGTACACGTTGGCTGTGACGTTGCCTGCTGAATAGTTGCACAGGCTTAAAAATGTTATAGCACTGTTGCCGGTACTGGTATAAACAGATGCGGGTGTTGTGGTTACGTTTCCTACTTGAATCGTCATTGTCTTTTTCCTTAGAATATTATGCTAAACACGATGGCCTTGCTCTTGCTGATCAACTCGTCTTGGTTACTACTGTTGTTAAAGTATAAACCAGTACCGCCGCTGCCAGGAACGTCGGATGTCACTGTGGCTGTGTTGGCTATCGAGGATGGTGTAGATCCAGTGTATACCAACGCAAAAGTACCATCTAGTGTCATTTGACTGTTGGCATAGTCAAAGGCAAATGCGGCATTGGCTCCAAGTACTCCGCCATCGTTGTACTGAATCTCTGTGTTGGCACCTGAAGCTGTGATGCCACCCGCTATGATAGGTTGCCAGGTGCCTGTTGTGCCTGATGACGATGTGCTAGAGCTGATCTCCCAGTCTCCGGTATTGTTGTTGTATCGTATACCTGCATAGTCAGAGCTGGTTTTGTGTGTTAGCAAACCCGAGTTTGATTGATAAGATCCTGTGTTTGAAGCATTGACCAGGATAAACGGATCAGTGACATTAAGTTCTGTAACGTTAATATATGTCAAGTTACCTGCAACCGTAAGGTTACCGGCTACATCAACCGTATTAGATTGAATGTAGACGTTGTCTCCAGGATTTATAGTTGTGATATAATAATCACCGTCAATGCGTTTGTATGATGTCATAGCAGGCCTCTAGGTGTATTTATACGGTCTTTGAAATCCAGAATTGACATAGAGCGCATGTTGGGTATTTCGTTCAGCGTGGTTATTGTTGCACTTTCTGGGCCCATGACCCTGACAAACTCACGTGTGCTGTAATCTTTACAGATCTGCACTATTTGTTTGACCCAGTTTCCAGCAAATGTGGGTGGGTCAATGCTTTTTTTGTAGAACTCGGTGTCGGCATAGATATTGTTAAACTGTCCATTTGAAGTACCTAGATCAAAACCCAGCATATAGATGCTGGTGTATCCATCCAAGCATGCGCGACCCACTGCGTTTGGACCTGAGCTGAATCCATAGTATTCTTTGCTGAGTCGCTGTGCGCCTAGACCTTCCATGGGCTTGCGAGTGTAAAAACGATTGCGTAGTGCATAACCTGATTCTTGTATGGCCATGGCAATGGGACGATCTGTGGCGATCAGCACATCTGGAGTGAACTCTCTGTAGATGGCATTGCAAGCATATACTGTGCCGTGTAGTTTTAGAGATTCGAGTGGAATACTTCGCCTGCTCTGGCCGTTACCAAGTACGATTGCTATGGTCATAAAAAATCCTCACAGTATATAGCTGTGAGGATTTTGGGTTGCTTAAGATTAAGAAGTATACTTCTCGACTTGAGCCAACTCAATGTCACCTGTGCCATTGCTGAACGTTTCAGCATCAGCTCCAGATTTGAGTGCTTGTGCGGCAGCATCGTCAGTGAAGAAGTTTGCCAAGTAAGTTGTCTCACCTGAGTAGTTGACTTCGCCAGCGTTGCTACCTGCGTCACCGTATGTGGTCAATGCTGTTCCAGCGGCATTGGCAAAACCAGCCCAACTTTGTAGAAACTTATTGGTCAACTTAGAAACAGCAACTTCAGTTGAATCACCACCCACTGCATAGCTGATACTCATCAACCCTGCACCAGGTGTTAGGTCGCTGGTGAGGACACACACGCCAACTTCTTGTGCTGTACCAGTGGTACCAGCACCAGCGGCTGCTGACGGTGTAAAGATTGTTCCAATGGCGGCTGTGCCTTTGAGGCCCATGGCTGCCCAGTCTGTATCGCCTACTGCTGTGATACGTAAGGCAACACCTGCTACAGCGTTCTCAGGATCAATACTAGCTGTGGTAGCAACCATGTACTTGTGGCTGCCTTTTTGGCGCAAGATCACCCCGGCGGCTTGACCGGAATAGCTGTTGGTGATGTTGACTTCAACTTTAACTACTGGAAAAGTTGCACTGACATCTGTACCACGAGTACCACCAACAACACCGTAGAAGTTATTGGCAGTCAATGAAGAATAATACACAGGATCAGTCAGCTGACCAAACTGTGGATAACCTTGATCGATTGGAACACCGGCTGCTGGAACACTGCTGGTAGTGCTGGTTGGATATGTTAGACCTTGTTGTAGGCCATATTTTTGAATTTTGAGAGGACGTCCCATTTTGTTTTCTCCTTTAAAAGAAGTCCAATGCGGGTTCTAGCCGCTACGCAGGTGGTGTCCTGCATAAAACGCATTATTACGTTGTGTAAGAGTATTTATGATCTAAACCCGATTCAGCTGGGTAACCAAAAAATCTAGTATGTTTTTTTCTACGTTACCTGAGTGAAACCAATGATAGTTGTGTTCTATCTGGAACCGATTGGTTTGCCACCAGGCTTGCGGATCGTGAGCGTGTTCTCTAACGCAGTCTACTATCATCTCCAGCCGGGTCTGTATGTTGTACTTGAGATCATAGCTGTCGTCAAAGGTATAAAATCCCAGTTCTTTCAACCACGAAGCTGTGCCAGGAGCACCTGCTATCAAAAACAACTGTCCTGCGGCAATGGGTTTCCAAATCTTCTCGCTGGTAAAACTAAACACCGCAGATGTTTCTGTGACTATGTTGCACCATGAGTCCTGATAGGCAGGATGATTGATTGTATGATCATTGATGCCTTGTTGTTCATACTCCCAGGCCAGTGGAAAATCTCCCAGGCTTTCGATGCACTGACTGTATAACTCTTGACTCACAAAGTTTTTTATATTTCTATAGTGATGCGCTGTCATCTTAAATCCTTGATAGGGACAACGATCATAGTAACTATAGACAAACTGATCTAACAGCCCTGCCTGTTTGAGCATGGTATACAGGATCAATCTGTGGAAGGTGGGATTCCTGTTGAGGCAGCTAAACCCATGCTTTCGACTACCAAAGTTGGCCTCAGGCAAGGGTTGCTTTTTAAAAACAAACAACCAGCTGGGATAGTTTATTTCTTGTAAATGCTTGTGTGGTCTTAGATCAAACTGGCTCATGCTAAGATAGGTTTTCAATCCTTTGGTCTGAGCAAAGCGATCAAGTACAATCACTTTTTCATTGTAATCTGTTACAGGATCTTGTGTGCCATCAAATATAACCTGTTGATATTTGATCATGCTGGCCGACGCTCTGTCTAACACGTCTGATGCATAGGTTTCTAACTCTGAGGCTGGCACCAGATTGATGTCAATGACTAGTGTGGGTACGTGAACGTGCTTCAGCAGTGGTTCGTAGTGCTGTTTGGGGTTGTTTTCAACAAAGTCAAACTCAGCAGTGTTAAAGTTGTAGCGCCAATGCAGATCTTGCATGGCAATACTTATACTGCTTGATTGTTGTGTACGTAACTCCAGCGATTGTTGGTTGTGTCCCAAAATGCCATCATACCGTTGGGATCACTGCCTTGAGCACTGTCGCTGATGCAGATGGCCTGTCCTATGGAACCTGACAGGTTGGCAGCCGCGGCCGCTGTGTACACAGGAAATATTGACACAGCAGGGGACCAAACCTGTGTTAAGTTGCCCGTGGCATTGCCAATATAAACATTGCTGGTGATTTGATCCACTGTGAACTCAGCAGGTCTGGCGTAGCCATCATAGTTGGCCAAAGACTCTTGTGCATTGTCTTTCATCACTGTACGACTGATACCAGTGATGTCTGAATATGGTGGGGGTGGGTTAGCCATTTGTTTTTACTGTCAAGTTATGTGCTACTGGTGGTGGCAGTGTCTGTGGAACTACATGTCCTATGGGATTACCCACTGGAGGATTTGGTCTGGGTGCTGGTGTTCCTAATCCAAAGTTGATGCGTGAAATCATGATAATATTTAGCGGCCAAACAAAAACCCGCCGAAGCGGGTTTTTGAACTTCCTTGATCCAGTGTTGGATTAAGAGAATGACAAGTTAGAAACAGCAATCTCACCAACATAGTCACCGGCGTTACCGAATGAAGATGCTGTGTTTGTGAGTTCGATGTAGCCGTAACGTGTCATGAACGATACGACTGGCTCGAATGTGCTTGGATCCAGCACAACACCGCTTGACATCAATGGGATGTATGGGCAGTAGAATGCGGCTGCATCAGTTTCGCTTGCGCCTTTGTAACCAACCAACACAGGTGTGCTGTCGTTAGCATAGCTATCGCAGAACACACGCATAGCGCCGTTCAATGTACCAACAAACTTGGTGTTTGTAGGTGCTTCGAATGTGCCTTCTGTGGTGCGGGCAAAAGCAGAAGTTGTTGCTGACTGGAGTACAGTCAATGAAGCTGGGGATACAACAGCCCAGTTACCAGCGCCACGACGTGTACGCTGAGCGATCAAGTTAGCAACACGGTTGATTAGAACTGCCAAAGCGGCGTGTTCGTCACCAACGAATGTAGCTGTACCTGAAACGGTAGCTTGGTTGTATGTAAACTCAGTTGATGCCAAGGTGCGGAGCGACAAGAGAATCTCTTGGTCGATTTCAGCTGTGATTTCTTGAGCTAAAGCAGCCATGATTTCTGCTTCAATATCAATACCGTGCATAGCTTGTGCATCTTGTGCGGCTTCAAATGTCCAACGAGCTTGTAGCTTACGTGTCTTTGCTTCGACAGCTTGCTTCAAGATCTGTACGCTGATTTGCTTACCACCGTTACCTTCGAGGGTAGCAGTAGCGGCACCAGTGTAGTTAGATGCTGTACCAGCATCTTTGGTCACTGTTGAGTATGCCTGAGCAATCTTGAATGGGCTCAGTGCTTCTTCACCAGCTGTAACTGATGTTTGTGCGGCTGAGTTGTCTGTCAAGCTCTGTGCATAACGTACACGCAATGTGTGGATTTGGCCTACTGGACCTGTCATTGGCTGAACGCCAACCAACTCGTTAGCGATAACGGTTGGCATAACACGTCGGATAACTGGCAGAATCACACGGTTAAGTGTGGCGATGTTGCCAGATACAGTAGAACCAGCACTTGCGTTCTCTTTCAAATACTTACGGGTGTTTTCGAGTACGACACCCATTGTGTTGCGGCGAGCACCTTGCAAACCTTCCATGAGGGCTTCTTTGGTCTCATCCCAACGGCTTTCTAGTAGTTCTTGTGACATAATGTCTCCTTCTTCCTTCCTAAGATTAAAGCCCTGCCAGGCGTTTGAGGTCAATCACATTACTGCGATCTTCCGCTACAACCTTTGCAGATTTATCACCAGTGACTTCAGTAACACTCTCAGCAATCACTGTTTTGGCTTTTGCTGGTTTGTTATCTGCGAGCACAGCTGGCAAATACTTTTCGAAAGCGTTCTTTAAACGGGATGTTTGAACGTTTTCTAAGAGATTCTTCATAACTCCTGCCTTTTCCTCATTGAGAGGTCCCAGCAGTTCGTCCATGAGCTTGGCTCGCTCATTGGATTCACGGATTATTCGAATCTCACGATCCTTTGATTCAACGAGGGTCTTAGCCTTCTCGGTGATCTTGATGGCTTCAGCCAACTTTTGATCTTTGGTAGCGATCACGCTGTTGAGTTTTCGGATTTCTGCGTTCTCATTGAGGTGAGTTGCACCGAATTCAGCGGCGTATGCTTCAAAGATACGACGACCAAAGTTGTTCTCTCGAGCAACTTTAATGTCTTCGTGGAGTTGACTAAGTTCAGCCTTGAGATGCTTGGCTACAGATTTGCTCATTTTGTCAGCAGATTCTTTTACAAATCTTGCTTTCAATGTCTCAAGCTGTTTGCGAGCTTCACGAACTAGACGGACTTTGGTTTCCACCGCGTCTTTCTTGTCCTGTGCAAACTCACGGATTTCTTGAGCAAGAGCTTTCACAACGAAACCTTCAAGTTTATTGATTGATTCTGTGTGAACTTTACGATCCTTACGCAGTTCGCCAATCTCTTCAGCAAGTTTAGAAACCATAAAGTCGTTAAACTTTGTAGCTGATTCCTTCATCTTGACATTGAACTTGACGCGATCTTCCGCCAATGCTTGCTTTTCAGCTTGCACAGCTTGGATCTCTGCGGCGAGACCTTCTGTTACCATGCGATCTAGGGCTTCCACCATCACTTGTTTGTCATGCTCATAGCGTTGTGCAAACTCTTCTCTGAGTTCTGCACGTACCACCTCACGAGCTTCGTTCAGCTTGGCTTCCCATTGTTCGGAAATAGCTGTACGAGTTTCCTCGTTGATTAGGTCGCTATCTAGTAACGGTTTGATGGCATCTAGCATGCGTTTCTCCTAAATCTTGAGATCTTTGATCAAGCGAGTTACCTCGTCTCTCAAATACCTCTGTACCTTGCTGTCCTCACCAGCATCTTTGGCCATTTCTAACACTCGATGACCATATTTCATGTTCATCAGTCCTTCGTAAACAGCTTGGGGATATGCGTTGGGCGCACTGGGTTGGGCAACAACATCGACAGTGACGATTTCAAAGTCACTGACTTGTCCATTGGCCTCGTTAACGTTTCCGCTACCGCGACTTGAAACTCCTAACTTCACACCACTCTCTAACATGGTGCGTACCAAATTACCCATTGGTGTGGGAAGAATCTTTAACTTACCAAATCCGTTAGGACCATCCATCCACATATTAACTATCATGTGGCTGCAACGATCTAAGTTGATTTTAAGGTCATCTGGGTGATCTACTTCGCCAAGAACTGAATGTCCTTCGTCGATCTGTTTGTTCAGTGTTGTCACTGCACGTTCAATCTCGCTCACAGGATACACACGCTCATTGGCGTTTTTGACTCCACCTTGGATGCAGATACCTTTCATATAAAGGTCCTTACCATCGACGCCCTCAACAACTATGCGAGCGGCGTCGAAAGTAAGGTGTTCTCTTAGGTAACGAGCCATAACCTTGAACTGAACCTATTAGTAAGGGCTCTTGGTGTTAACACCAGTGGCCTGTGCTAAATGTGGCTTGGTAGCAGGACTCTGCTTGACTGTGCTCTTTGCAGGAGCATTTTGAACTTCACCAGTCATCATATCCTTGGCTGTAGGAGCTGGGCGACCTTTTTCGTCAGCACCGTGACTCATTACAGGCTTGCCATCCATGCCTTTTGCACCGCTGTTGGCAGCAACAGTAGACTTCTTGTTGATATTACCTTCTTCTGACTTAACAGGAGCAGGAGCGGCTTTTAAGTTGATGGCTTCTTCTAGCTCGGTGCCTTCCATGGTCTCAATCTCTGAGTCCATTTCTTCTTCACCGCCAGGGCCCATGCCGTCGGTTTCGATGTCATCGCTACCAACTTCAATGTCCATTTCGTCTTCGCCTTCTTGGCCATCGTCGCCCATTAGAGCTTCAAATTCTGCCATGAGTTCGTCGAGTTTGTCTTCTAGATCAACTACACGATCTTCTAGATCGCCACCTTCTTCGTCGGCCATTCCGCCTTCGTCATCGCCTTCCATTGAAAGGCCTTGTTCTTCAGTTTCGATGTCATCGATCAATGAATCGGCTTGATCGCCGCCCATTTCGTCCATGCCTTCGAAACCTTCTTCGAGATCTTCGTCTTCCTCGAGTTCTTCACCTTCTTCAAGGTCCTCGTCTTTGGCTTCTTCAAGATCTTCGTCTTTGGTTTCTTCAATTTCTTCTTCGGCCATCAGTTCTTCGTAGATACCGCGGCTTTTTTCAACAACGATCTCGTGGAAAAGATCGCGAGCTTTTTGCTCTTCGTCGTTAATGACGTATTCAATGAGCTGTTCAAATTTATTCATAAGATTCCTCCAAAGTAATGGCTCTGTGTGATATTTACGACACACGGTAAAATCTATGTGGTTTATGGGGTAAAAGTGGTAGAAAATGAACTTTCTACCAAGATAAGACCTGCGTTACAGAGGTGGCGCGGCAGGGGGCATGTACTGACGTTTGACGTCTTTGAGTTTTTCCTTATACTCAAATGTGCGCACATCGTTCATCCTGCGCAGTTTGTTTATCTGGCGCAGTGTGAGTTTTGTCTTGCGTAGTTGCCCAAGCTGAGGCTGTGAGTTATCATCTTCGACATCTTGATAACCCGCAGGATCTTTGTGGAAAAACTCAAGTAGCAACATAGTGTATTATTTATTAGATCGTGGGCAGAGGAGCGGCCACACCGCCTGCAGGTGATACCCCACCCGGAGCAGGAGCGCCTGGCGCTATGGCACCTGGAACAGCAATACCGCCTTCGGGTGCGCCACCAGCGGCAGCAACTTCTTCACCAGCGCCAAGATCGGATTCAATATCAGCAGGACTGATGCCCACTGAACGCAGATCTTGACCGCTTTGTGTTTGCAGTTCGGGTTGATCGCGCTCTTCTTTCCAAAGCTGTTCGTTATCATTGATCTCTTCTTCAGATAGTCCAAGATACCGCTTCATCAAGAAACGCTTGCTCATGTACGGCAGTTGTTCTAGACCTTGGAATGCTGTCATCCTTGTGGTATCTAGTTCTGCTTGGCGATAAGAAGCAAAGTTTTGTGGTGGTGCAAACGTGATATTAAACAGGCTTGCATCAATGTTAAAGCCTCTCCAGCGCAGGAACATCTTGAACTCGTCATCTAGTTTCTGACAAATTTGTCGTTGTAAACGCTCGCAGTACTGGTTAAAACGATATTCTTGTATCAGTGCTGTGCCCACACGCCCGTCATTCATGGGACGGTCTGAGTCATCTGGTCCCGTGGGCAAGTAACTGCTTGGCACACGCAGGCCACGACACATCTTGTTGTTAAAGTATTTTAAGTCGTCAATCTCACCCAAATTCTGCCCACCTTGCAGTGTGGTCACGTCTGATCCGCGACCTTCGGCTGTTTGTGGAAAGAAATAGTCTTCGTTGATACTCAATGGGTTGTAAGTAGTGTCAAGTACATTTTCTCTGCCACCAGTGTTTGATGGTATCCTGCGCTGATGTATTTCGTTTTTCACACGCTCAACAAACTGCATGGCCAGGTGGCTGGGCATGTTGCCCACGTCAATCTTGAAAATCCTGCGCTCTGGAGCACGTGATATGCGATAGATCAAGATGGCATCTTCCAGCAGTTCTTTCTGCTTGAATACCTTGAAAATCATCTCTAGAATGCTTTGCCCAAATGGCCAATAGTAATCTAATCCTTCAGACAGACTGAGATGTATCACATGTTTGGCATCAATGCAGGTTTCATTCACTGAACGTTGGAAACGACTCTGTCCCGACGAGTTGGGTGCGTTGGGTGCGGTGTAGTTGTAAGGAGCTGAATACCCGCCCGAAGGAGGTTGTGTGTTATAATCGTTGGTGGTCTTGGCTGCAATGGCCAGACTCTGGAAGTTGGGATTGATGTCACGTATCACATACTGCTCAGGACGCTTGCCTTCTGATTCATTGACGATCACACGAGCAACTTTGGTCATGTCTACCCAGAACATTTCAAAGGTTTCTGGATCACGCACAAACACCTGATCGCCGTACTTGAGAACGTTGCGGAACATCTTGAATATACGATTGTCAAACTTATTGAGTTTGACCCACTGCTGTAGCTGTTTCTTGATGATTTCCACCTCGTGATCAGTGGGCTTGTCAGTAAAGTTTACTTCAAATGGTGTGTTGTTAGATTCGCAGGTCTGGGTAGAAAATTCTGCCAGGATGTCCAGGCAGGCATTGATTTCTGAGTCGCCATCCATGTTTTCGTATTGATTGTAGCGTTCCATACGATTGGGATGGCCCACATAGACCTCAGGCAGTCTGCTGGCATAGTTGCGGAAGGCAAACTCTGTTTGTGCTTGACCATCTGTTCCAAAACCTGTACCGTAGTTTGGTCCGCGAGGAATATTGCCCGAAATAGGGCTCATCTGGCCAGCTGTGTTAGCTACCTTGAAATATTTTTTCCAACCTTTTTTGTCTTCTGCCATAGTGCTATATTTACCGTTAGCCTGTGGTGGCTCGGTATATCTTGTGTTGTGTATCTACGCTGGACTGCAGGAGATCGATCATCTGATCAAATCGATTCAGTTGCTGACTCATTATGGTGACTTGTTCACCAATCTTATCTGTCATACCAGTCATTTCAACTGGAATGCTACGTCCTCCGGGCAATGGTACCACTGCTTCAGTGCCGTGTAAAAGCGTGGGATATCCTGATTTGGGCCCGGATACCACACCACCGTAGGCCAGTTCGGCATGGAAGTGCCCACCTGTGGTATATCTATTCCTATCTGCAAAATACTCATCTTTGACCGAAGCAAAGCCCAAGGATTGTACACTGCGTTTGATATCTGCGGCTTGTCTTGGATCCATAGGAGGCGGATTGGTAACAAAATCCAAGGCCAGGCCTCGAGTATGCTTGCTGTTTGGATGATTGACCTGATGGTACATGTCGTTGAGTGCTGTAAACTTGGCACCAGGGTACATCTCTTGTATCTTCTTGGCAAGTTCTAACAATCTAGGATCGGCTGATCCACCCGCAATAGATTCTGGACTCTTGATATTCAGGCTAGCCAATATATCTGCTGTGCCTCCAGAAGACTGCGGACCAGGGGCGGCAGGGGCAGCCGGGGCGGCAGGGGCCGACGATGGTGTGCCAGTGACACCGCGACCAGCCTGTCTACGAGCTGTTTCTTCACGTGCTCGAGCTCGTTCAGCTTCTCTCTGTGCTTGATGCGCTCTAAGTCTGTCTTCTCTGGTAGCTCCTGGAGCCCTGGCTCGTTCATTTGCTTCTTGTGCTGAGCGTTCGGCTTGTGCTCTTGCCTGCGCGGCATCAGTTGTTGTAGGTACATTACTAGTAGGCGCAGTGGGTGCGACACCAGTTGGTTTCTTGACTCCTAAAAGTTCTGCAAGTTTTTCAGCACCTGCGGCTAATACTTCGGTGAGTTGCCGCACGTTTTTGGCCATGGTAGGAAATAGTTTTTTCATCACTATTTCGTCTAGTTGTACCGCAAAGTCTCTTAGAGACTTTTGTGCTTGCACAAGATTATCTATGTTTTCTCCTGTGGCCTTGGCATCTTTCTCTTGCTCTTTAGTAGCTTTTCCTATAGACTCAGCGTTAAAATCTTGTGCTTTGTCAAGTCGGCGCATACCTACCAGCATTGGGTCTAACACCGTTCCTAGTTTACCAACTCTGCGTTCAAACTCATCTGCTCCCAGAGCATTTCGCGTTTCGCGCACTGCGGCTTGGAACTGACGCATGGCTTCGGCTGATGTAATCTGTCCGTTTTCTAACTGTTCCGCAATGATGGCTGCGCGGTTGTTGGTTGCGGCCATGAGTGCTTGACTTCGCTCAGTGGTGGCACCTCCAAAAATGTCTTTAAATCCTTCGGCGATTTCTTTACTGCCTTGCTTTTCAAGCATCATGGCAGTATCCTCTATAGCTTTTTTAGTTCCTTTTTGTTCAGCTATAGCCAAGGTAGCACCAAATCGCAGTTCTCTGCTCATGGCTTCAAGTTCGTTGGCTACTTTGTCTCTGCTTTGCCCTGTGAGTCTGGCTAGTTCGTCAACTTGTTCAAGATATTTCCTGTTGGCTTCACTGAGTGCTTTTGTATCTTGAAGATTTAGTTTAGTTGTGTTACGTTGAGTGGCTAAAAATCTAGCAGAAAACTCGCTCTGCTGTTCAAAGCTGAATCCCAGTTTCAAAAACTTATCTTCAAACTCTGTGCCGGCAGTTGTGATCTGTTTGAGTACACGAGCACCACCACTCACTGTGATTCCTGCGGATGCCAGTCCTTCAGCGTTTCGACCAATGAGCTTGGCATACTGATCCATGCTGAGTCCCATGGCTCGAGCACTGTCAGCAAATCCGTCAATGCTGTCGCCGGCCAGGCCACCAACATTGGCCATTTCTCGGAACGCACCAGACACACGCTGTACTTCGTCCAAGGCAAACTTGCCATACATCTGGGCAAACTCAACTGCCTCTTGGCCATATTTCTTCATTATGTTGCCGGTGATGCCTGTGATTCCACCAACAACCATGCCGACTATTTTGCCTTTGGGTCCAAGTAACCCACTGAAATCACTAATGGCTGAGCCCACAGCAGACAATGCGTCACCAACTTTGCTGGCGCCATATTTGGCTGCTGTGCCAAAAGCATCAACAGCAGGTTTCAGTGAGCGGAAATCTTCTCTGTTTTCTCTGGCTGCCTGGGCCGCCGACCCCATGTCTTTGGCAAAGGATTTCAGCGTTTTGGCCAGCGTGAGTCGCTGATCAGTTTCGTCTTCTATGGCTTTTTCTGAATCTTTGAGATCTTTGGTCAGTCCGTTGGCGGCACGACCCAGCTTGAGCAAGGTAGCTGAGCTGAGTGTGGAGCTGGTTCTGAATTCATCCAGCGCCTGTTTTAATAATTCTGTTGAGTTTTCTATATCAGCCATAATCTACGTAGATAAGTACAGGAGTACACTAATATTTATGGTAAGGAAAAATGCCAGAAACTAACAACCCACTACGCAGGTTCTTTAGACAGCCTGCAATTTACATCAAGTTACCATCTGATGGCAACTTCTATCCACCCGGCGCGATAGACATGCCGGCCAACAGAGAGTTGCCAGTTTATCCAATGACCGCTATGGACGAAATCACATATCGCACCAGTGACGCACTGTTCAACGGTGCTGCCATTGCCACTGTGATTTCCAGCTGTGTTCCTGCTATCAAAGACGGTTGGCAGATTCCATCCGTTGACCTTGATACCATTTTAGTTGCCATACGCATTGCCAGCTATGGACACGAAATGGAGTTTGAAAGTGTGTGCCCGCACTGTGAACACGAAAACTCATTTGGGCTGGATCTACGCACTGTGATAGATGGTATCAAAAGTCCTGACTACAATGCCACAGTCAACATTGGTGACATTGTGATACATTTCAAACCTCTAAGCTATCAACAAGTCAACGCTAACTCCTTGGACCAGTTCCAGGATCAAAAACTCATAGAAGTCTTGCCTACTGCTGACATGCCTGAAGAAGAAAAAATACAACAGCTCAGCCAGGCCTTTGCCAAACTCACCAACATGACTGTTCGTGCCATGGCACAGAGTATTTCTATGATACAGGCCGACGGTGAGATGGTTGTAGAACCAGAATACATCGAAGAATATATTCGTAACGCTGAAAAAAGCACATTCGATCAGATAAGAGATCACATGGCAGAGTTGAGAAAATCCACGGATCTAAAACCATTGCACATCACTTGTCAAGGATGTACCAAACCGTACGAAACTCCATTTACCATGGATGTCTCAAATTTTTTCGTCTCCGCCTCCTGACCTCGAGTCCTGAGCGCATTGCCAAGATAGTTGAAAATCACGACAAAGAAATCAAAGCTATCCGAGCAGATGTTCTAAAACTGTGTTGGTACATGCGAGGAGGCCTGACATACGAAGAAGCACTGAATCTAAGTTGGACAGAACGAGAGATCATCAGTGATCTTGTGAAAGACAATCTAGAAACTACCAAAAAAACTGGACTACCACATTTCTAATGAACATAGACCAAGTACGCCAAGACATAGAAAGTTGGATCAAAAACTTTGTAGAAGTTCCGCATCCGGCTCTGGGCGGTTGGCCACCCTGTCCATATGCAAGACAAGCCAGGCTCAATCGTGAGTATGAGGTACGAGTTGGTACTAATCCACTGCTGGATCTTGTGCATTTGGCACAAACTGGACTGGGAGATAAAAAGGTCATTGTGTTGGCCTATGATCCAGTGCAATGGTCACTTGAAGTTTTTCACAGAGATTTAGAACATGCCAACACAGAGTTTTTACTAGAAAAAGATATTATTGTACTTGAAGACCACCCTGGTGATACTGAAATAGTCAACGGTGTGTCAATGAATCAGGGCACCTATGCCCTGGCCTTGGTACAGAGTGTGAGCGACTTAGATCAAAAAGCCCAACTCATGGCACGTCGTGGTTTCTATGACACATGGCCAGAAAACTATCTCAAAGTATTGTTTAACCACAGGAAAGATCCACGCCAATGAGCTATCAGTTTGCACGTATCGATCTGGCCAAGACCAACTATGAAGCCACAGTGGAATGGGGGTATCTCATACCCACACCAGAACAGATTGCAGAGTTAGATGAAATCTATAGAACCTACTGCATATACAAGCATTTTGCAAGTGTGATGCCTATGTTCCAAAGTCGTTATACTGACCCAATGACCGATGTTATTGGATACTTTGATCAAGGGCGAATGGTAGCATTTAGTCTGATCCGACGCTACGACGATAAGAATGCCTTGTGCGATCAGTTTGCATGGATCTATCACAATCCCAAACTAAGGCTGGGCGTGGAAACAATGAAAACAGAGTGTGCTATTTACAAAGCTCGAGGGTTTGACTATCTCTATCTTGAGCAAGCACATCTCTACAAACAAGAGATAGAAGGATTTGAAATACTAGGACCAATGAGGTAACAATGGCAGATTTATACACAATATGGGCCAACAAAGAAGGTGACATCAGCGACATAGACTGGGTCAATGGCATGAAAAGTTTCTTTGATCATTTGATCAGCGAAGGCAAGATGGAAAGCTACAGAATCACTCGTTGCAAGATGGGGTTTCGTAGCATTGCCGACATGCCTGAATGGATGATCATAATGGAGTTCAAGGACATGGGTCAAATGGATTCAGCATTCCGTCGTGTTGCTCCATTAGAAGGAGAACTCGAAACAAAACACAAGTCATTCAATCAGTTTGTTGCTGGCGATATACAACACGCATTGTTCCGTGATTGGCCAGATCAGTTCTAAGATCACTGCGTGATCTATTCATTTCGCTGTCGCTCATGAATATTATTAATCAATGAGCGAAGCGAATCAAGTTATCATCCAGATACCTTGGTCACACTTTGCCCGCACAGGGCAAAGAGGTGTCATCATCCGAGTACGAACAGTCACTTAGCGTTACAGCATTACAGAGGCGGTTGTCCGGTACCTCGAGCTGTGTCTTTATCACAACGGCGGGCTTGTATCTATACGCTAACATACATACAAACCGTGTAGCATCACTGCTACGTCTTTTTCCCTTTATATTCTATTCAAACAATCAAACCGCAGGTGTTTGCGATCGTGGTCCGGTGAAGGATACTGATTGAGTGCTCGTTTCAGCGACGAGGCTTCGGATCCCTGCGACCCTGGGTCCAGGTTTCTACTGTTCGGCACACGATGTTGACCTGTGCGAGTCTTTACTGAGTGATTTTGCCTTTGATATGACTACCATGCACACGCACTTGTATGTGCCCGTTGTAGTAATCATCAGATTCTAATACACGTCGGGAAAATTGTTCGCGAGCTTCTATGTAACTACATTCAGCTTTGCTTTTACAGTAGTACAAGATTTCGCGTGAGAAGTTTTCTATGCCTAGCAGTTCAACATCTCGAGATAACTCCGGAGAACTGCCATAATATGTTTGCCAATCTGAATCTATGGTGCCACGAATTTTTTTGCGTTTCTTTTTGCCGTTTTTAAGTTTGACTACTCGATATGTTGTTTTCTTAAACTTTGCCAGTTTTTTGCCAATATACTTCCTGCCAGTTTGTTTATTGGTGATCAAATAAACAAATCCAGCACAGTCTTCGGGTAACTCTGTGATTTCGGTAGATTCGAAAAGCCATGACATGCGCTACTAGTTATCTGATCACTACCAAACATCATATTTTTATGCGATATCCACGTCAGTGTTATAGCTTGTAAAACCGTTTTCTTTCACAACCTTAAGAATATTCTCCACCCGCCCTGCTAGTTCATCTCTGTGACTCACAAGCCAAATGCTTTTGTGTCGTTCACGGCTCATCTTCTTCAATAGTGCTAGGCTGTTTTCTACACCCTGTGTGTCCATGCCCGAATCAACTAACTCGTCAATGAACAATACATTGATTGGGTGATACAGGCTTTCCCACACATCACGGAATGCCCATGACATTGACAGGATCAGTCGGTTACGTTCACCTCGACTCAAGTTATCAAAGTCTAGGTCACGACCCAGCTCCTGGATTTCTACTGAGAGATCGTTTTGGAATATGACCGAGTGCGGTAATCCAATGCGATCTAGATAGTAGGTCAGACGCTGATTGAGATAACTCAAGTTTTGTTCAATGATCTTTTTGCGGATGAACGAATCTTTGTTGGTCAGAAGTTTGAGCAAGAAGTCTTGGTGCTCTTGCAATCTTGTGAGCTCATTGAGAGTGTCATAAGTCACAGTCTGCAGAGCCTGACCAGTCATTTCTTCTATCTGCTCCGTGTAAGGATCTGTTTCTTGTATTTTAGATGCCAGTTGCTGTTGGAGATTTTCTACATTGGCACGATGTTGAATGGCATCTTCTTCTTGATCATAAAACATTTTAGGTGGCTTACCTAACACGCCCAAGGCGGTGTGGGCAGCCTCCATGTCTGATAAGAGCTGTGTATGCTCTGAGCAAGCCGCTCTTGCTGTTGCCAGATCCGCCTGTTTTGATTCCAATACCTGTTGGTGCTTAGAGTCGTGGAACGCTTGACCGCATGTGTGACAGGTGTGAGCTTCAAGAGTCGCAATCTCTTTGCCAAGTTTTTCAATGCTTTTGTTCTCTCGATCTCGATCAAGCTTCGTGCGGGAGATCTGGCTAGACAAGTCGTTAAGGTCCTTACGCTTCTGCTCCCATACCCGGTGCGCCTTGTGTGCTTGTATTTCTGCCTCGATATCGATTTTCTGTAGTTCTTCGAGCGCAGTTGTGAGCTTCGTGATTTCTTCATCATGTTTAGTTGTCCACATTGTTTGGCGTCGACGCAGATTCTCAATCTGTTCTTCTATGCGTTTGTTTGCTTCCTGTACCGCACGTATGCGCATTTCTTCCTGCGTGATGGCTTCTTTGGTTTCTCTGTTGAGTTCCTTGATACGTTCGGCACGTTCACTGAGCATGGTAATGCCCAATAACTGTTCGATGATCACTCGTTGATCATTGGCCTTGAGACTTAAAAACGGCTCTGTGTACGTGTTCAATGCCAACACATGGCGGAACATGTCATGTGTCATGCCCAGCGCAGATTCAATGGCATCCTGCGTTTCTCTCGAATCACCTTGGCTGTTGTCATCGGCTGCTTGTTCTTCGTTGTTGACGTAGAACTTGAGTATGTTGGGCTTACGACCACGCTCGATACGATAGTCTCTACCGTTGATATTGAACTCTAAACTGACCAACATGTTTTTGCCGTTGGTTTTGTTTATGAGATTGTCTTTGCGAATGTTAGTCAACGCAGTACCATACAGTGCATAACTTAGCGCATTGATTATGGTAGTTTTGCCTGTGCCGTTACGACTGCCGTCGCCACCTAGGTCTAGGTTTTCACCCAAGACCAGTGTGAGATCTCTGCGATCAAAGTTAATGGCCTGTGTGGCATTGCCCACACTCATAAAGTTTTTAACGGTTAGATCTTTGATCTGTATCATAGTGCCTGATAGATTTGCAGTAGTAGTTTTGGATCGTAGAAATCACTTTCGATCTTGGTGATCTGATCGGTAACGATTTGGTCCACACTCTCAAACTTGACATCACCGGGAGCCATGTCTTCTTCTAGGGCGGTACGCTTGTTTGGCATCAAGGCCATCTCTCGGAGATTGTGTTTGCTTATGAATGTGTCTTTGATAAACCCAGCTTCTTCGTAGGAGATTTCAATGTCTAGCTGAACACGCACATGCATATTGGACCGTAGCAGTTCGTCGCCACGATCGATCAAGGTTGACAGATCAAACACATTGTACAGTGGTTGTTCGGGCCAGGCATGATACTCAGGCTCAGACCCCCATTCAAGGATCATACAACCACGTTTATCATCTCCAGCATCAGCAAAGTTATGCGGAAAGGCATTGCCAATGTAGTTGATATTGTTTTTGTGTTGCCGTAAATGGAAGTGACCAGAAAACACCCGGTCATAGTGACCAAAGTGTGCGGCTTGTATTTCCCCGTGATCAGGCATTTCTACCATGGCATTCATTTTGAAATGCGGCAGTTCAAAATGTCCAAACATATACTTGCTGGACATTTTTTGGATGCGCCGGTGATCGTCACCTACCAGCCACGGCGCGATGATTACATCACCTTCTTCAAACCAGTCGTTGCAGATGTGGATGTTGGGCAAGTGCCGGGCCCAGGCCGCACCGTGGATGTCACGCTTGTCTCTGTAGTACAAGTCGTGATTGCCTGGAATAAAGAAAAACTGCGAAAATGCTTTGGACAACTTCTCCAAAGCCTGCAAACTAAAGTTTAGTGTTTGTAGATTGATCGACGCACGATGATGATGCCAGTCGCCTAGAAACATTCCGGTTTCACAACCGTGTGCTCGACCAGTCTCAATGATCCAATCTACAAAACGTTCGCAATCCTGATTGTGTACTAAGCTATTCGATTTCAGTCCAAAGTGGATGTCAGTGAAAACGATAGCCTTCTTGAATAAGTTGGCCATAGAGTAGCAGTATACTATTCTTCAGAGCTGTTTGCAACCGCTTCGGCTGTTTTGTTATGGCTTTCTGAAAACTGGCGTGTCCACGACGGATTGAGGCCGTTCATCTCAAGTATGTCGTCACGGATGTTCTGCATTTTCTTTTCAATGTTTAATACTCTAGTAAACGAGTTTGTGATGGCCGCTGTGTAGTAAGCAAACGGGTTCTGCGACTTGGATTCGTCAAACTGCAGGCCGATCTGGCTGAGTTGTAGCAGGGCTTGCCCCCGCATTTCTTCGTTGTATGTGTAGCCTCGCCAGTTACTCCTTGTGGCATATCTTTCGCAGAGTTTGATAAACATCGTGGCCAGTTTATTGGTCATTTTGCCATGATCTCTGCAGAACTCACCACCATCTAAGGTACCTCGCCAGTGCGATTTACCTACCACAAAAGGCTGTTTATTTTCGTCTAAACGATAGTGCCAAAACGGTGGAAAGTTCAAACGCACATGATTCATATCCAGCACAGGTACTTCAACTAACTCATCTAACTCGCTGGTTTCGTCATCTTCCAGCGCCAACAACTCGTCTAACTTCTGCTTTTTGGCCTGTGCTTTGGTGGGTTTTTTGGGTGCTTTGGGTATGTGATCCCAACAAGTAATCCGGAAAACAAGTTCTGTATGTGAGATTTTTTTCTCATTGACCACTTCGCCAGTTTCACGTTTGATGCGATCTGCACGGTTCCTGCGAGCTTCGGCGATGGTTCGCTGATTGATCTTACTCAAACTAGGCAAGATTATGTCATACTGATGATCTGCGACAGGATCAAGATATGTGCAGTATGTGTTCTTGCTGAGATGTATTTCTTTGAGGATATCTCTGTTGTTGAGATAGTTTACTTTTTTTGCTGGTGCTGGACCAAGTGATGCTGTAGCCAAGATGTGCTCTCCTATATTGTAGTTATTATACAACACTTCTGACCTTTGTCAAACCTTTTCCGCGATTAACTTAGCCGTTTTTGTTTCCGGTAAATACACCATAGGAATCAACATGGCCACAGTAAATCAATCTCTCGATCGCGCCCAACAGGAAGTGGATGTCACGAAAAGTGCATCTATAGCTGCCAAGGCCGATTACGAAACCGCACAGGATCGGGCCGATCAGCTGGTAGCCGAGACACGGGCGCTGTTACAAGAGTATGACAATGCGAATGCAGCCGCAACGACCCCAAGTGAAAAAGCCGCCGCTCGTGCATTACTTGATCTGGCAGGTGCCAAAAGCAGTGAATCTCGTCAAGCTAGTAACCGAGCTACCGAACTGCAAAATCAATATTTTCAGGCCAATCGTGCATACTCTGCCGCCACACAGAATTACAACTCTGTATACTCACAAAGCAATGGTGCAGGTGGGTCAGCACCACAGGCGCTGGATGGATCTCCGCTGGCCGCCCCATCGACCACAGGCCTCAGTCCTAGTCCACAGACAGCCACTGGCCAAGTCGCAGGAGTTCCTACAGGTCAGGTCATTTCAGAAACAATCATCCAGACAGACATTGATCTTCCACCATTTGAGTTTGATGCTGAAGGTCGTCCAATAGTACAAACATTTGCGGTACGTCCTCAGCCAGTGATTGAAGTCAGACCTCTTGATTCACCTACCCCTGCAGTGATCAGGGCAGGCACAACTCCTCCTGTGGTGGCACAGCCTTTTGGTGCTGGTCCGCCTGATACTAGTCTATTGATCAACCCAGTACCGCCACCACCGCCGCTGGTTACTGCTCCGTCCGCGGTCAATGATCCACCAGATCCAGCCGCCGCTGCCGCAGAAAGATCTGAAGCGTCGGGTTCAGAGTCTGTAAATCGTTTTGTGTACAATGAACAAGGCGAATTAGTTCCAGCTGACAATCCCTACGCTATACAGTTAGCCCGAGAACAAGAACAACGTATTGTTACTCCTCCGGTTCCTGTGCCATCTGCGGCACCAGTGGGCGGCGATTATGTAGCTTCTTACAACGTAGAAACAGGCAAGTTTGACGTGGTGGATTTAGCCACAGGTCAAACTATAAGATCTGGACTTACAGAACAAGCAGCCACGCTAGACGCACAAAATCTTTCTGTGGGCGATCCTGGTTATGGAGGTCTTGCCGCACGTAACTTTGGTGTGGCCTACGATGAAGATGGTTTCTTATTGCCTGGGTATACCTTAGACGAAAACAATGATCCGGTGTATGTTGGCGGCGACTTTGTTGAACCGGCTACTGCGGCATCAGCAGAAGCCAGCCGCATACAAGCACTCAAGCAACAAGCACAACAACAGGCCACGGTATCCGCACAACGCAAAGCCGCTGGCAAGGCCGCTGGCGATGGAGACTGGCGTGTGCGTTTGAGACTTGCGCCCAACGCCACGTATTTGTATAAAACTCCTGGCATTGGCTCTGCTGGTATCATGGAACCGCTGAGAGAAACCGACGGTGTTGTTTTTCCATACACTCCCAAGATTGACATGACATACTCTGCGGAATACAATCCCTATGATCTAGTGCATTCAAACTATCGTGGATATTTCTACAAAGGTAGTAAAGTTGGGGAAATAGTCATGAACGCAGACTTCACAGCTCAAGATTCCAAAGAGGCCGACTACCTATTGGCAGTGATACATTTCTTGCGTAGTGCTACTAAAATGTTTTATGGTCAAGATAAACAGAGAGGAACACCACCTCCGCTGGTATTCTTAAGTGGCCTCGGGGAGTTCCAGTTCAATGAGCATCCTTGCGTGATTGGGCAGTTTAACTACAACCTGCCTGCTGATGTGGATTATATTCGAGCACGAGGACGACAGTCTACTTCTGCAGGTGTCACACAAGGTGGCAACGGCTTGATGTTCCGTAGAACATTGGCCAGCTCTACAGCACCTAGTTATAGTCTCAGCAGTATATGGTCAAGGCTCACAGGGGCAAACTTACCACAAGGTGGCATGAACATTCCACCTGCACCTCCTAATCTTGGGTTGAACTCGCCCACCTACGTGCCTACTAAAATATCATTGTCATTGACTCTGTTGCCAATGCCCACACGCAGCCAGGTTAGCCAGCAGTTCAGCCTGGAAAAATTCGCCAATGGTAACTTATTAAGAGGAGGATTCTGGTAATGGCTATCTACGCGGCAACCAGTTCGTATTATGCTACACCCACGATAAATGGGATATATCTTGGGTTCATGATCAATAGACCCATACCCAAGCAGGCCGACGATCTGGTGTTCAAGATCAATCAAACCTATAACCTGCGCCCTGATCTCTTGGCCTATGACCTCTATGGAGATGCCACACTATGGTGGGTGTTTGCCCAACGCAATCCCAATGCTCTACCAGATCCCTTGGGAGATTTCAGAGAAGGTGTACAGATCTATATTCCAAAACTAGACACTCTTCGATCTGCCTTGGGATTTTAATCTATGGCCATAAACTTCTTTTTAAGCTCAAAAGCCGCTGAAAGATTTTTAAATCAAGCTGAAAAACAACTTGATACCGCACGTCGGGTCAACGGTGAGTTGGCCGCGGCAGTGGCCACACGCAATGTTCAACGATCTGAAAATCTTTACGGTCAAGTAAACAACTTTCTTGGCCTGGCAACCACCAACAACAATTCAGCCAAGAGAGAAATCAGTGACATGGCTCGAGATGCTGTGATAGAACCAGAAAGAGAACTGGTACAAGTATACACAGCACGGACCAAAGATATAGACACAGGAATCAACGGTGTTAGACTGTCGTCTACCCAACTCATCACTGAACTTGGTCAGGCTAGATACAACGAACAAAACAACGCACCTCGACCTGCTGTGACTTCGTCGGGCGCCGATGCCATTGAAGCACAACGAGCAGCCGACGACGACGCTCGCGCTCAAAATCCTCCAGCACCGTTGCAAACTTTCAATGACGAAGGTGAACTCATTGACGTGCCAGAAAATGTTTCAGAAGATACCAACGCTGATCAACCAAGATTGTTGGGTGGTCCTGAAGATATAGGCAATGACGATGGATCTGCTGTTGTTGGCGCAAATCGTCCAACAGTGATTTTAGCCAGATCTCAAGGTGCTGGTGCTCCAGGAGCACCGTCAGATGATCAACGATCACAACCAGGCGCGGTGTCTGGATCAGGCATAGCCGAAGGCGGTCGTCCAGCAATCGCTCCTGAGTTTTTAGCACCAATCATTCCTACCCCGAACCCACTGGCCAAGTTAGCTTCAATGAACTACGCTGTCAGCATTTATTTGTTGAACATCGAAGAATACAAAAGAATGCTGATCGCTCAGAAGAAAGTGTTGCCTACCCAACAGTTGATCATCCAAAGCGGAGGTATCGATCAAGGTGCAGGATTTGGCATAGGACAACGCAACAAGTATTTTGATGTTGACTTTTACCTTGACAACATCAATATCGATAGCTCGATTGGTACCCAAGGTGGCACACGGGCACACAACGCACTGACATTAAACTTTACTGTCACTGAGCCCACTGGTATTACTTTTATACAACGCTTGAGAAAAGCTGTGCGAGAACACCAAAATATTGGTACTTCTACAGTGAGTGAAGCCAATCAAAACTTTCTCATGGTCATAAGATTTTACGGATATGATGCCAACGGACAAATGGTCAATGGTAGCCAGTTGGGCATAAAAGAAGTTGGCAGCGACAACAATGCTGTGATTGAAAAATGGATACCTTTCCAGATCGCTGACATCAGATATAAGTTAGCAAACAAAGTAATAGAATACGTGGTCACAGCCACAGTTCCACAGACAGCCGTGGGCTTCAGTCAGATGTATGCTACCATACCTTTTGATTTTGAACTACAAGCTCCTGATGTAGCCACCTTGCTCAATGGCAAGACTGTATTGTCCAGGACCAATACTGCCAACAATGAAGATCTAGCACGAGATCAAGAAGGATCCAGCAATCCTCCGCCCAACGCTACTCCTATTTCTGCTCTCAAGCAGTATACCAATGGGTTGGCCCAAGCCCTCAATGAACATCAAAAAAATCTGGTCGATACTAGACAACAACAAAGAGCTGATCAATACGAAATCGTGATAGCCAATGTCAAAGGACTCAGTGATGCCAAGATAGCTCGTCCTGGGCGACAAGACAAACAGCGCACAGCAACTCCCCCGCCGACCACGGCCAACCAGGCTTTGAATCCTCAAACCAGTAGCTACAACAATAATTCAAAAACATGGAGCGTCACACGAGGAACGCAGATTGTGCAGTTGATCGATCTTGTGATAAGAAACAGCACTTATATCACAAGCCAACAAAATGTCATATTTGACGAACAGACAAAACAACCAAAAGCACAGACTCCTGTGGCCACGGTGCAGTGGTTTCGCATAGGGTGCCAAGTGACCCCATTGGAATATGACAACATACGTCGAAATCTGTCGTATAAGATCGTGTACACGGTTTCTCCGTATCAAATCAATGATCCCAGAGTGGCAGTATTTCCTCCTGCTAGATTCAGAGGAACGCACAAAGTTTATAACTACTGGTTCACTGGCGAAAACGCTGAAGTACTAGACCTAGACATACAAGTAGACTACAACTATACCACGACTTTCTCTAACTTCCAAGGAGGCGTGCCATTTGCTGATTGGACTTCAAGCTCGCGCATCTACGAAAAGCGAGCATTCCAAAACAAACCCAACTCTGAAGGCACCGGCGGCACAGGAGATACTACTACCCCAGCGGCACAGTTGGCTGAGAGACTGTACAATGATGCCGATATACAAAAAGCCTCGCTGACTATCATAGGCGATCCAGATTGGGTACAACAAAGCGAAGTATTTTATAACGATCCAAAATCAATCAATCTTAGCCCGTTTATGCCCGATGGATCTGTGAATACCGCGGCCAGTGAAGTCTTATACGAAATAAAGTTTAATCCTGTGAATGATTATAATCTCAGCAGTGGTCTTGCGGCCATTAACTCCAATGGCGGCCTCTATGGGCAGACCACTGCTGACATAGCACTAGAGCCGCAGAGCACAGTATTCAATGCTCTTTTGGTCAAAAGTAACTTCAGACAAGGAAAATTTACACAGCGATTAATAGGTGCTGTACGATACTTTAATCCAGCCACTGCCACAGGTCAAGTCCAAGCACAAGGTTCCACAGTAACCAGAGTCAACGCAGAACAAAACGCATCGGCCGATGGCATTCGTGGACAACAAGCCGATGTTCGCAGAGTGGACAACCAGATCGCTGCCAACGAAACCGCGGCTGCCCGTGCAAGATTTCTCAACGGCGCATTGCCCGCTCCCACAGACTGGGCAGATCCCTATGGAACCAGCGACGCCGCCGCCATCATAGCCGCACAAGCAGGTCCGCCGTCGGTCAAACCTGGATCATCAACTCCCAACGATGATGAAGCATCGGCTTTTAGTCCGTTCCAGGCATGACCTTAATAAGTAGAAAACCATGGCAAATAATATGCAACGCTCATCGGGTATACCCGGTGGTTATAGATTAGATCGAGGAAATGCACCCACACAAGTGGGTATGTACATTGGCGAAGTGCGCCAGGTACTTGACAGCACTCGTAGTGGACAAGTCAAAGTTTGGATCGAAGACTTTGCCGGCCCTGACAAAACCAATCCAGATCTCTGGCGTCCTGTGAGTCCTGTGAGTCCATTTTATGGGACCACGAATCCGCCCGCTGATCAACAAACAGGCGAAGGTAGCTATGTACTTAACAAGCAGAGCTACGGTATGTGGTTCACGCCTCCCGACATTGGCACACAACTGATATGCTTTTTTGCTTCTGGTGACTCTAACTATGGTTATTATCTTGGAGCAGTGGTCGAGCCCGGCGTCAACCATATGTTACCAGCCATTGGTGCGTCGCGCAACTTTAAACTAGACAACAGCGCACAGCAACCCTATTTCAATGGCGCCAAACAACTGCCAGTGGTTGAGCTCAACATCAACAATCAACAGATTGCAGAAAACCCCAAATTTTACGACAGCAAAAAACCAGTACACTCTGTTGTTGCCGCTGTGATGTTACAGCAAGGCTTGATCAAAGATCCCATACGAGGTCCCATCAACTCTAACGCCCAACGAGAAAGCCCCAGCACAGTATATGGCATCAGCACTCCTGGCAGACCTATATACCTTGGAGGTATGACCGATGCTGACGTACTGCAACGAGCACAGTCAGGCAGTTTAAATCCTCAAGATGCCACAATAGTCGCACGTCGTGGCGGACATTCTTTTGTCATGGATGATGGTGATATTTCTGGCAACGATGCCTTGGTACGATTGCGTACATCCAAAGGCCATCAGATCACAATGAGTGATTCGGGAGATTGCTTCTTTATCATACACGCCAATGGTCAAACATGGTTGGAGTTTGGTAACCAAGGTACTGTGGATATCTATTCGACCAACTCTATCAATCTGCGCAGTAACGGTGACATCAACTTGCATGCCGACCGCAACATCAATATGAATGCCAAAGGGGTGATCAATGTCAAAGGCGAAAGAGCTATTGCTCTAGAGAGTGAATTGATCACTGCCAAATCATCCAAGGCCATGTTGTTGTACAGCAAAGAATATGTGGGCATCAAGAGCGATGGAACATTGAGCCTTAAATCTGATAAATCAGGAACCTGGGATGCTGGTAGCAACATGGTACTCAGTGCTGGTTGTATTTCTCTCAATGGCGGTGATGCGCCTGACGTACCCAAACCTGGCGATATACTCAAACAAAGTTTGCCCGACGTCAAGTTTGAACAAAACCGAGGCTGGGTGGTGCAAAATGGAGCATTGACATCAATCGTTACTCGAGCACCCACACATCAACCTTATCCTTTGGCCAATCGTGGTATCAACAATCAAACTGATCTACAAGCATCCACAGCACCAGTGGCTGTGTCAGGAGAAATCAACACCAAGTATGCAGAGATACAAGATGTAGATTTTAATCCAATACAGGCCGAAGACTATGAAGTACAACAGCCAGCCACAAGAAGCATAGGTTCGATTGAGCCTGATCAAGTCACAGGTATGTTGGCACAAACCAGGCTAGACTCTGGCCAAGATTCCACTGATCTCAGTGAGGAAGGACTTGGAGAATACAAGTTAACACCAGCACAGTTGGAAGCCGCAGGATATCTCAAACCAGGCACAGTTGAGTTTTATTTGAGCGATGGTACAGCCACCGCCGTAGACGTGTTGACCAGTCCGTCGGTGTGGACCGGGCAATCAGGGGTCAGCAATGTGTCTGCTTTGTTGTCAGATCGTAACTTACAAGCACAGGTACAAACAGATCTTTATTCACAATCATTGCAACGACTCAGATCTGCAGGAGTAGTAACTGGTGGCGAAGATCCTGCAAAACTGGCTGGTATTGTGCAGGCCGGATCTAAATATGGAGCAGAAACAGTCAAACAGTGGATACAAGGAAAACTGGGAGATTCAAACAAAAACTCTGAGATCAACAAACTGGTTCGTGGAGCCCAGTATGCAGTGGATCTTGCCAACCAAAAAATCAGTGACGCCCTCAAAGGCTACAGCACCACAGGTATAGGATCTACTTCTACTGTAAATCGCAGTGGAATAGATTCCGCAGTCACGTCGGTGATCGGAGATGCTAAAATCACCACTCCCAACTACACCACTCCGTTTACCATATATTCCAATGTAACTGATGCGGATCTAACTTATTCCGGAGACGACCCCATTGTGTTAGCCAACATAAATGCTGAACGTCGCCGCCGCGGTCTTCCTCCCATACAAACGGCTTAAATACTAGACCATGGCTACATTTATTGGATTCAACACCATCGATCAGTACAAGAAGTTCACACTTGTGGACTTCCAGTTGATTAAGCGCGACTTGCTGAACTATTTCAATATACGACAAGGTGAAAAAGTTGGTAGGCCCGAAGTAGGTACTACAATGTGGAACTTGGTATTTGAACCACAAACAGAACAAACAGCCTCACTAATAGTACAGGAAATGCAACGCATCGTGGGACAAGATCCAAGGATTTATCTATCCAGTGCCGAAGCCTACCCACAGGTCAACGGCATTCTCGTTGAGTTAGAAATACAAACAGTGCAGGGACAAACTGCTGAACTGCTGAGTGTATTCTTTGATCAACAGACTCGCACCGCCAGTTACATCTAAATCTGAGCCGTTTATTCAAACCATAAATACTTCACGGAAGGTATTATGGCCAAGACTACTAGACAAACAGCAATATTTGGGGTAGAAGACTGGAAACGGATCTACACAACATATCGAGAAGCAGACTTTCAAAGTTATGATTTTGAGACTCTGCGTAAGAGCTTTGTTGATTATATTCGTATCTATTACCCTGAAAACTTCAATGACTACATTGAATCGTCAGAGTTTGTAGCTCTCTTGGACGTCATGGCCTTTATGGGCCAAGCACTGGCTTTCCGTAACGATTTAAACATCCGCGAAAACTTCTTAGACACAGCTGAAAGACGTGATTCCGTGGTACAGCTGGCCAATCTAGTCAGCTATACTCCTAAACGCAATCAAGAAGCACAGGGATATCTCAAAGTTTTCAACGTTTCAACCACAGAAAATGTTATAGACTACAACGGTCAGAACCTCAGCGGTGTGACCATAAACTGGAATGATGTTACAAACCCCAACTGGCAAGAACAGTTCACAGTGATCGTGAATGCGGCCTTGGCTGACAGCCAACGATTTGGCAAGCCTGGAGCTACAAAAAACATCCTAGGCATTGAAACCCAGGAATACAGTTTAAATCTTGTGCCAGGCTACTTACCGATCGTGCCATTTACATCTGAAGTTGATGGCACATCAATGAGTTTTGAAGCTGTGAGTGCCACTTTCCAAAACGAAGATTATGTGTATGAACCATCGCCACGCCCGTCGGGTATCTTCAACGTGCTGTTCCGTAATGATAGACTAGGCTTTGGCAGTCCCAACACAGGATTCTTCTTTTATTTTAAACAAGGTTCATTGCAGAATCAAGATTTTAACCTCGGCGAGCGCATTTCAAATCGTGTGGTAGCTGTCAACATTGAAGGCATCAACAACGATGACGTGTGGCTATATCAACTCGATGATGTGGGCAACATCCAATACGAGTGGGAAAAAGTGGACAGTATCTACAGTGCGGCAGTAGAACAGTTAGCACCAGATGCTCGCAAGTTCTTTTCTGTAACATCAAGAACCAACGATCAGATCAACTTGAACTTTGGCGATGGAGTTTTTACTGAAATCCCTGTAGGCACATTCCGTAGCTATGTCCGTGCGTCCAACGGTTTGCAGTACATCATCAATCCAGAAGAAATGCAGGCCGTACAGATCTCCATCGGTTACGTTAGCCGTACAGGTAGATTAGAAAACATCACATTCACCTGCGGTTTGAGCCAGCCAGTGAGCAATGCTTCTGCTAGAGAAACAATCGCTGCCATCAAGCAACGTGCTCCTGCTCGTTACTACACACAGAACCGCATGGTCAACGGTGAAGACTATTCAAACTTACCTTATACATTGTTTGGTACGATCATCAAATCCAAAGCTGTGAATCGTAGTTCCATTGGTACCAGTAGATATCTCGATCTAGTAGACATCACCGGAAAATACTCGTCTACCAACATATTTGGTAGCGACGGCCTGATTTGGGAAAATACTGCCAGTCCAAGTTTTACATTTACTTTTGTTGATCAAAATGACATTGCCAACGCTATCATCAATGAAGTAGAACCTGTGCTTGGAAGTCGCGGAATGTTGGAGTTTTACTATCAGAACTTCCCTCGCCCAAGTCTGACTACATTGAACATTGAATGGCAACAAAGTACCACTGCTGCCAACGAAACCACAGGTTATTTTAAATTCAAAGCCAGCGGTGCGCCAGCACCTATTGGGCCCCAGACCAGCGACAACAAAAAATACATGGCGCAGGGATCCTTGATCAAGTTTGTTCCGCCAGCTGGTTATTACTTTGATCAGAACAACAGATTAAAACTAGGTGTGCCTTCACAGCCCAATGACAAGTTGGTGTTGTGGGCCACGGTCAGCGCACTGGTATTAGACGGAACCAACTTTGGTAATGGAAACTTTCCAGACGGAGTTGGCCCTGTCACGCTCAACAACTTTATACCCACAGATGCTGTTCCTGTGCAAGTCATACCTAAATTTGTGACAGATTTGCCAACCACGGTTGAGCAGTCAATGACTGAACAAATAGAACTGTATAGAAATTTTGGTATTGGATTTGACAATCTAACATCAACTTGGTATGTGATCACTTCCAACAACTTGGATGCAGATACCACATTTAGTTTGGCTTATGCGCAGGATCAGTCAGGTCAAGGGCTTGACAACTCTTGGTTGGTAGCATTCACTACAGATGGCGTGACTTACACAGTGACCTATCGTTCACTGCAACGATTCTGGGGTAGCGTGTTGCAGACACGTTTCTTCTACGATGGATCACAGCGTGTATATGATCCACGCACAGGTACTGTAATCAACGATTTCATCAACTGCCTCAAGACCAATAATCTTCCAGACGTGAGCTTGCCACAGAACTCAGACATCGTCATGGACATCATCGGTCAGCCTATCGAAAGCGATGGCTATGTCGATGATTTCCAAGTGCGCATCAGTTTCAAAGACTTTGACAATGATGGTGTTGCTGACGACCCTGACTACTTCCAAACCATTGTGGCTCCCACTGTGAATCCTTCCAGCAAGTATGTGTTTTTCCAACGTACAGTAGACTTTGACAATCTTGAACGCTACTTACCGTTGAATGCCGGAGAAGTTATCAGCGAGTATCAAACCAAAGATCAGATTGAACTGGTCAAAGCAGAATACGCAGATGGACAGTATTTCTATGCCACCAATGAGTTGGCATTCTACGAGCTCGACATTGCCTTCAACGGTGTAAGAACACTGAGCCAAGTCACAGATTTGTTGGCCAAAGTTGGTCGCCAAGATCTAGCATTCCAGTATCGTCACAACGCACCATTGAGTCGCAGGATCGATCCTGGTTCATCCAACATTATTGACTTGTATTTGGTCACACAGGCCTATTACACAGCCTACCAAAACTATATCAAAGATTCAACAAACACAGTGCCCGAGCCTAGCCCGCCGACCATTGATGAGCTGTCAGCGTCCTACAACGGGCTACAAAAGTACAAAATGATTTCAGACAACGTGATCCTTAACTCTGTAGTATTCAAACCATTGTTTGGTGTCAAATCTCCTCCTGAACTACGAGCCACACTCAAAGTGATACGTAGTTCAAACTCTGTGGTCAGTGTCAGCGAAATCAAGAGTCGCATGGTTGCCGCTCTTAATGAATATTTTACCATTGACAAATGGGATTTTGGGTTGACCTTCTATTTCTCAGAGCTGGCTGCTTATCTACACAAAGAGTTAGGGGACATTATTTCCACAGTGGTATTGGTTCCACAAGATCCTCTAAAGAGCTTTGGTGACCTGTATGAGATACGTAGCCAACCCAATGAAATATTTGTCAACGCTGCCACTGTGACAGATATTGAAGTGATTGACGCATTGACCAGCAGTGAATTGAGAACCGCTCCCAACAGTGGTGTTGTATAAACATGGCAAACACAAGAATTAGAACAGTAGATTTTTTACCAGAGATTTTCCGCACGGCTACCAATCGCCAGTTTCTCAGCGCGACTCTAGATCAGCTGGTACAAGACCCCAAGCTCAAACCTACACAAGGATATATTGGACGCAGAGTAGGACCTGGTGTTAACCCCAATGACAACTATGTTCTAGAACCTACCAAAACAAGAACAGATTATCAGTTGGAACCAGGTGTGGTGTTTTTAAAACCCAACACCAACACTGTTGAAACAGCGGTGACATATCCAGGCTTGATTGATTCGATCAAAGTCAAAGGTGGCAATGTATCAAGACAAGACAGACTCTGGGAAAGCGAATACTACAGCTGGGATCCGTTTGTTGATCTTGACAAGTTTATCAACTTCAGCCAATATTATTGGCTGCCCGGTGGACCTGATTCTGTAGACGTATTTGCTGATCCTATTCCGCTGACCGATGATTACACTGTCACTCGTAACGCCACAAACTATGAGTTCAGTGGTGTACCTGGACAGAATCCAACCATCACATTGGCCAGACAAGGCACCTACGAATTCAATGTACAACAAACTGGCCATCGTTTCTGGATACAAGCAGTTCCAGGAATATCAGGAACATTGCCTCAAACTCCTAACCAGAGCAGTAGAGAAGTGCTGGGTGTAATCAACAACGGCGATGACAATGGAACTATCACTTTCAATGTTCCAGAGAAGTCTGCACAGAACTTTTATTATACATTGGCTGATGCTGGTTCGGTGTCATTTGCCACAAACATTGACTTTGATCAGATCAATAATCAATACGTATCCGAGTTTTTGAGAAACTATGGTGGCATTGATGGCGTCACCGATCTTGATGGCCGCACAGTTATTTTCTTAGGTGATTCGGGTTGGTTCTTTACAGGACTATATGATAGTCCAGGTCAGCCCTATGATACTGTACCATTTGATGAAACGATAGAAATCACTCTAGATTCTCAAAAGTATTCTGTATGGCGAATCACGTATGTCTATGATGACCCTACCAATCCTTATATCAAACTCACAGTAGATCGTCCAGTCAACAACCTTAGTCGACTGTTGATAGAATACGGTACGCAGTATTCAAATATCAGCTTTTATAAAACTGCATCAGGATTTTTTGAGCGTATACCACTGATCACAGCCAATCTTGACGTGCTGTATTATCAAGATCAAGACAATCCAGCCTTGTTTGGACTGATTAGACTGGTTGATAATCCTAATACTGCTCCTATCGTTGTACAAGACGAAAGTATTCCCAGCGTAAGATTAATCAATGCCAACATCAATGACACTGTGTTGACCTTTACCACGGCCATTGGCGGAGCACTATTGCCAGGTATGGTTCTCAGTGGCGGAGGCGTCACTGACGGTACGTATCTTGTGAGCTCTCTGGGCGACAACACTTGGTTACTGAATCAAACAGCCACAGGACAACCAAACGTAGCTCAAATAGTTGATATCATCGGAGCAAGATATTATACCAGCCCCAATGGTGTGGTATTTTCCAATGGTCTCAAAGTGCAGTTCCAAGGACCAACTGTGCCCGCCAGCTATTCAGGCAACACCTATTATGTCGAAGGAGTTGGAGCGTCAATACAACTGCTGCCAGTTGAAAACTTTATCACTCCTGAAACCTACACAAGATCAACCACAGTTCCCTATGATTCGACTCCGTATGACGCAACACCATTTGATGATTCGTTAAATGCGCCATTGGACACAGACTATCTCACGATCAACCGCGCCAGCCAGGATCAAAATGCTTGGAGTCGTAGCAATCGCTGGTTCCACGTTGACATCATCAATGCCACAGCTGAATACAATGGCACTGTGCCATTCCTAGACAATCGATATCGTGCTAAAAGACCAATCATAGAGTTCATTGCCAATCTTAAACTGTTTGATTATGGCACTGAAGCCATAGCCCCAGTCAACATCATCGACTTCAGAGAAACAGATGCGTTGAGTAATATCAATGGTACCATTGGCTATAGTGTGGATGGATATGCGTTTGCCAACGGCACACGGGTTATTTTTGCCGCAGATATCGATCCCGAAGTGCGTAACAAAGTCTATGAAGTTCAGTTCATATTGCCCACTGGGTCAGGTGTGCCAATCATTGATTTGCAACCTGCTGATTTGAATTCACCAGATCAACTCTACGGTCAGAATACCATTATCACCAGCGGTATCACGCAACAAGGAAAGAGTTTTTGGTACAATGGCATCACCTGGGTCCCAGCACAACAAAAAACCGGTGTTAATCAAGCACCGTTGTTTGATGTGTTTGACGGCAATGGTTTTAGTTTCAGCGACAGATTGGTTTATCCAGGAACATCGTTCACGGGCACTAAACTTTTCAGTTATGCCATCGGTGAAGGCGTCACCGACAAAGTCATTGGGCAGCCTCTGAAATATCTCACAATCAACAACGTTGGAGACATTGTATTTGATAACAATCTTTACATTGATGAGTTTACCTACGTTGAAGATACAATCACAGTTACAGAACAGATTGGCACAGGTTTTGTAAGACAATACTACAGCCGTCTTGAGTTTGACAAGTTAATAGGTTGGACCACAGCATATACCACTGTGACATCTCGACAAGGATTCTCTTTCACTTACACTGGTGATCCACTGGTAATTGATGTTCCAGTAAACACCAACAGTACCGCAGTACCGATAAAAGTGTTTGTCGACGCTATATTTTTAACCACAGACAACTACACCTACGAGATCAAACCAAACAACAGCACTGTTATTACATTTATAAATCCACCTCCGTTGAATTCTTCTATAGAAGTTTCCATAGTCAGCGATGTGGCCAGCCCAACTGGATTCTACAGTGTTCCTTTGAATCTTGAAAACAATCCTCTAAACAGTCAAGTCACTGAGGTCACACTGGGCACGGTTAGAAACTACTACGGCAGTATCTGCCAGAATCTTCGTACGTTCTCGGGAATCATCAACGGCCAAAACAACACACGAGATCTTGGAAACCTTATTCCTTACGGTGATACCATCATACAAAACAGTGCGCCTGTGACCCTGACTGCGTTGTTCGCTAATAATACACAGTATGATTTTTTCCGAGCCCTGGAGTTTTCGGCAAGAGAATACGAAAAATATAAAAATCTTGTGATGGATGCAGTGGTCAAAAACAACTTCCAAAATATGACCGCGGCCGAGATACTTGATGATTGTATGACCATCATCAACTTTGGTAAAAACGAACTGTCACCATTTTATTTTACTGACACAGTTCCTTCGGGAGAAACCTTCCAAGAAACAAACTACACAGTGACACCTATCACCGGCAATACTTTTGACACACTGTATAGCTATAACTTTACCGAAGCAAACTATCGTGCAATCCTAGTTTATCTCAATGGTCGCCAACTCTTGGGCAATGGCATTGAGTACACAGTGGCTACAGATGGTCCACGAGTGACAATAGACGTTCCGTTACAACTTGGCGATGTTGTTACGCTAAAAGAATATACACTGACTGTTGGAAACTTTGTTCCTTCGACACCCAGCAAACTAGGATTATACCCTGCGTATGTTCCTGAAATGTTTATAGATGACACTTATGTTGATCCAACTCCGGTGATTAGAGGTCACGACGGATCAATCACAGTGGCTTACCAGGATATCCGCGATGAAGTATTACTTGAGTTTGAAAAGAGAATCTACAATAATCTTAAGTTAGTGGGCAACCCTGTTCCTTTGGTCTACGAAGATGTGTCACCAGGTGAGTTCCGTCGAACAGATTACACTCCAGAAGAAATCACGCAAATAATGAGTGTGAGCTTCTTGGCCTGGGTTGGTACAAATAAACTTAACTATCGTGAACAAGAATACAACGCCAATAACCAGTTCACTTGGAACTATAGTTCATGCCAGAGCAAACTAAATGGTACAGAGTTGCTGGGCGCCTGGAGAGGTATCTACAACTATTTTTATGACACCGATGCTCCCAACACCAGACCATGGGAAATGCTGGGTATTTCGGAAAAACCCGCATGGTGGGAAGAACAGTATGGCCCTGCACCTTATACTTCAGGTAACTTGGTGCTGTGGGAAGATCTTGAAGCTGGTCGCGTGATGGATCCTGCAGGATCATATATCATTGAAAAATATATACGTCCTGGCTTGACACAAGTTATACCAAGTGATTCAGAAGGTGCCTTGTTGTCGCCATTTGAAGTTGTTGTGGGCGAGTATGCTCCCAACAGTTTCCGCAAGAGTTGGACAGTGGGCGATGATGGTCCTGTGGAAGCCTCTTGGCAAAAATCCAGTGCCTGGCCATTTGCAGTGATGCGCTTGCTGGCGTTGACCAAACCTGCACAGTTTTTTACATATTTTGAAGACCGAGATGTATATCGATTTGATCCCACTCTCGACGAGTTTGTGTATGCTGGAAGATCTCGCTCGAAGCAGTCAGTTGAGTTAGAAATATATGGTCAAGGCGCAGCCAAACACAGCTACGTAAACTTTATTGTTGATTACAACAAACTACAAGGCCGAGACAGCACTGCTGAGATCGCCGAGGCACTAAACTGGATTGATGTAAGATTGTGTTACCGTATGGCTGCTTTCTCTGACAAGCAGTACATCAAGATCTTTACTGAAAAATCTAGCCCCAACAGCTTGAATACAAGTCTTTTATTGCCAGACGAAAGTTATCAGATCCTGCTTTATAAAAATCCAACCATGGATTCTTTGGTATGGAGCTCTGTAGTGATACAAAAGACTGAGCTTGGTTATGCGGTTTATGGATATTCAACTACTAGACCATACTTTGAAATACTGACCAGTATTCCCAATGGCAACTATCGTACAATCACCGTGGCCGATAAATCAGTGAGAGTTCTCAACGATTACAGCAACACAGTGGTACAAATACCTTATGGGTACGAGTTTATTGGCATCAACTCTGTGGCAGACTTCTTGATGAGCTATGGTGCTTTCTTGACAAGACAAGGTATGACTTTTGAAGACCAAGATAGAGGTCGTATCTTGAACTGGAGCCAGATGGTCCAGGAGTTTATGTATTGGAGTCAGCAAGGCTGGGCTCCTGGCAGTCTGATTAATATCAATCCTGCGGCCAATGTATTGAATGTTGTCAAACCTGGGCTAGTGGCTGAACCACTGAGTACAGTTGCTCCCGAAGATATCCTGCTCAATCAAAACAAAGAACCTCTGCAGTCGCAAGACTACGTGGTAGAACGTTTTGAGAATGATCTTACTCTGCGCGGAATCAACAACAACACATTCAGCTATCTATCGGCCAAGTTTACAGAGTTTGAGCACATCATCATTATTGACAATACCAGTGTGTTCAATGATTTGATCTATGATCCAACCACGGGCGCAAGACAGAGCCGTTTGCTGTTCACAGGCTATACTACCTATGAATGGAACGGTAGTTTAGATGCCCAAGGCTTTATCCTTAACCAAGATAACATACAAGAATGGTCACCAAATAGAAGCTACACTAAAGGGCAGATCGTCAAGTACAAGGATGCCTACTGGTCAGCAGTAAAAATCATTCCTCCCAGTGAGAAGTTTGATTTTGAGTTTTGGCTCAAGAGTGATTATGCACAGATACAAAAAGGTCTGTTGCCCAATGCCGCTACCAAAGCAGAACAAATACGTGGGTTCTATAACACTAACCAAGCTAACCTTGAACGCGATGCTGATCTTTTTGCATTTGGTCTGATCGGATTCCGACCACGTCGCTACATGCAGAACTTAAACTTGGATGACATCAGCCAAGTTAATCTTTACAGCCAGTTCCTGGGAGTCAAAGGTACCACACAGGCCACAGACATATTCACCAAGGCTAATCTTGGTAAAGAAGTTGCTGAATATGAAATATTTGAAAACTGGGCAATACAAAGATCCATCTACGGTGCCAATGCCAATCGCAGTTACTACGAGCTTAGACTCAACGAAGCCGATCTCTTGGGCAACCCGTCGACCATAGAAATCATAGAACCTCAACAGTTCAGTGAAGCTGATCAGACAGTGCTAGTGAGTGAGATTTGGAAACAGAGCTACCCAATAACCAACACAGACATACTGCCTACTACGTTCTTGAACGCAACAGATATACAATATCCCAGTGCTGGATATGTCAACTGGGATGACGCTGATATCAAGTTGTTTAACTTCACTGATCTTGACGCGATTATCAACGACATTGAAAACATCTACGTTGGAACTAGCGTATGGGTAGCCAAAGATAATGCTTATGACTGGAATATCTATCGAAACAATCTTGTACTATATTCAGTTGCACAGGTACGAGACAACCTAAACGGAACTTGTACAATACAGTTTGCAGGACAGCACGGACTCAGTGCCAATCAAAAAATAGTGATCAAGTATTTTGGCCAAGGAGTGGATGGAGCATACACTGTGATATCTACTCCTAGTCTGACCACAATCACTGTGGCTCTTACATTGGGTGGTGCCGTGACTCAGATCACAGGCACCGGCATCTGTTTTGTACTTGAAACCATGCGTGTACGCCAGGCCGCAGATGTTTCTACCCTGATCTATGCCAATAGCTTGTTGCCTGGTAACCGTGCCTGGGTAGATGACGATGGCACCGGACACTGGGTAGTGTACGAAAAGATCAATCCATTCACAGCCACACCTGGAATAGTACCTTCAGAACCAGTGATCAGTTCAAGATTTGGCGCTGCCATATCTCAAGGTTTTGGTGGCCTGGCCGCATTGGTAGGCGCACCTGGATACAATGGGGATGTTGGTGCAGTTTACACATTCACTAAAGGTGGCACAGTTGATTATGTAGAGACTGGTGTGTTGACCATGGGTGCGGCAAACTTTGTAAACTACGGTGCCGCTGTGGCATCTGGTGGCAACCAATGGGGTGCCATAGGCGCAGGCAACTCCTGGGCTAAACAAGGATACGCAGCCACAGTTAATCGTAACACTAACTCAGGTGATTTTATCCAAAGTCAACTGCTGACCGAAGTTCCTTACCGACTTTATCAAGTCACCAGTACCGGATTGGCCACATATACTCCAACTGGGGTATCTCTTACCAACCCAGATACTGTCAGCATAGTTGTCAGTGACGTGGTCAAAGTCAGAGGTGTTGATTACAACATCATTGGTTCGACTGTGGTATTCTTACCGGGCAAGATTCCTACTGCTGGCCTGCAAGTTAATATTTTCAACTACGATGAGTACGGCTATAGTGTTGCAATCAGCAACGACGAACGCTGGCTATATGTTGGTGCTCCTGCCGGCAATAGGGTCTATGCCTACAACCGAGTTGATGTGCAACAACAAGTCAAAAACTTTGTTGGCGATGGTGTAACTACGGATTTCTATGTGGCTGATGTGATCATCGTCGATGATGATTCTGCCGCAGGTGGTATTGGCGCTCAGCAGATTGGTGTGACGGTCAACGATCTTCCAAAGACAGCAGGAGTCGATTATGACTATACCAACGGCACAGTGGTGTTTGCCGCACCGCCCAACGGCGATGACGAAATAAGAGTGATCCGCCTACAGAGCAAGACATTTTTCCCAACAACTCCTACAACAACATTCCCTATCGAAGACCTCTACACAGTCACAGATATCTATAGTTTCAGTGTGTATGTAAACAGTGTTCTACAGCGTCCAAACATGGATTACTCTTTTGATTCCATGACAAAAACCATTACATTTGTATTGGCAGGACAGACAGGAACAATATTGGTCAACTCTGGAACTTATTGGCAGTATGTAGATTACATCGATGGCACTGCACTAGGAGCCATAGCAAGTTCAAGATTTGGACATTCTGTGTCTTCAACCACTGATGGTCGCCAGATAGTGATTGGTGCTCCCAACGACACTGCCAACAGCAAACTTTTAGCAGGTAAAGTGTATGTGATTGATCGCAGTGTTGAACGGTTTACAGTGACTAGCACATCACAGACCGAATACTCTACACTACGAACCTTCAATGGAGCACCCAGTGTCAAGGTTAATGCAACATATTTGATACCCGATGGGTTCAACAACAATGGTCAGTTTACACAGGTTGATTCAGACACCGTAGACATCCAAGTGCCATTGAATGTTGGCGACGTCATAGAAATAGATACTAATACTTTTGCATTGGTAGAGTCAGCCGCTTCCGAAGAACCAACCGCAGGGGCCAACTTTGGTAGTGTAGTTCAACAATGTCCGACCAACTGTAGTTTGTACATTGGTCAACCCAATGACTCACGTATAGTACCCGAAGGCGGCAGTGTTGAAAGATTTATCAATCAAGCAAGATTATATGGAAGCATTACCAGCGACAATCAAAACCCAACACTGACACCAAGCACTACTTTGAATCCACAAACTGTGAGAATACAACAGGTTGACGTTGAAGTATCAACTCCTCAATCTTGGAATAGTGCCATTGGCTGGCCCGCAGGAACGTTTGTGATCAGCGGCCTTGACATCTATCAAGCCATAAGAACAGTTCCAGCATCAATCAGTATCAATGATACCAGCTACTGGAAACCATCAAGTTGGGTAGAACTTTTTGCCAACGATATCAATCTGGCCGCAAAACCAAATAGCATTGGACTAGTTGAGGTACCCAATGTACAGGCCATAGCCAACAACGGATACTTGACACTGACCATTAGAAACTCTGATGCGGCTGTGCCATTTACTCAACTCACAGTATTGCCCGGCGCCGGCAGTGCATACTACGATCTTGGATTCACTCCTCAGGTTTATGCACAAACTGTGGAAGCTCCAAATCAACTGGCTTATGCACACTTTGGCGCATCACTGAGTATCAGCGATGACAGTTTAACACTGGTGGTGGGATCACCACAAGGCACCGCAGCCAAACCAACTACCTTTGACAATGGTACTACATTCTTTGACAGCAAGTCTACAAACTTCTTTGACCTACTGCCAGAAAGTGGTGTTGCCTACACTTATGATTTGTTGAGCGCAGCCAACGCCAGCGTAACCAATCCTAGCAAGTTTGTGTTTGGTGCCCAGATCTATGATCAAGATGTAAACTCTCTCGATAACTTTGGTACAGCAGTTAGTTACTTCAATGGTATATTATTGATTGGTAGTCCACAGGATGACCTTGGCGATTCAGTAGGAGACTATGGTAGAATATCACAGTTGAACAATCCTACACGTTTGGCCGCCTGGGATGTGATCTACAGACAAAAACCGATTGTGGATGTCAAGTTAATCAACTCAGTGTACATGTATGATAGGTTAGAAAGCAAAGTCACACAGTTCTTTGATTTTATTGACCCATTGCAAGGCAAGATCTTGGGTGTGGCCAGACAGAACATTGATTACATTGGTGCTGTAGACCCTGCGGCATACAATGTTGGAACGGTCAATAACTATGGCGACACATGGAATGATTCGCACCTTGGCGAAATATGGTGGGATCTTTCTACAGTGCGTTTCATTGACTATCATCAGTCGACCATTGCCTACGAAAGCCAGCGTTGGAGCCAAGTGTTCCCGGGCAGTAGAGTGGATGTGTATCAATGGATAGAAAGTCCTGTTCCGCCTGCTGAATACAGCGGCCCGGGTACTGTGTTTAGCACAACCAGTTTTGTTGTAGGAAGCAAGCTCAACAATGATGGCTTGTTTACGTCTAGATATTTCTTCTGGGTCCGCGGAATACCAGAAGTCGCATCACGGATTGGTAAAACTCTAAGTACACAGGCTATCTCGCAATACATCGAAAATCCACGCAGTTCAGGCATACCTTATGTTGCATTCCTTGGGCCCAGCACCACAGCTATCTATAACGGAAGACCATATATCATTGCACAGGATACTATATTCCATGTTGAGTTTGATAAGATCGCCAACGATGACAATGTCCACTCAGAATACGATCTCATAGCGTCGAACAATCCCAACAGTTTCCTTGTGCCTGGATTGTTCCGTAAGATGCTGGACAGTTTCTGCGGTGAAGATACCTTGGGCAACAAAGTACCTGACCCAACACTGAGTCCTGCTGATCGGTATGGTGTGCAGTTCCGACCACGTCAGAGTTTCTTTGTTGATCGATTCTTGGCGTTGCAAAACTATCTTGAACGTGCCAATGCAATAATGGCGCAGTTCTCAGTGAGCGACAGCCGTCCATTCAATCTACTTAACAGTTCAGAACCCGAGCCAACTTCTGCATCAGGAGAATGGAACAAGCGTGTGCTGGATTATCAAGAACTCACATTCCAGGACTTGTCTGAAGTTCCTCCGGGTTACAAATACTTGGTTGCTTTGGATGCAACCAATGATGGCTTATGGACCATCTATACAGTGGTACTCAGCCTTGACGGCATAAGAAAAGAGTTGTTGTTGAGTCGGGTACAAAACTACGACACACGACTCTATTGGGAGTATATCAACTGGGTCAAGCCTGGCTACAATGCCAGCGTCAAACCAGTGGCTGAAGTGACTACATTCAGCGAGCTAAGTCGATTGACCTTGCCTGAAGGTTCCAGTGCTCTTGTCAGACGCAATAGCTTTGGTAAGTTTGAGATATATCAGTACCTCAACGGTGTTTGGGAACGTGTGGTGTTAGAAGATGGCACTGTCAGAATCAAAGAAGAAGTCTGGAACTACGAACTTGGGCGTTTTGGTTTTGATGTTGAAACTTTCGACAGTCAACGTTTTGATCAATACCCTGCCATTGAAACACGACAAATAATCCGCGCCATCAACGAAGAAATCCTAGTTGATGAGTGGGCTATCTTCCGCAATGAACTGTTGCTGTTGACATTCGACTTTATATTAACCGAACAGTTGGCACCAGACTGGTTGTTCAAGACTTCGTTGATCGACGTCAATCACAAAATCCGAGATCTGTTACCGTATCAGATCTTCCGTACAGATAATCAGGACTTTGTGCTGGATTATATCAAAGAAGTCAAGCCATACCATGTCAAGATCAAAGAGTTCAACCTGCGTTATGACGGGTTTGATTCCTATGATGGTAACATCACAGACTTTGATTGCCCAGCATATTATGATTCGGCCCTGCAAGAGTTTGAGGCTCCTGCACTAGATGATTCAGAACCTCCAAAGTATTCAAATAGTGTACCAAGTACCGCGGCAATCTGGGGTGAAATACCATGGCAACAATGGTTTGAAAACTATAAACTCCTGCTCACTGGTGCCACGATCATTGAAGCCGGCACAGGATATACCGTACCTCCTGTGGTAGTAGTGACAGGTGATGCGGCACGTGAAGCTAGGCTAGTAGCAAGAGTAAACACAGCTGGTCAAGTGGTTGAACTCATAGTGTTAGATCCTGGATCAGGATACACTACCACACCAATCATTACCATTGAAGGTGGCAATGGAGTGGGTGCCAGAGCAGTGGCTGTGCTGGAAAGCCAACTGGTAAGAACCATTACCACCACGCTCAAGTACGATCGTTACAACTATACCAGTCAGGTAGTAGATTGGCAACCAAACACCAAGTACACTGAGGGACAGTTGGTGCGATTCCGTGATCAAGTCTACAGTGTCAATGAAGTCGATGACAGCGTAGAGCTTGACAGCGGTCCAATATTCAATCCCGCGCAGTATACTCTAGTAGATTCTGCAACGTTAGATGCGGCTGATCGTGTGATTGGTCTTTACACACCAACACCCAACGAACCAGGCAGAGAACTAGCGCAGGTCATGGTTGGCATCGACTATCCAGGCGTGCAGGTCATGGGACCCAACTTTAATCAGAACACTGGTTATGATGTTGGTAACTTTGATGTTAACCCATATGACAACATTGACTACGGTCCAGAAGGCCGTCCAACCTATTCTGAGAGCATACTGGATGCCATCTACGAAAGTTCGTTCACAGATACCTATCTAGGAACCAGAATCACAGACATCAATGTTGACGGTGGCGCATTTATTGACACTTACTCGAGCCATGCACCAGAAGAGCTGGTGCCCGGATCAACTTTTGACACACTAGATTTTAGAGTTTACACTCGTCCAGGTGCTGACTGGCAAGGTGACGGCCATGGATTCAACATCAAGCAGATCAATCTGTTGTATACCAGTACAGATGATACTGTGAGCTTCGCTGAAGTCATGGCACACGCAGTGGCAGTGCGGGCCGTAAACGTCACAAATCGTATATCGTTGGTTCCTGAAATAGATTATACTGTAGATTGGCCAACCCGCACATTGACCATATTGTCTGGTCCAGATACCAGCTTTGATGATATTATCGAAGTCAACGTCTATGGAGTAGGCGGCGGTAGCCAACTGTTCAAGGAAAGTTATCCAGGAAATGTTGTCGGAAACTCACTGACTATTCCTGTGATCACTGCTGTACCCTGGACAACATTTACAGTGTATCAACAAGGAAGCTATGTTCGTTTCAATGACAATGTATATCGTGTAAACAGAACTATCAACAGTGGATCGTCATTTGATTTCTTATTCTACACTATCATTGATGCTGACAGTGTTCTTGAAGAACTGTTAATTTTGGTCAACGGTGAAATCGTCAACAACTATACTTCAGCGCCAATCAACGGTTACGAAACTAGAATCACATTCAGCAATACCTATGATGCCACAGACTGGGTAGTTGTGACCGCATTGGGCCCAACAGATCCACAGAAATCTTGGAGCTTCCCTGTAACACAGTATGTTGTTTACGACGGTAGCACAACGGATTACACCTTGGTCAACAGTTTGCAAGGAACTAATCCTATTGATTTAATCGTCGAAAGAGGAGGCCAGCGTTTGCGTCCTCCAGAAAGCATTGAATACTTTGGTGATGGTAGTTCCATAGGACCTTTCTATCTGCCCACACGTGGCGGAACACCACAAGGGTTGATTGCAGACAATGATGTAGTAGTTTACATCGACGGTGTGTTGTACAACCTTTCTGTGGATTACACTGTAAGTCCTTGGGACGGCAGCAGTGATCGTTATGTAGAGTTTGCAACTCCTCCTGCACTGGGTTCAACTATCAAGATCGCAGTGACCACAGATGCAGATTATTTGGTCAACGGAGACCAGTTGATATTGAGAGTTGGTGCAGCCACAGGTGCTGTGATTGCGGTGACAACTTGGAACGATACTTCTGAACAAGGCTTGCTCACACAAGTATTCCAAGGACCTACACAGAGCGGTGTCAGTGTTGGTCAGCCCTATGATGACACAACATTTGACGAAGGCAATGTCACTGGAGATCCAGGATCGTTTGACTATGGAACAGGTACTGTTGTATCAAGCAACGACTTTGATACAGGTCGTATAATCACAGATTCGGGACGTCTATGGGTCACATTAGATGGCTGGCGCTTGGTCGCTGGCGAAGATTACACTGTATCTGGCAGTGTTGTGACCATTGGAGGCAGTATCATTGGTCCAGGACAAGTGGTGGCAATAACATCCTTTACACAAAGCGTGACACCAGAAGCCATCAGCTTCCGTATCTTCCAGGACATGTTGGGCAATCAACGCATCTATCGTATCACACCAGAAAACAGCACTGTGCTGACACAGCCGCTGAGCGAAACTGACGACGTGATATATGTGTTCAATGCCAGCGATTTGAGTCAACCTAATCCTACCAATAACATTTTTGGCCAGCTCACAATCAACGGCGAAAGAATCACATATCGCAACAGAGACGTGATCAACAACACTGTTTCTGGTCTACGACGCGGCACGGCTGGCACTGCGATAGATTCACACGCAGTGGGTAGCGTGGCCATAGACATTGGATTTGGTGAACTGTTGCCAGCACGTTATCAAAAGAAAACATTGGCCAGTGTTGCCTTGGGCGATGGTGTCACACAAACTTACAACACAGATATTGGGTATGTCAACGATATTGATGTATACATAGGTGGGTCAGTGAGGTGTTATCTTGGACCCACGCTGGGCACCTTGGTCGAAATACCTCAAGAAGATTTCACGATCATCAGCGTAGATCCCATAACTGTGCAGTTGGATTTTATTCCTGAGCCCGGCTTGGTATTTCAGTTAGCCTATATACCAACTGTGGGATCGCCGTCAGTGCTCAACGTACCAACCACTGGTTCAACCAGCCGCTGGGCCGCACCATTCTCGGCCACAGACTTGGTGTTGCAATCCACCGATGATTATCAGATAACAAATCTCAACCCAATCACAGTAGAGTTTAACACTCCTGTGCCAGTCAAGCGTGTGGTGGTGATCAACGATCTAAACAGTGACACATTCTTTATCAGTCAAGTTGATGTTGCTACAACAACATTTATAACAGATATTTCTGTGACAAGACCAGTGCAGGTCAAAGTAGGCGGTACGACTGTGGCAGATACTACATATACAGTACCATCTGTCAACCCAATCACAGTGACGTTTGATACTGCTCCTGCCAACGGAGTAGAAGTAGAAATATACATCCAACAAGCACAAGTAATGTATGCTCAGGGCATTGACACAGCCAGCAATGGCCGCCCACTGCAAGAGCAACCTACCTTGGCTGCTTGGTTTATAGAAGGAAGGGTATAATGGACGAGCTAAATAGTTCTATGAATGATAAATCCGCACAACAACCCAAAACCGATCCTGTGCAGAAGGCACCGCAGACTCGCCCTAACGAACGAGCTGGTTTCATGGTAATGGGCCATGTAAAAATCTTCGATCCAAATACCAAAGAAGTGATTGTGGAGACACGAGCATGATGCAGGTACCAGTGAAAATCGAAGGTTTTGTCAAGATATTTGACCCAAATACCCTAGAAGTATTTGTGGACAAAAAGAATGCCATACACTACGAAAACATTTCAATAAGCATGGCCAACAGCTTGGCCAACAAGGGAATCGGGCAAATCTACTTGATGAGTTTTGGCAATGGTGGAAGCTCTGTGGACCCCACAGGCGTGATCACTTACCTGCCCCCTAATACTACCGGTCAAAATGCTGACTTGTACAATCCTACCTACAGTAAAGTGGTTGATGATAACTCAGCAGCCAATACCGATCCCAGCAGAAACAATCTCACTGTGCTACACACCACGGGCACAGTTTATACAGATATTTTGGTAAGCTGTTTGTTAGACTACGGTGAACCCGCAGGACAGCAAGCATTTGATAACTCAACCAACTTCAATGGCGAATATGTTTTTGATGAGTTGGGTTTAAAAACCTGGAACGGAAGTCCGACTGATTTACGCTTGATTACACATGTGATTTTTCACCCTGTACAAAAGAGCTTGAACCGTCAGATTCAGATAGATTACACAGTGCGTATCCAAACACTGACTAATCTAAGTAGCACATAAATATGGATATATTAAGATATCATAAATATCTCTAAAGCGGAGTAGAACAGATGGCATATACAATCAACCTAACTGATGGTACTATTTTTGCGGTAATCGCGGACGGTACTATTAACACTGATTCCAGCATGACCCTGGTGGGCAAGAACTATGCTGGTTACGGTGAATTCTTGGATGAAAACTTCATCCACTTGTTGGAAAACAGTGCTAATACCACTGCACCTGGCGACCCACTGATTGGTCAGCTGTGGTGGGACAAGACCAATGATGTTCTCAAGGTCTACACTGGTACCAACTTCAAAGTTATTTCTACTGCGTTGGCCAGTGCATCTGCCCCAACACAGAGCTTGGTCACAGGTGACCTTTGGTACGACACTGTCAACGCTCAGCTCAAAGTCTTTAATGGTTCTGGCTTCATCCTAGTTGGTCCAGCGTTTACTGCTGGCACTGGAACATCCGGCGCCATTGTTGACACAGTCACAGATTCATCACCAGGTGCAGATCACGTGGTGGTGAAAGTATTTGTCAACAACACCATCGTATCTATTTTCTCCAAGGACGCTACATTTACTCCTGCTGCCGCTTTGTCAGGATTTGCGACCATTGGCCCAGGTCTGAACATGAGCACCACAGTGGCTGGTGCAGTGTTCAACGGTACAGCAACCAACGCAGACAATCTTGATGGGTTGACATCGGGCCAGTTCATGCGTTCAGACACAAATACTTCAACCAGCGGTACGTTAAGCATACTCAACGACACTGGCCTGTATGTTGGTGGAGATTCAGACGGTCGTTTGTTTGTACAAGGTACAGATGTATATCTCCGTAATCAAACATTAGATGGTGACATCTACATCCAAGTCAACGACGGTGGGTCAACAACGTCACCAATCGTGATTGACGGTGCCACCAGCAATGTTACAATCCTAAACGGACTCACAGTTGGCGGAACTATTTCGTCAACAGGCGGATCTGTAAACTTTGGCACAGCCGCTGTGTCATTGGGCAGTATTATCAACAACAATGCCAACGGAGTTGGCAACATTGGTAGCTCGAGCGGTTACTTTAACACTATATTTGCTAAAGCCACATCAGCAGAATACGCTGACTTGGCAGAACGTTTTGAAGCAGATGCTGTGTATGCTCCAGGAACTGTTGTGATGCTTGGTGGTGAAAAAGAAATCACTGCCGCAATGGAAGAAGCCACAGACGACGTGTTTGGTGTTATTAGTACCAGACCAGCTTATACAATGAATGGTGCAGCCGGCGACGATGCCACACATCCTCCAATCGCAATGACAGGCCGCGTGCCAGTGTTGGTCATTGGACCGGTTCGCAAAGGTGATCGCTTGATTAGCGCAGGTAACGGGTTGGCCAGGGCGGCTCGCCAGGGTGAAGCTACAGCGTTCAATGTCATAGGACGTGCCCTTACATCTAAGATTGCCAATGATGAAGGAACCGTTGAAGCCATTGTGACCATTAACTAAGGATTAAGACATGGCCTATTCAACCGGATCAGTAATATTAGACGACGACTATAACATCTTTGCCACGGGCAATGCCTCGGGCACTGGTGACAACAACGTCGCAAACGTAAACACCGTGTGGGGCATCGGTAACGGTGACAAAGGATACGGTCAGACCACTCTTCCTGTGCTGAGTGCAGTCACAGCAGGTCAAACGGTGACAGCCACACAATGGTCCACAATGTTGGCTCGGATTTCTTCAGCAGCCACACACCAAAATTCAAGTATTACTCCAATTTCCAGCCCAGTAGCCGGTGACACTATTAGTGCTTACGCCGCACTGTCAACCAACATCACAACAATCTACAACAACAGATTGAACTGTGTTTCCAGTGGAACAAGTATTACTTCAGGCGGTAGTATAAGCAGAACAACCAGCTGGACCAGCAGTGTTTTATTCACACAAACTATCACATTTGCATCAGGCGACGCCGCACGTTATTATTTTAATGCAGGCGGCCGTATTACACTAAGCTATAGCCGAACAGGTGGTAGTGTAAACTCGCAAAACACAGCTATCACAGATTTGTGTACAGCGGTAGGCACGATCACCATCACTGGTGGATCCGGTACTGCTACAATCGCTGGCGGTTCGTTCACCGGAACCAACAAAACAGGTGGTTCGGGTTCACCAACCATTGCTAGTACAACAGGTTACTACGATCTGACCACTGCCAACGTCCAAGTGTTTACACAGAGTTCGAGTTCTTACTATGGTTACGAAGGCAACAGTTTGACAATCAACGTTAAGAGCAACGGCACTCAAGGTTCTAACGCAGACACAGGATCAGTGATTACAGTGTACACAAACATTGTCAAGTCTGGTGGATTGACCACCGTTGATGGTACGTTGAATTCAACCATGACATTGATACCAAGCGAGTCAACCAATCTTACCACAGTGAGTTGGGGGACACCAACTATGAGTGGATCGCAGGCTTAATAGAGCAAATCGATTAGAAAAAAAGGGCCTCCGGGCCCTTTACTTTTGGTACATACTCTGTTATAATGGAGTATGACCTTGGACACTGAAAAACTCACACAAGAAATCAAGAGCCGTTTTGATCACGCTACTCAAAAGAAGCTCTTAAAAGAGAAATATCAAAGCAAAATGACTTTTGCCTACAGCGGAGGCATGTGGTGTGCAGGAGCCGAACTGCTGACTTTGCTACAGGCCTGCCCCACTGAAGATGCTGTACTTTTAGATGTGTACGATACTCCAGTTCGAGTCAATGTGCTCGAGCTACAGCATCTAGCACATGATCGCTGGCAAGAACAACTCACGGCTTGGATGATAGAGCTAGAAACCCTGAGCAAAAATCGATGACTCGTGGTGCCGTATTATTCGCATTTAACAATGATCGCGTTGACTATGTGAGTCAGGCACAGTGGTCTGCACCTCGTATCACAAGACATCTTAGATTACCAGTTACCTTGATCACCGATCAAGCACCCAACGATGTGTCAATGTTTGATCAAGTAATCATACGTGAGAGTCGGTCAGGAGGAACACGCAAGTTTGATCATATGAATGCGGATTCTTCAGCCACCTGGTTCAACAGAGGACGTTGTAGAGCATTCGATGTTAGCCCCTACGATGAAACATTGGTACTAGATACTGATTACATTGTAGCATCGGATAGACTGCGGATTTTGTTTGATTGCGAGCAAGATTTGTTATGTCATAGAGAAGTGCTAGACGTCACAGACCGTAGGAACTTTGCTAGAGATACTAGATTTGGAGAAACAGAGTTTCCAATGTGGTGGGCCACTGTGTTGTATTTCCGACGCACACACACCGCAGAATCTGTTTTCGATATGATGAACATGATCGAAGATAACTGGTACCACTATAGTCGTCTTTACAAGTTCAATCAGGAACCTTATCGTAACGACTATGCCATCAGCATAGCACTCAACACAGTGTACGGACATTTACCAGCGGCAGTGCCTAGTATTCCGTGGCCGTTGTTCACAAGTTTTTATGATGTGTATCTGAACCAGCTGGAAGATGACGTGTTTCAACTCAACTATGTACGCATGGTGGACAATCAAGCACGACATTTCCGAATGCTACTGCGTGACTGTGACCTGCATGTGATGAACAAACCTGACTTGGGGAAAATCTGTGGCAGTAGAATTTGAACGCGGTTATCTAATACTGGCATCAAACAATGGCCAAGATGACTATGTGGCCTGTGCTCGTGCTTTGGCTAAAAGTCTACGTTACTGGATTCCTGACTGCAAGATTTGTTTGGTCACCGATGCCGATGAGCACGATCCTGTGTTTGATATTGTGAGACCTTTTCCTTACGGTGATCAAGATCCCAATGGCAAATGGAAACTCAGCAATGACTGGCAGGCATTTCATGCTAGTCCCTTTAGAGAAACCATCAAGCTAGAAGCAGACACAGTGATAGTAGAGAACATTGATCACTGGTGGGCATGGTTTGAACATCGTGATGTTGTTGTGAGTCGCGGTATTAAAAACTATCTCAACGAGTCTAGCCAATCAAGAGTGTATCGTAGATTGTTTGATGACAACGAGTTGCCCGACGTATACAATGCTGTGACTTATTGGAGACTGAGTCAGACCGCAGCCGAGTTCTTTTATTTGGTACGATTGTTTTTTGAGCAGTGGCCCACGGCAAGACAAACATTAAAGTATTGTGATTCCGTATCCGCCAACACAGACATGATCTATGCCATGGTTGCCAAGTACATGGGAGTAGAACGAGTGACATTACCCAGTGACTGGCCTGCAATGACGCACATGAAACCTGCTGTGAACTTTTTAAAAACAGACGCTAGACCCTGGACTGCCGAAATGGTATGGGAACTAGTCGAAGGTAGATTGAGAATCAACACAGTAGAGCAACAGGGCGTTGTGCATTATCATCACAAGGCTTTTGCCAAAGAACTAGAGGAACATTATGGACGCCTTTTGGCAAGCCGCTAACTCGCACGATTGGGTTCAGCCCGAAGCTAGACAGGAGTTTAGGCTCTACTATGATGACACAGGAAATGTGTTATACTACAGCATGGAAGATTTACCAGGCACATTCCTTGTCATTGATCGATTGACATTTGATCAACAACGATTTGATATCCGAATCAAGGATGGTAAAATCGTAAAGCTGAATCATCCGGCCAGTTGGAAACTGGCGCCCGCCGACTCAGGAACCGCTTGCCATCCACAAGATGTTTCTTTGGTAGTGGGCGAAACAGCACACGACAAACAATATTGGGAAGTGAAAACAACTTATGAATCAGATTGACATAGCAGACTTAGACTGCATTTATTTGAGTTACGACGAACCTCAAAAGGAAGAGTTTTGGGTACGCATCAAGAACATGGTTCCTTGGGCCAAACGTGTAGATGGAGTCAAAGGATCTGACGCCGCACACAAAGCCGCGGCCGATGCCAGCGAAACAGAACGATTTATACTTGTTGACGGCGACAACTTACCTGATGAACGTTTTTTCAATCTTACGTTAGAATATCACAGTGATGAATGGGAGCGAGCAGTATATCGTTGGCGAGCTCGCAATCACATCAACGGGCTTATGTACGGTAATGGCGGCATTAGTAGTTGGACACGAGAGTTTGTATGGAACATGAAAACACACGAAAACACCGATGGCCGAACAGAAACTGAAGTAGAGTTTTGTTTTGATCCCTTGTACTGGCCCATGTACGATTGCTACTCTACCACATATCCCAATGGATCACCGTTCCATGCCTGGCGTGCCGGCTTCCGTGAAGGTGTAAAAATGTGCTTGGATCGTGGCAAAAAGCCTACGGTGAGCGAGTTTAAAGATCGTGTGCATAAACGAAACTTTGATCATCTCTCTATCTGGCACAATGTGGGCTGTGATGTAGAAAATGGTTTCTGGGCCATCGCCGGAGCACGGCAAGGCACATACATGACCATGCTCAGCGAATGGGATCATCGAGAAGTTCAGAACTTTGATTGTCTTAAAAACATTTGGGAAGCAGTGGCCGCGCCTAGGGAGCCAGCAGATCTCATTGACCAATATCATGAACCATTACTGACGCAGTTAGGACTACCCATGGCCTTCATGCCTCCGTTCCAGAGTGCATTCTTCAAAGATCATTACAGGTCAAACTGGCATAATCGTGGTGTAATGACTCGAGAGATTGATGTTATCCGGAGCCAAGAAGGATGGTAATCCTGGTTTACACTAGAGATCGATTAATATGGAATCACTCTGAAATGTTAATCGATCTGTGTAAGGCAATGAGCATAGACGATGACATTGTGATAGATCTCAACAGCGAAGGCTGCGACTGCAAAGACATAGGCTTATACGATCTCATTGATCAGTGTGCTAAGAAGTTTGATTACGACATATCAAAGATTTCAATACACACCAACAACGTATTAGAACGTCACGAAAAGATCAATATAAAAACATCTTTTACTTGGAGTCTAATGAGAAGAGAAGCTAAAATTCACGCCAACGAACCACAGGTCAAACAATCTACACTCAAACACTTTGGTAGATTCATTGGAAGAAGTAATGCTCCTCGATTGATACTTAGCACTTACCTGGATGAACATCACCCAGAAAAAACTCTAGGAACTTTTCATTACAATCCGGAAGATGATTTTCACAAAGATTTTGCGGGTCTGGAGTCTATAATAAATGATTTCCAAATAACTAACATAGAATCACATGCTAGATTTTTAGCATCCTGTCCGAGATCTGTCAGCAATCAAAACTTTAGATTTCAAGTAGGATCACCAGACGATCACTATACGCAGATGCTGGCCGGAGACAGGAATCAGTTTGTGAACTTGTATTCGAGTGTCTTTGTAGACATCGTGTCGGAATCCTTTTACAATGGTAATACATTCTTTGTCACCGAAAAAACCTATAGGCCAATGCTTTGCCTCACACCTTTTATCATTCAAGGCCCAACAGGATTTTTAAAAAATCTCAAAAACTTTGGATTCAAGACCTTTGACAAATGGTGGGACGAAGGCTATGACGAAGATCCTCCTGCCTGGGCTATTAAAGAAATAATAAAAGTCATTGAGCACTTGGCTTCTAAGTCGCAGTCCGAACTTCGAGCCATGCTACTGGACATGCAAGATGTGTTAGCGCACAATAGAAATCTGATAATCGAGATGGATAAAAAACATGTTACAAAATAAAGGCGACGAAGTTACTACAGATTTTAAATCAAAGTTTCTCAGCGACGCTGAACGAATGAAGCAACAACTGGACTCAGTGAGTCCCAGCATGTGTTTGGCCAAGTGGAAACAAGTAAGTCTACACCTAACAACAGGACATACCAATAGCTGTTATCATCCTCCCTTGCACAAGATACGAATCGAAGACATACAACGAAGCCCATCGGGCATTCACAACACTGAGCATAAAAAACAACAAAGAAAACTCATGCTAGAAGGCACACGCCCCGGGGAATGTCAGTACTGTTGGACCATGGAAGACAACGGCAAGCTCAGTGATCGACACTATCGTTCGGGTGAGCCCTGGGCAGCCAAAGACTTTGAAAAAATCACACAGGCACCTTGGGACCAGGATGCTATTCCCAGCTACGTCGAAGTCAACTTCAATTCGGCGTGTAATCTAAAGTGCAGTTATTGTAGTCCACAGTTCAGTTCTAGCTGGATGGATGAAGCAGAACGTGAGGGCGCATTCCCTACATCAACTCCACACAATGATCCTGCTTACTTTTCAGGCGAACGCAGACCCATACCCAACAGAGAAGATAACCCTTATGTAGATGCATTTTGGGAATGGTGGCCTACCTTGTATCCTGAGCTGGAACATTTTCGAATGACTGGCGGCGAACCGCTGATGGATAAAAACACCTATCGCGTGTTTGACTATGTACTCACACACAACAACCCCAAGCTACATCTAAATGTCACATCAAACTTTTCAGTAGACGAAAAACTCTGGCAAAGATATCTTGGCTATGTGAAGATGTTGTGCGAAAAAGAAAAAGTTGAACACTTCATGCAGTATGTAAGTCTCGATGCATGGATGGACAAGGCCGAATACATTCGAAATGGATTGGATTTTAGATTGTTATGGGATCGCGTCAATCAGTTCCTTACAGAGATTCCTGGACGTTCTAGTATCACCTTTATTGTTACCATGAACAACTTGTCTGTGACTAGTTTTCAAGATCTCATGGTAGCGATACTGGGACTAAGACAAATCTATTCAACGACATATCAGAGAGTATGGTTTGACACTCCTGTGCTACGCACACCAACTTGGCAGAGCATGCAACTGCTGCCAGAGAGCTATGCAGACATGTTAGAATCTACCTGGGTCTGGATGATGAAAAATCTTGAAACTGAAGAAACACGTTTCAAAGGATTTAAAGATTACGAACTCAGCAGATTAGACAGAGACATTGTTTGGATGCGTGACGGCGCCAAACTAGACCCAGACTATGTGCGTAGACAAAAAGCAGACTTCTACAGATTCTTCAATGAACATGACAGACGTCGTGGCACAAGATTTTTAAAGGTATTTCCTGAAATGGTTGAGTGGTGGGTAGATTGCGGAAACTGGAGTAAACAATGAAAACCTTAGAGATAACTACGCAGATCGGATGCCCGTTGATGTGTACCTTTTGTCCGCAAGACAAGTTGAGACAGGCCTACACAGATCCTATAAAAAAAATGTCCGTAGAAACGTTTGCCACCGTACTATCTAAACTACCCAAAGATGTACGCATAGTGTTTGCTGGTTACACCGAACCCTGGGCCAATGATTTATGTAATGATTTTTTAGAATTATCTTTACAACAAGGATTTGATGTCAGTATCTACACTACGTTATACAACATAACTCCTGCACGGTGTGATCAACTAATCGTATTATTAAAACAATACAAACTGCAGATTAAAGAGTTTTGGGTACATCTGCCAGATCAAAATAAAAATATGGTTGGGTTCAGATATAGCAAAGATTTTGAATATGCGCTTGACTGTGTTTCTCGGCTTAAAAATGTAAATTACATGACCATGGATTCAGAATCTAAAATGGATCCTACTATACAAACAAATATTGTGCCGCAGTCTTGGTATCTGCATACACGAGCAAACAATTTAACAATCAAAAATATTAAACAACAACCAGTGAACTCGCCGCCTCGTTATGAATTTATTGTGGAATGTACACGCAACAAAGATTACCATTCCAATATATTATTGCCCAATGGTGATGTGATACTTTGTTGTATGGACTATGGACTTAAACATACTTTGGGAAATTTATTGACACAATCATACGATGAAATTTTACACGGCCGCGAACTAAAACGATTAACTGAACTAAACAATCAAATAGGTTTTTCAGAAGAAACATTATGCAAATCGTGCAATGATGCATATTGTCATACCCCATGGAATAATAAAAAAGTCTGGGATATTGTGGCCAAAATTGACCCGGATAGCCTGGGACTATAAAATGCCAAGATTTTTAAAAACATTTTTGCGGACACTGGAGTAAACAATGACCACTGAATTTATTGGAGTCTATTTTTCTGAAGATATGGAATATTCTTCTGAAGAGCGATTTTGCAGTGCTGATATTCTGAATCAGATCAATTTGGCATTCCCAAATGAAAAAAATCTATTGGTCAATCTTACCTGGTTTGGGCCACAGTTTGACAACGATACCTGGGATCAGTTGTTGCATCTGGAAAATAACAAAATACATTTTGATAACGTATTCTTCTTGGCCACGGTTGACCCAGCATATCTGAATGTAACTGAATTGCAACAAGTAAAAAACATGGTCCAGGCTTTGAAAGTTTTTTATTTAGGTAACTTTGACAGTGAATACCAGTTTAATTTTTTTGCACCTATAACTGCAAAAAAGTTTAAAAAATATGATGATAATCAACTGTTATTAGATAATCTAAAATATTTGTTTGTTAACTATAATAGAAAACCCAAACAACATCGTGTTGAGTTTGTTAAAAAATTAATAGCTCAAGACTTGTCTAGTCTAGGAGTTATCACTTTGGGAACAGATGCCACAAATGATCTTTTGTTGACCATTGGTGAAAAAGACGAAGACTATCTTGATTACGGAAATTCCAAAGTGCATTGGGGGAAGTTTGGAGTACCACACGACATGTACAGTTTACATCGTATGGACATTTGGAATCATACCTTTTTGTACATCAATGGTGCAACAGAATTCAACCCAGTCAATGATTTATTCTGCCAGCAAGACACATTCAAACCCATGATTGGGCTACGTCCATTTGTGATAAACGGTGTACAAAAAACCTATCGATGGCTCAGGAATCATGGTTTTAAAACTTTTAACCAGTACTGGTCACACATTGACATTGAAAACGGAGATGTACACGATACGTTGATAGAGTTAATCAAGTATTTAAAAGCAACTCCGTCGGAAGATATCATCTCCATGTACAATGACATGTTGCCAGATTTGCAACACAATAAACAAAGATTTTATGAATTTGCCAAGGAACAAAAATACAAAATGGAACATCTATTTCAGTGAGATGGATATAAGATATCATGCAAATCATCCTTGAACCAGGTCTGGCTCTTAACTATCTCAGTCACGACAGTGACATCACTGTGGGGCATCTTGCCATGACACCTGACATCTATGTGATTAGTCTTAGGACACTGATACAAAATTGGCGCCATGCCAGAATCCTTGACATACTAGAACTAGGCGGTCGT
>Ga0315903_10000153_pt1 | contig 99603 bp, 102 predicted proteins | sample LakEriMetagenome_7_FD_203524 | JGI IMG/M metagenome (GOLD analysis project Ga0315903, IMG submission 203524) | Freshwater fungal communities from buoy surface, Lake Erie, Ohio, United States - Buoy 2 MA119 | ecosystem: Environmental > Aquatic > Freshwater > Lake | place: USA: Lake Erie, Ohio... | reverse complement strand
CATAGCGCTGTGGAACCACACCGATCCATCTCGAACTCGGTTGTGAAACGCAGCAGCGGCGACGATAGTTAGGTGGTAGCGCCTCGCGAAAATAGCACAATGCCAGGATAAAACTTTTTCCTTGATTTAAGCGACACAGCTTTCGCTGTAATCTTTAATAGCCGCCTTGGGGCGGCTTTTTTTGTGGCGGTTTACGGTATTAGTCTGTTTCATCAAAGAAGCGAAAATCCCTGTGATGCACCGACGATGGCGAGTGTTGTGGAGGGCGTACAAACTCTGGCTGCGTTGTGATTGCATCGATCTGAGCGCATCGTTTGCCTTTCATACACTTCAATCGTTTTTCCCTGCCTTGTTGATTGCCCTGGCAATCGCCTCTCGCCTTCTGGGGCAGGATGAGACCTTGCTCAATCAAGCGAAGCTCCTTCTCTCACAGCTGATTCCGTCGGAATCCATGCCTCTCTTCACGGATGCACTCTCCCGCTTTCTGAGGCAAGGATTTGGGGCCGGCATTGTGGGAGTGATTTTACTCTTGCTCAATGCAAACAACATTTATCTAACCCTGCAAAGAGGAGCCGATCGTCTTTGGTGGAATCGCCCCTACGACACAACATCACTCTCCTGGGTGCAAATCATTCAGAGATTTCTGTTTTTACGCATGAAATCACTCTTTATTCTTCTCCTTGTTGGTCCACTTTTAATTGTCGATCAGGTCATTGGCAATATTCGTGTCTTGGGTTCCACCGTCTTGCGGGCCTGGCTCTCCAATGTTTTGCCGATCCGCTTTGCTTGGCTTGGGAAATTTTCCTACGGGGCTGATCTCATGCTTTCAATTGTGTTGGCTTTTGTATCGGTTCTCGTTCTGCTTTGGTTGTTGCCCTCCAGGCGTGTTCCCCTCCGGCCGCTCATGCCAGGAGCGCTTCTGATCAGCAGCGTCACAACCTTACTCACGGTGATTTTGGGGCGTCTCCTCTTCGCGATGGGTGTGAGATTTCAGGCTTATGGAGTTGTTGGCGGCGTCTTATTGCTCACACTCTGGTTATGGTTGCTTGGAGTGATTCTCTATTACGGCCAGTGTCTGAGCGTCACGATCGCTCGTGGGTTGAAGGGAGGGCCATCCACACCTCTCCACCCATGAGAGTTCAGGGGGTGGGGAGCGAAGATGAAGTTCCATGATCCGGAGTCTCGGTGATTCGTCCCTCCCCTCCATGGCCCCTCGCCATCCGCTCTCTCCCAGCAAGCCTTTTGCTTCTCTCCGCCGCCGTTGGCGTTGTGGTGCTCTGCGCTGTCGCCGTCTTCACGCTGGTGCCCCTGGTGATCATCCTCGGGGGCCTAGCTGTTTGGATCATCGCCGCTCTCTTGCTTGGCTGGGCGGGCATCGAGGCGTTGGCGGCCTGTGAGCGCTGGATGGAACGGGCCCCCCGCTTCCAACGTTGAATGCAACGTTCTTCCTTCCCCTGGATTTGGGTTGGTGTGGCGGCCATCCTCCTCTTCTTTCCCGGCACGGCTTGGCATCTTCTGGTGGACGTTCTTGGCGGACTCACCCTGTTGCTCCTCCTTTTGCCCTTGATGGCCGCTGGGGTGGGAGTCCTCGCGTGGCAGCTGATTCGTCGGCGCTCGCGCACCTGCGCAAACTGCGGCACCACCAGCTTTGGCAGTGAGCTCTGTCCCGCTTGTGGGGACCTATTGGTCATAGAGACCCCAGACCAAGTCCAAACCGACGACCTCCAAGGCTTGGATGCCGCCAATGTGACGATCAATGTGGAGGCGGTGGATGTGGAACCCTCCATGGAGGAAAGGCCTTCCGCTTGAGGGAAGGGGCGTTTCCTTCCTTCCCATAGGCTCACTGATAGAGCTGGATGCCTATGGCCCCGTTGTTGGCTGAGCGGTGGGATGTGGTGGTCGTGGGCAGCGGAGCGGCGGGGCTGATGACCTGTCTGGAACTCCCGAGGGAGTTGAGAGTGCTGTTGCTCAGCAAGCAATCGAATCCACGCTCCGCCAGTCGCTGGGCGCAAGGTGGCATCGCGGCGGTGACTCGCTCGGAGGATAGTTTCGAAAGCCATTGCGCCGACACCGTCAAGGCCGGTGCTGGCTTGTGTGATCAGCCCGCCGTGGACCTTCTGGTGCGCCAAGCCCCAGCTTGTGTGGAACGGCTCCTGCAACTTGGCATGGCTTTTGATCGGGACAATGGCCACCTGAGCACCACCCTGGAGGCTGCCCACAGCCACCGTCGGGTGCTTCACGCTCAAGATCGCACGGGGGGCGCCCTCGTGGATGCCCTCGAGCGGGAAGTTCTGGGCTGTCCAGGGGTTGAGCGCCATGAAGGGGTGCCCGCTCTGCGCCTCTGGGTGGAGGCGGGGCGCTGCGTGGGCCTGCAGGTTTTGGACCACGGCCATCTGCGCTGGCTTCGCTCCAGCGCCGTGGTGCTGGCCTGTGGCGGGGGCGGCCATCTCTTCTCCCACACCACCAATCCCAGCCAAGCCACGGGAGACGGGGTGGTGATGGCTTGGGCCGCCGGGGCCCAGATTCGCGATCTGGAATTTGTGCAGTTTCATCCCACCGCGTTGATGCTTCCCGGCGCTCCGCATTTTTTGATCAGTGAAGCGGTGCGGGGGGAAGGAGCCTTGTTGAGGGACGCCCAGGGAAGGAGCCCGGTGGCCCACCTGAGCGGTGCCGATCTAGCACCACGGGATCAGGTGAGTCGGGCCCTGGCCAGATGCATGCAAGAGCAAGGGGTCGACCATCTCTGGCTGGATTTGCGCCCCGTGGGTCAAGCCCGTCTGGAGAAGCAGTTCCCCACCATCCTCGGGCGGTGCCTGGAGCTGGGCCTCCAACCAGCCCTCGACCCCATTCCCGTGGCTCCGGCCGCCCATTACTGGATGGGCGGGGTGAGGACGGATCTGAACGCCGCCACCACCATTCCAGGCCTTTTTGCCGTGGGGGAGGTGGCTAGCACGGGCGTGCATGGAGCCAACCGGCTGGCAAGCAATTCATTGATGGAATGTTTGGTCTTCGCCCGCCAACTCTCCGCCTCCTTGCGGGTGGATCCTCAGGCAACGGAGACGCCGATCAGACGAGTGACGCGCGCGTTTCCCACCCCCCCCACTCCCACGGCGGCCCCCAACACCCTGCGACACCAGTTGGAAGAACTTCGTCAGTTGTGTTGGACCGCGGCCGGCGTCGAACGCGGCGGCGCCTCCATCCGCCGGGCCCTTTCCATCGTGAGGAGCCAACGGCGGAATTGTGAGGCGGATCCGGTCTGGCAGACCGTGCTGTGTCAGCCACCGGAGGTGGGCTACGTGATGCCCGCCGACTGGGAAAGCCATTTTCTGCTCACGCATGAGCTGAGGCAGAGGCTTGTGCTCGCGGAGCTCCTCATGGAAGCGGCGGAATTTCGCGAAGAAAGCCGAGGGGGCCATTTCCGCACCGACATGCCCTCAAACCAGCCGTTCTGGAGGCGTCACACCTGTCAAGAGATCGGCAAGCCGATCCAGACGGATGGCGTGGAGGAGTGAGGGCTTTGGCGGAACTCCCAGCCTCAGCCTGGCTCAAAATCCCATGGGGCCGCTGTATTTGCTCATCGAGGCCAATTTGGCCAAAGGCTTAACCCCGGAATCAATGGTGCCGTTGATTTCCCAACTCGGGAAACCCTGGATTTTCTTGGCCTCGCAGAGAGCGGCCTGGCTGTTGTGACCATCGGGGGCGCACTCCACAACCTTGAGTTCAGCGGTGGCTTCTTTGCCAAACAACTCCTTCTGTTCTTTGCAGTGGGGGCACCAGTAGGCGCTATACATCACGGCACCCTTTCCGGTGAGATGTTTCGCCAGGGCAATGGCTGCTGGGGAGCTGGGAGCCGTGATCGGCGGAGGCATCCCTTTGGTGATGGACGTCGCGGGACGATCCATGGCCGTGGCCCAGCCGACGCCAAACACCAACACGGCCAGACTCACCATGACGCCTCGAAAGATCAACTGCCCCCGCTCCTGCCAATCACCTCCCACCATCGAAAGCACCATCAGGGAGAGAGAGAGGCCGGCGGAGAGCAAGCAGAACGCGCAGAACGCCTTGATCTTGAACACCATCACGCCCATCAGCACCAGGCTGAAAATGGCCATCGCCGTGCTGATCAGAAACAGCGCCCACCAGCTGCCCTGATGCAGCTTTGCCTTTGCTTCCCCTGACAGCAGCAGGGGAAGGAGGGCAAGCAGGAGCACCGTGAGATAGGCCAAGGCTCCAAACAGGGAGAGGGGCTGGCCGAACAGGGTGCCCCAGGCGCTGCTGAGCACCTTGTCGCACCCATCTGAGCCACCTGGGCACACCAAGGGGCCCATCACGCCCCAGCGATGCAGGGTGATCGATCCAGTGTCCAGAAGACCGATGGTGGCCAAGACGGCCATGGCGACCCTCACCCAGCGATGACCGGGATCGCCGCGGCGTCGGCTGCTGCTGAGGCGGCTGGCGAGTCGGGTGGACGTCACGGTGGAGGTGAGCGCGCGGTGAACTGGATTCTGGCAGCGAACCGGCTATTCCATAGGGTAGGGATGCAGCCTTTTCCTTGCCGACATGCCCTCCGGCCCCGTCAGGAGTCACCCCACTGTCGCCTTCGCGCATCTGGGCTGTGAAAAAAACCGGGTGGATACCGAGCACATGCTGGGTTTGCTGGCGGAAGCGGGGTATGGGGTGAGCGCGGATGAGCGGGACGCGTCGGTGGTGGTGGTGAACACCTGCAGCTTCATTGAGGACGCCAGGAAAGAATCCGTCCGCACCCTTGTCGAGCTGGCGGAGCAAGGCAAGCAGCTCATCATTGCCGGATGCCTGGCTCAGCATTTCCAGGAGGAATTGTTGACGGCCCTCCCCGAGGCCCGAGCCATTGTGGGGACCGGCGACTACCAGCACATCGTCAGCGTGCTGCGACGGGTGGAGGCCGGGGAACGGGTCAGCCAGGTGAGCGCCGTGCCCACCTACGTGGCCGACGATCGGGTGCCCCGCTTCCGCACCACCAGTGAAGCCGTCGCTTACTTGAAAGTGGCGGAAGGTTGCGACTACCGCTGCGCCTTTTGCATCATCCCCAAGCTGCGGGGAGACCAGCGCTCCCGGCCCATCTCCTCAATCGTCGCTGAAGCCCGCACCCTGGCTTCCCAGGGCGTGAAGGAGCTGATTCTCATCAGCCAGATCACCACCAATTACGGACTCGATCTCCACGGCAAGCCCCAGCTAGCCACGTTGCTGCGCGAGCTTGGCAACGTGGAGATTCCCTGGATTCGTGTCCACTACGCCTATCCCACCGGCCTTACCCCGGAGGTGTTGGCCGCCTTCCACGAGGTGCCCAACGTGCTCCCCTATCTCGATCTACCGCTGCAGCACAGCCATCCCGAGATTCTTCGGGCGATGAATCGTCCCTGGCAGGCGGACGTGACCGGAGGAGTGTTGCGCAGGGTGCGGGAGCAACTGCCTGGGGCGGTGTTGCGCACCACCTTCATCGTGGGCTACCCGGGGGAAACCGAGAGCCACTTTCGCCATCTGCTCGATTTTGTGGAGGAGCAGCGCTTTGACCATGTGGGGGTGTTTACCTTCTCGCCAGAGGAGGGCACCCCGGCGGCAGACCTTCCCGACGCGGTGCCGAAGACCGTGGCCATTGAGCGGCGCGAGCGCCTCATGGCCCTTCAGCAGCCCATCGCGGCGGCACGAAACGGAGCGTTGGTGGGCTCCATCGAAGAGGTGCTGATCGAGCAAATCCACCCCGGCACGGGGGTGATGATGGGGCGCTGCGCGCGTTTTGCCCCTGATGTGGATGGGGAGGTGCATGTGCGACCGTCTCCGGAGGGGATGGTGGCCGCTCCAGGCCAACTGGTGCCGGTGCGAATCACCGCCGCCCACACCTACGACCTTGAGGGTGAACTGCTCGGGACACAGGTCCCCCCTCAGGAGGCCGGGGTGACAGTTCGGAGCCAAGGTTGAGCCTTCACCGTGCGTCGAGTCCCCTCCTGACTTGGTTGCGAGAGCGCCAGAAAGGTGCCTTCCTCGCGGCATCGGGGCTGAGCAGCATCGGCTCCTTCGCGGGTTTGACCGCCAAAGGGTGGATTCTGCTCGCCGGTACCGGGAACCCCCTCTTTCTGGCGCTTCATTTCGCCGCCCTCTCCCTTCCCAGCCTTCTGGTGAGTGGCGCCGCTGGGGTGCTCACCGATCGAAGGGGGAGTGAATGGGTGCTGATTCGCGCCCAATGGGCCCTGCTCGCCAGCGCCTCCCTTGCCGCGTTGGCGATGCCCTTCTTCAGCGGCCAAGCCCAGGTGGGGGTGCTCCTGCTGAGCACCCTCATGGGGGGGGTGGCCAGCACCTATGAGCTCACCGCCCGGAACAAATACACCGCCTTGCTGGTGGACACTCCCGCCGATCTCCCGCCCTATCTCACCAGCTTTTCCGTGGTGTTCAATGTGGGCAAACTATTGGGACCACCGATTGGCGGCTGGCTTCTGGCGCTGGCAGGCCCCACCTTGGCCCTGGCGGTCGACGCGGCGACCTTTCTGGGCCCCATCGCCGTGTTGTCTTGGGTGCTCCAGCCCAGAAGGGATCTGGACGAGGGGAGGGGCCGTGGGGCATCCGTTTCCTTGAGAGCCGCCTGGCGGGACTGCGGACCCGTGCTTCGCCATGTGCTTCGATTCACCGCCATCGCCTGCCTGGTGGGTTTTTTTCATCCAGGTTTGGCACCAGTGATGGCCTCTGGTGTGTTGGGCCCTTCCCCCCAGGCTCTCGGGTGGTTCACCAGCGTGATCGCGGCCGGGAGCATCTGTGGGGGGGTGCTGTTGCAGCGCAACAGCACCTGGCTCTCCCAGAGGCCTGGATTGCTGATGGGGGGCTCCGTTTTGGTGACGGCCCTGGCCCAGATTGGGATGGCCATGGCTCAAGGGGGGAGCCTCAGACAACCCCTCGGGCTGGTGATGAGCTTCCTGATCGGCGCGGGGACCGCCACCCTATTGAGTGGCGTGAACCTGATGGCCCAGGTGGGCGCCCCTATGGCGTTGCGGGGCCGAATGGCTGGCCTGGGCCAGATTGCCTTCCTCGGCGGAGGTGGTTTTAGCGGCTTGCTAGCCGCCGGATTGTTGGGCAAAATCGGGCTCGGCTCCACCTTCGGGATCCTGGGGAGCCTGGGCTTTGCCTTGGGACTGTCCGAGTTGTTGAGGCGTGGAGGGCTGAGGCTCAGATCAACCGGATCCCCTTGAGAAGCACCGTCAGCACGTAGGCGGCCACCAATCCCGCGCCCACAAGACCAAGGTAGTAAGCCACCGCCATGCTGATTGTTCTCGACTCCCTCCATTACAGCAGATGCACCAGGGGCTTGTCTGCCAAACCCTCCTCTGGAACTGAAATGGCCCAAGGGCAACCAAACCACCTAAGGTTCAGCAACTTCCACCGCCATCACGGCTTGGCCGTGAGCACCTGTCTCCAACTCTGATGCGTACCCTGCTGCTCTATCCAGAGTTTCCAAAGACCTTCTGGAGCTACGAGAAAATCCTTGAGCTCGTCAACCGCAAGGTGTTGTTGCCGCCGTTGGGGCTGGTGACGGTGGCGGCGCTCCTCCCCCAGAGCTGGGAGATGAAGCTGGTGGACCGAAACGTGCGTGAGGTGACCGAGGAGGAATGGAACTGGGCTGAGCTGGTGGTGATCTCCGGAATGATTGTGCAAAAGGCTGATATGGCTGTTCAGATTGCCCGGGCCAAAACCCGGGGTCTGCCGGTGGCTGTTGGTGGCCCCTTTGCCAGCTCCACTCCAGACGCGCCGGAATTGGCACAGGCTGATTTCAAAATCCTCGACGAAGGTGAAATCACCTTGCCACTCTTTATTGAAGCGATTGGTCGCGGGGAACGCCAAGGTGTGTTCAGTGCCAAGGGGGACAAGCCTGATGTGACCTCTACGCCGGTTCCCCGTTTTGACCTTCTCGATCTCAGTGCCTACGACTCGATGTCGGTGCAGTTTTCGCGGGGCTGTCCTTTCCAATGTGAATTCTGCGACATCATTGTCTTGTATGGACGCAAGCCCCGCACAAAAACTCCTGAGCAATTGATCGCTGAATTGCAATGCTTGTACGACTTGGGCTGGAGGCGCTCGATTTTCTTGGTCGATGACAACTTTATCGGCAACAAGCGTAATGCCAAATTGTTGTTGCCTATGCTCAAGCAATGGCAAATTCAGCACCGCTATCCCTTCAGTTTTGCCACCGAGGCCTCCGTCGATCTTGCCGCCGACGATGAATTGATGGAAATGATGGCGGAATGTCGATTCGACAGCGTGTTTCTCGGCATTGAAACCCCTGATGAGTCCAGTCTGGAAACCGCCAAAAAACTGCAAAACACCCGGACCTCACTGGAGGAATCTGTCGACAGAATCACTTCCTATGGCATCCGCGTCATGGCGGGTTTCATTATCGGATTTGATGGCGAAAAACAGGGGGCTGGAGATCGAATCGTACGGTTCGTCACCACAACCGGCATTCCAGCGGCCATGATGGGCATGCTTCAAGCGCTTCCCAACACGGGTTTATGGCATCGATTGGAGAAGGAAGGCCGCCTCGTTCAGGAACGGGCTGACGCCAAGGGAGTAAACCAGACAAACCTGCTCAATTTCAAGCCCACTAGGCCGATCCGAGACATCGCCCAGGAATACGTGGACGCCTTCTGCCGTTTGTATGAGCCTAATTCTTATATTGATCGAGTCAAGCATTATTACCTGAAGGTTGGTCGCCCCCGCTGGCAGAAGTATGTGCCTGCCGCCTTGGGTAAGCCCTCGCTTCCAAGTTGGACGGATGTGCGCGCTCTCCTCATCGTGGTCTGGCGGCAAGGTCTGCTGCGCGACACCCGTTGGCGCTTCTGGTCTTCGTTGTTCACGATTGCCCGGGCCAATCCTCAGAACTTTGAACAATTTGTCGTGACGTTGGCGCACAACGAACACTTCCAAGAATATCGTGCTGTTGTCAAACGGGAAATTGAACAGCAACTCGCCCTCCTCCCGCCTGATTCTGAAGCGGACATCTCGACGGATCCCCGAGAACTCCTCACCGCCTAAACCCTGTTTAATCTTGAATATAAGCTTTTCCGTGCAAGAGGCAGTTCTCAGCTTTCTGCAACTCTCTGCCAAGATAAAGCGCATGATCCAACCGGCTCAACAAGAAAGGACCTTCACCCTCCGTTAACTGAATGCCCAACTCTTTGGCCGTGCGTCCTCGCAGCACCGCCAACGGGGCCCTTTGGTCGGCGCCACGGCAACGAAGCACTTCACCCGTGTCTGGATCCGTGGCCAAGCCCCGCTCATCGATGGTGTTTCCATAGTGCTCAACCACCAACTCATGACGCTGGAGATCAATCTTGATCAGGAAATACCCTGAGGGATCAAGGGCGATGAACCGCTGGGAGAGGGAGTCATCTAGCTCTTGCCGGCTTTGAAGCGATGGATTCAGCTCGGCTGGGGAGGAGGTGGGAATGGCCTGGCTCATGGGGAGGAGGGGGCGGCCACGTTGAAGTGGCGGTCCGAAGGATGGGGTGGATCGTAGGTGGCGGTGAACGGAAGATCAGCGTTGATCGCTTCAATTTCTTCCAACATTTGTTGGTTCGCTCCAGGAAGCCAGTCGCGCAAAATCGAACCGAACCTAGGATCAAACCACTGATGCACGCTACAGCGGGGTTGGGCAAGAAAACCCCTGCGCTTCTTGTGGCGTCCCCCCGCTCCGGGATCGAAGCCGCGGATGCCCCGCTCAATCGCCCATTGCAACGGTGCGTAGTAGCAGACCTCAAAGTGCAAGTGGTTCACCTCCTCGTCGCTGCCCCAGTAACGCCCCCAGAGTTGGCTGCCGTTGTGGACACAGAACGACATCGCCAGCGGCGAGAGCGGGTCTCCCCTGTGGGCGCTGAACAGAACCACGTTGGCGCGAAGATCCTCGGCGACGGCGGCAAAGAACGCCTCACTCAGATACTTGCTCCCCCAGGGCCCCCAGCGACCACAATGCTGGGCATAAAACCCGTGCATGCGCTCCATCAGCGCAACGGGGATGGCCTCACCAGCCAGGGGGGTGACGCTGATCCCAGCCTCAGCCACCGCCTGCCGTTCCCGGCGAATGTTGCGGCGCTGGTTGGCATTGAAGCTGGCCAGATACTCCTCGAAGCCCTGAAAGCCTGGATTGATCCATTCACTCTGCTCATTCAGCCAGAGCGCCCAGCCGTGGGCTTGGGCCTCCTTGGCAAAGGCGGGGTCGACGTAGAGCAAGTTGCAACTGAGGAGCCGTTGCCGACGGCAGAAGGCCTCGATGTGTGCGAAGAGATCGATCGTGATCGCGGCGGCATCCTCACCCGGACCAATCAGAAATCGGTACCCCTCCACCGGGCTCACCGGACTCATGCCCACCAACTTCGGGTAGTAGCGCAAGCCCAGTTGGCCCGCCAGCTGGGCGAAGGACTGGTCAAAAATGAACTCGCCATAACTGTGCCCCTTGAGGTAGAGGGGGGCCAGCGCCACCAGGGAGTCTCCCCGCCAGAGCCCCAGATGGCAAGCTTGCCAGCCCTGGCTGGGCACAATGCTGCCGCTCGCCTCCAGCGCGTGGAGCCACGACCAGGAATAGAAGGGCAGGGGCTCTTGACCAGCGGGCGTGGCCTCTCGCAGCAGCGCCTGAAATTGGTGGGCCGGTATCTCGGCCATGGCCCGATGCCAACGGGCTTGCAGATCGGCCATCCCCGAAACCCCAAAGTGGCGTGCCAGGGGCAAAACTAATCAACTCCTACGATCCTCGCGCCGCTCTTTGCCGTTACCCTTGCCAAGGCCATGGCAAACGCTCCCACGACACCACCTTTGCTCTCCCTCCGTCCCTGGCGCCTTCGCGCCACCCTGCTCACGGGTGGGATCGTGTTCGGAATGGCCTCGCCTGTGGAGGCGGGATTGCTCATGCCTGTGCTCGAGCTGATGCGTCCCCGTCTGGAAGCTCGGCTGGCGGAGGTGTGCATCCAGACCGCGACCGCTGGCTCGCCAGCCCTCGGGGCGAGCCTGGAGGATCCCTGCCGCAAGCTGGCCAAGCCCACCAGCCGCTGCCTGATTGAGGAAACCAATCGCACCGGGAGAGGCCTGGGGGTGCTCACGGAGATGCTGGGCGGACGTTTTGGCGATGACAGCGAGGTAGTGGTGAAGCGCTGCCTGGCCCGGCTGCTGGGCCTCCCGGTGGACAGCCTCAAGGATGTGCCCCTGCGCGATCTCACCCGCCGTTTTGGCGCCTTGAGCATCCTGCCAGGCAAGACGCCGGAGATTTAGGTGCCAGACCGCCGCTCGTAACGCAGGAGCTGATCCCCCCCCTCAAGCTGCGCCCGCTCCACCAGCCGCCAACGGATCGCACGATCGCCAAGGGCGTTCAACGGCAGCCAAAGGTGCTCGCCGCCCAGGAGGGTGGGACAGAGGGTGAGTTGCAGCTCATCGAGGGCCCCGGCGGCCACAAGGGCCGCGGCGAGCCGCCCGCCCCCGAGCACCGCGATCCGTCTGAGGCCGAGGGCTCCGAGCCGGGCCAAGACTGGCGGCCACGCATCGAAAGGGACAATCTTTCCAAAGCCCTTCACCTCGGTGGAGGAGCTGATCTGGGCGGCGTCCATCAGCAACCAACGCTCAAAGGGTTGGCGGAAGAAGGGCAGATCCGCTGGGAGGATCCCGGATCGGCTCCACACCAGCACGGGGGGCTGGGGCGGCAAGCCCATCTGGCGACGATGCCGCAACAGATCGGCCGCGTGGATGAGGCAGCTGGTGCCATGGGATCGGAGCGTCTGAGCCCCGACTAGCGCCGCGTCCGCCCAGGCGAGGGCATCTTCCAAACGGCGCCTGTCTCCCCGTCCCCCCAGTTGGGCCGCTCCCCCCTCGGCGGGAGCGAGCCGGCCGTCCAGGCTGACGGCCAACACCAGTCGCAACCGGGGTCTGACCAAGCCTCAGGACGCGGCCAGGGCCTCAAGGGCCGCCGGCACCATGCCGAGTTGGGCGGTTTCCGCGAAAACTTCGGCCGCGTTGTTGGGACTTTCCCGCAGACGCACCTTGTGCAGCCGCGCCCCGAGGGAGGCGATGGGGGCCTGGAGCAGATCCGCGATGTGCAGAGCGATGTTTTCCGCCGTGGGCACACAGCTGGCGAAATGGGGGATGTCCTTGTTCAGGAAGGTGTGATCAAAGGGCTCCACCACGCGGTCTTGCACCACCTCCTGGAGCGCCGCCAGATCACACACCATGCCCGTGCGGGCGTCGATGGGGCCGCGCACGGTGACCTCCAGCAGGTAGTTGTGGCCGTGGCCATGCACGCGGGCGCATTTCCCGTAGATGGCTTCGTTTTCGGTTTGGCTCAGCTCTTCACGGGCCAAACGATGGGCGGCGGCGAAATGGGTGCGGATGGTGAGAAAGGCTTCCATGGGGTGGATGGCGGGACCACTGAGCACGTCGGCCCAGAGATCGGGGTGTTCGTGGAGACGGATGGCCACCACAGGCAGGTGGGGCCGAAGCCGGGTGAGGATGGCCAGGGCCAAGGCCTCCGTGGTGGGAAGGCAACCTTCAGGGCGACGGAGATCAAACTCCGGCCAAACGCCGTTGAGGCAGCGGAAGTTGAGGGGCTCGATCACCTCGCGACGGATCGCGTGCTTCACCTCAGACAAGTTCAGCACCATCCCATCGGCGTCCAGGGGGCCAGCCATGGCCACCACCAACTCATAGTTGTGACCATGTCCGGGCTGAAGGGCGCAGGGCCCGAAGCGGGTGCGATTCTCCGCCTCATCGAGTTCGGGAAGCCAGTACACGTGGCTTGCACTGAAGCAGGCGCGGCGAGTGATCACGCAGGGCCTGCCGCGACCGTGGGGTGCTTCGGTGGGAGATGGAACCGACGGTCCCGGCTGGACGGGCAGGCTCAGCCCGGCGGGCGTCATGACGGACTCCAAGGGAGCCGGCATCCTAGGAACAGGCCTGACGCGGTGGGCTCGATGCCATCTGACGCTTGCGCTGATCTGGCCCTCCGACTGAAGGGCCTCAACCTCTATCTCGTGGGCATGATGGGCGCCGGCAAAAGCGCCGTGGGCAAGCCGCTGGCCCGAGCCTTGGGGTATCGCTTCCTCGACGCCGACGCCACCCTTGAGCAAACGACGGGTCGCTCGATCCCCGCGATCTTCGCCGAGGCTGGCGAAGAGGAGTTCAGGGCCATGGAAACCGCCGTGCTGGATCAACTGGCCGCTTGGCACTCCCTGGTGGTGGCCACTGGGGGGGGGGTGGTGACACGGCCCGTGAATTGGGGGTACTTGCGGCAGGGGGTGGTGATCTGGCTGGATGCCCCTGAAACCCTTTTGCTTGAGAGGCTTCAAGCCGATCCCACCCCACGGCCCCTCCTGGCTGATCCAGACCCGGCCGCTCGTTTGCGGCATCTGCTGAACGAGCGGCGCTCGCTCTATGCCCAGGCGGATCTGCGGGTGATTCAGCGCGGCGAATCTCCGGAGGCCGTGGCGGAGCGGGTGATCGAGGCGCTTCCGGGGATCCTGAGGGAGGCTCCTTCCCCCCCCCCGGAGGGCGTCACCCCGCGCCATGGGGATGGACGCGGCAGCGGCTCCCTCCACGACCCTGTGGGCTGAGGACCCCGCTCCCGCTCAATCCGGCCGCTCCAGCCGCACCGCGAACCACTGAATCGCCATCCCGGGAGCCAGTTCGAGTTCGCAGGCGGTTTCCAGGAGCCGATCCGCTTGGGCGCCAACCTCCGGCAAGTGCGCCAAATCAGCGGGGGGGCGGGGAAGAGACGACAGGTGGCCAGCCAACCAGGCGCGGGTTTCCTCCGCGCTGAGGATGGTTTCCTCACCTCCGGGCTCCAGCACCACGTAGTGATCCATCTCACGGAGGAGGGGGTCGCTCATGCCGCTCCCCTGGTGGCCACCCGCTCGAGGATCCCCTCCCGCCAGTGGAAGAGGGGTTGAAAAACCGGATGGTCCGCCATGCCGCTCACCCCCTCCCCCGCCAAGGGAGCACCGGCGCTGGCGGGAAAGCGCAGCAGCGACAACTGAGCCACCACCGCCAGATCAGCCAAGCTGAGCTTGCCCCCCACCAGATACCCGCGGCCCGCCACCAGCTGGCTGAGCTGCTCCAGGTCGCGATGCAGTTGGCGGGCCTCCAAAGGGGCCAGCAGCGAACTCAAGGTGTCGCCCAGCGGACCCATCAGCCCCCCGGGAAGGGCGCCCACCAATTGTCGGAGGGGGGATGGGGTGGCCTCCGGGAGCAGGGCGGAACGCAGCTTGGGGTTGGAGGCGGCCGCCTGGAGCAGGGCGCGGCGACAGGCGCCCGCCAGGGCCGTATCCGCCCAGTCTTCCAGCAGCAACACCTGGGCCCTCTCCACGGGATCGGTGGGCACCAGCTGGGGCAGGGGATGACGCTGTTCCAGGTAGAGGGCGATCTCCGTGGAGTCCGCGATCACCTCCGAACCATCCACAAGCACGGGCACCTGGCGCTGACCGGAGAGACGGAAGAGCTCGATCTGGCCCAGACCCGGCACCACTTCCACCAACTTGGCCTCAAGCCCCTTGGCGGCCAGCAGGAGCCGTACCTTCTCGCAGAAGGCGGAGTGTTTGAACTGATGCAGCTCCATCCTTCCGACCTCGGTTGCGGGCGTCTCGGCGGCAGAGTAGCCAGCATGGCTTTGGACGGAAGCGCCCTGATGCACCGATGAAAGAGTTTCTCTTGAACGTGATTCGCTACCCCCGCTATCTGGTGGCCCTTTCCCTGGGAATCTTGCAAACGCTGGTGGAGCCCTTGAGCGGGGGCCGGAGCAATCCCCTCACCGCCGTGGCGCTGGTGGGGGCCTTGGTGAGTGGAGTGCTGAGCCTCTCGCTGGTCTTGCGTGCGATGGTGGCACCAGCACCGCTGGGGTAGCCATGGCACAGGGGCGTAGGGTGGAGCGGGTGGCCTCCCTGATCCGCAAAGAGATCAGTGAATTGCTGAGCGCCGGGATCCGAGACGCTCGGGTTCACCAAGGCTTGGTGAGCATCACCACCGTGGAGGTGGCCGGCGACCTTCAGCACTGCAAGATTTTTGTGAGCGTCTACGGAACCGAGGACGACCAGCGCCAGGCCCTGGAGGGACTGAAGGCCGCCACCCCCTTTGTGCGGGGGGAGCTGGGACGACGCCTTCGTCTGCGCCGCACCCCCGAGGTGGTGTTTCAACTCGATCGCGGCCTGGAGCGGGGCAGCGCCGTGATCGGCCTGCTGAATGACCTCCAGCGACAGCGGCCGCGTCTGGACGAGGGAGAGCACCCCTCGACCGTGGCTGGCGACCCAGACCAGGCCTCCTCCGATGCCGACGCGACCTAGCGCCATGGAGGGGGAGTTGCGCCGCGGGGTGGCGAGCCTTCTGGTGGTGCGGGCCAGCGGTCATCTCGCCGACGGACAGCGCCGCTACCCTCGCTGGGAACTCGACAACGCGGCGCTTCGATCGCTCCTGGATGAGGGCGTGGGCGGGGTCATCCTTCTTGGGGGAAGCGCGGCCGAGCTGCGGCTTCGCACCCGTCAGCTCGCCTCCTGGAGTGAGCAACGCCTCTTCCTTTGCGCCGATGTTGAGGAGGGGGTGGGTCAACGGTTTGAGGGGGCGAGCTGGTTGCCGCCCCCCCTCGGTGTTGGCCTCATCCACCGCCACGACCCCCACACGGCCATCCACCTGGCCGAGCGCTACGGGAGCTGCACCGGCAGGGAAGCCCGCGCCCTGGGCCTCAACTGGGTGCTGGGGCCGGTCTGCGACGTCAACAACAACCCCGCCAACCCGGTGATCAACGTGCGGGCGTGGGGAGAGGAGCCCGCCGCGGTGGCGGAGCTGGCCGCCGCCTTCATCCGGGGCGTGCAGGGCGAGGGGGTGTTGGCCTGCGCCAAACACTTTCCAGGCCATGGCGACACCACCGAGGATTCCCATCTCGACCTTCCCGTGCTTCCCCATAACCGGGACCGTCTGGAGGCCATCGAGCTGCCCCCGTTCCGGCGGGCCATCGCCTCCGACGTGGCCGCCGTGATGACGGCCCATCTCCTGTTGCCCGAGCTGGATCCGGAGCGGCCAGCCACCCTCTCCCCGAGGGTGCTCACCCGGCTGCTGCGCCAGGAGCTCGGTTTCGATGGCCTGGTGGTCACCGACGCCCTGGTGATGGAGGCGATCGCCGCCCGCCATGGGGCGGGGGAGGCGGCCGTGCTTGCCCTGGAGGCCGGGGCCGACCTGGTGTTGATGCCCGCCGATCCCTGGCTCGCCATGGAGGCCATCCTGTCCGCCGTGCGAGAGGGCCGATTGAGCCAGGAGCGACTCTGGCGCAGCGTGGAGCGGCGCGAAAGAGCCCTGGAGCGAGCCCGGGAGGATCCCGATCCCCAAGGTCTCGATCCCCACCATCCCCTGGGCCCCCTGAGCAATGGACCGGCGCGGGAAGATCGAGCTTTGAGCCGCGAGCTGCTCACCCTCACCCTGGAGCGGCGGGGTGGTGCTGTCCGCCGCCCCCGCGAGGGTGAGGAGGGCCTGGCCCTGCTGCGGGTGGACGCCCAGCTCGGTTGCCCCTTCCTGCCGGCGAACGCCCCAGCGCTCGCCCTTCCCCGTGCGGCGGGCTTCCGGCCCTGGGTGCTGGATGGCCAAAGCCCCCTGAGTGGGCCGCCGAAGGAGGCGTCAGGGGAGCCCCCGGAGCCGCCCTGGACGCGGGCCGGATGGGATCAAGGGCCGGTGTTGCTTCAAGTGTTCGTGCGGGGCAATCCCTTCCGCGGATCGCCCAGTGGCGGGGAGCCCTGGGCCCACTGGATTGAGCGCCTGGTCGCCCGCGGGCGGCTGGTGGGCCTGGTGGTGTACGGCAGCCCCTACCTCTGGCGGGGTTTGCGCGACCTGCTTCCCGCCGATCTGCCAGCGGCATGGTGCCCGGGGCAAATGCCCGAGGCCCAGAGCCTGGTCTTGAGCCAGCTCGGTCTGGGCCAACCTGAGACGGCTGGGGGGTTCACCGATTGAGCCTGAGCCTGTCAATGATCGTGCGCGATGAGGCGGCTTCATTGGCCGCTTGCCTGGCCTCGGTGCGGGGCTTTGTGGATGAGATGGTGGTGGTGGACACGGGCTCGGGGGATGGGACGGCGGCCATCGCGGAAGCCGCCGGCGCGGTGGTGCGTCACCTTCCGTGGCCCGGGGATTTCGCCGCCGCCCGCAACGCGGCCTTGGGTTGGGTGAGCGGCGACTGGGTGCTGGTGCTGGACGCGGATGAACGCCTGCGCCCCGAGGCCATGCCTCCACTTCGAGAGGCCATGGCCCAGCCAGGGGTGGTGCTGATCACGCTGCTGCGCCAGGAGTGCGGTGCCCTCCAATCCCCCTACTCCAGCGTCAGCCGGCTCTTTCGCCGGCATCCGGCGATTCGCTGGAGCCGCCGCTATCACGCGATGGTGGACGACAGCGTGGAGGCCTTGCTCGCCCGGGAGCCCCACTGGCGCGTGCTCCATGTTCCGGAGCCCGCCCTGTTGCATGAGGGCTACCGTCCGGAGAGGATTGAGGCCGGAGGCAAGGCCGAGCGGTTGCGGGAGGCGATGGAGGCTGAACTGCGGCGCGACCCGGCCGACCCCTACACCTGCGCCAAGCTGGGGGGCCTGGAGATCAGCGGTGGCAACCGGGCCCGGGGCGTCAGCCTTCTCCAACGGGGTCTGGCCCACTGTCCACCCGACGCCCACCCCGAGCGCTACGAGCTGCTCCTGCATCTGGCCCTTGCCCTCAAGGACGACGCCCCCGAGGCGGCGCTGGACCTCTACCGGCAAGCCTTGGCTCTGCCCTTGGATCCCCGGCTCACCCTCGCCGCCCGCGTCAACCTGGCCTCCCAGCTGCTGGGGCTCGGCCAAACCGCCGCGGCGGTGGCCCTGGATCGGGAAACCACCCGGATCGCCCCCGAGCTGGCCCTCGGTTGGCTCCAGTTGGGTTTGAGTCTGCGCAGAGGAGGTGATCTGCCCGGGGCCATCGCGGCCTATCGCCAGGCCCTGGCCATCGAGCCCACCCGTGGCGAGGCCCATCAGAATTTGGCGCTTGCCCTGCTGTTGGCTGGAGATGTCCTGGGAGCCCGTCGGCACTTCCAATCAGCGATCAGCCACCTGGAAGCCCAAGGACGGCTGGACGCGGCCGCCGCCCTCCGGCGGTCCGCCGGAACCCTGGTGAAGCTGGAACCATGACCGACTCTTCCCCTCTCCCCTTGCGGGGCCTCGGCATCGCCGTCACTCGCGCCGAGGAGGGGCAAGGGGCCGCCCGGGCACTCTTCGAGCGAGCCGGGGCCGAGGTGTTCGACCTGCCGGCCCTGGTGGTGGGCCCGCCGGAGGATTGGGGTCCGCTGGATGAGGCGCTGGCGGACCTGGCGGAATTTCATTGGCTCATCTTCTCCAGCGCCAATGGGGTGGAGGCCGTGCAAGCCCGGCTGCGGCGCCGCGGGGCCGATCTGGCCCGTCCGCCCAAGGGGCCGCGGATCGCCGCGGTGGGACGACGCACCGCCGAACGGCTGGAGGAGCTGGGCGTTCAGGTGGACTTTGTGCCGAGCCGCTTTGTGGCGGAGGCCTTGATTGAGGAGTTTCCCGTCTCCGCCTGGGGACTGCACCTCCTGTTGCCGAGGGTGCAAAGCGGGGGCCGCACCCTGCTCGCCGAGGCCTTCGGATCCGCGGGCGCCCGGGTGGTGGAGGTGGCCGCCTATGAGACGCGCTGTCCCGATGGGCTGCCCACGCGCACGGTGCAAGCGCTGGGGCGGGGCGCCCTCCAGGCCATCACCTTCACCAGCGGGAAGACGGTGCGGCACTGCGCCCAGCTCCTGGAGGGGGCTTTCGGCTCGCGATGGCGGGAGATGGTGGCCGGAGTGAAGGTGGTGTCCATCGGCCCCCAGACCAGCCGGCTCTGCCTGGAGGTGATGGGGCGGGTCGACGCGGAAGCCAACCCCCATGATTTGGAGGGGCTGGTGGCGGCCTGCGTCCGGGCGATCACAGGTTGAGGGTGAACACGGTGTCTCCCGACTGAAGCACTAGGGTCTCTCGCTCCACATCAATGGCCCGAACCCGCCACCCGAGCGGTAGCAGGGAGTCGGGCTGCCTGCCGCCCACGTCGCCAACCCGAAGGGATCCGTAGCGGAGCCCACCCCCATCTGGCTGAGTGGGGGTGTATTGCACGAGGGCCTCGCTTCCCTGGGGGCCCCTCAGCACCCCCTGGAACAGCAGACCCTTGGGAATCGCGGGCGGAGGCGGGGGCGTGCTGGGCTGGCCGCCCCCCTGACCCTTGGCGGGGGCCGGCGTGCCGGGTTGGGACTGGGGGTCAAGGGTGAGGAGGGGCCGGGCGGTGAGCACGGCGGCGAAGGGATCCCGCCGCCCCACATCCACGGCGCGCACCACCTGCCCAGGGGTGGCCAGGGGAGCCAGGGAGGGGGCCCCGGGGAGACCCACGGCCTCGGGGCGGCCCTTGGCCGCCTTGGGAAGGGGAGGGGCGACATTGGCTTCCGGACGCGGGAAGCAGCCCCCGAGCAGGACGCCTGACAGCAGCAGGATCAAAGCCCGCAACCCTCCTAGACAGGCACCCGACCGGCGTTCCAATGGCCGATCAGGGCATGGATCCAGGCGCGGGGTGGCTCTCGACAAGGTCGCGAAATCGATCAAGGTTGGCTTGGAGTTCCCGATTCACAATGCCTCCCATGATGGTGGGTTCCATCAAGGGTGCCAACATCGCGGGCAATTCATAGCTGACACTGAGCTTGACCGCGGTCAGTTTCGGGCCCAGCCCGTAGAAGCGCACCCCTCCTTTGGTGGGGAGGCCGCCCTCCGATTCCCAGTGCAACTGCTGGGCGGGCACCCTTCGGGTGATGCGCGCCTTCCACTGAAAACGAAAGCCTTGAGCGACCAAGGTCCATTCCGTGAGGTCGGGATCCTCCAGGGTGACCACCGATTCAATCCAGCGCATCCAACGGGGCATGGATTCCAGATCGCTCCAAACCTCCCACACCTGTTCGACGGGTGCCGCGATCTCGGTGGTGACCGTGTGTTCCAGCCAGCGTCCCATGGGTGCTCTCTCAGGCGGCGGCCGCGTTGCGGGCCAGGCTCACTGGGCAATCCATGATGGCCGCCGCCGCGAGACGCCCACTCATGGTGGCTCCTTCCATGGAATCAATGTAATCCTGCCGTGTGTAGCTGCCGGCCAGGAAAAAGTTGCTGATCGGGGTGCGCTGCTCCGGACGGAAGGGCTCCACCCCCGGGGCCTCGCGGTAGAGCGATTGGGCCAACTTCACCACATGGCTCCAGACAAGTTGGAGATCGCTCGCGGAGGGAAACAGCTCCCGCACCTGACGATCAACGTGGGCAACGATCTCCTCATTTTTTTTCGGAATCCAGGGGTCTCCTGGAGTGAGCACGCACTGGAGCAATGATCCCACTCCGGGCTTGCGGTAATCCTCTGGACTGGCGACGGCCAGATCAGCAAAGCAGCTGAAGTCGGCGTCAGCGGTGTAGAGCAGATTGTCGAGACCGGCCGGCTCACGGAGATCGCGCCGCCGCTGTCCATCTGTGGAGGCCTGTCCCAATTCGGTCACCCACCCGTCGTATCGCAGTTGCACCGTGGCCACGGGCACGGCCTCCAGCCGATCCAAATTGGCGAAAAGCTCGTGACGGCGCCAGGCCTCGGGCACCAGCCGCTGGATTCCTGGCACGTCACAGGCGGCGAGATAGGCGTCAGCCCGCACCTGGATCTCTCCCTCAGGCGTGCCGACTGTGAGGCCCGTGACATGGGTGGGGCCGGCACCAGCGGCGGTGGTGGGGGAATCCTCGTAATCCAGCTTGATGGCCCGGTGGCGCAGGTGCAGGCGGCCGCCGCGAGCCTCGATGTAACGCAAGATGGGGCCCGTGAGCCAACGGTGGGGAGATCCCTTCAGCAGATTGAGCTTGGAGGCCTCGGTTCGAGCGGCGAACATCATGAAGATGGTGAGCATGCACCTGGCCGAAATGGATTGGCAATCCAAAAAGCCCAAGGCGTAGGCGATGGGATTCCAGAGACGCTGGATGCTGTGAAGGTTGCCGCCGTGGGCCAGAAACCAGTCCTGAAAGCTCACGCGATCCAGATCCCGGATCACCCGCATCGCCCCCTCGTAATCGACCAATCCCCGGACGATGGGGCTGGTGCCCAAGGCCAAGGCATTGCGGAATTTGTCCACCGCCTCCAATTGGGGGGTGGTGAAAAAGGCCTTGAGGCCATTGAAGGGGGCGCCGAGGAGGAAGCGAAAATCCAAACCGCGCACATCACCGCCGCGGTTCACAAACAGGTGGGTGTGCTCTTTGGGCAGGAGATTCTCGATGGCGCCCACCTTCCGCATCAGGGCAAACAGATTGGCGTAGTTGAAAAAAAACACATGCAACCCCATCTCGATGTGGTTGCCCTCGGGGTCTTCCCAGCTCCCCACCTTGCCGCCCATGAACGGCCGTGCCTCATAGAGATCCACGCCATGGCCAGCGTCCACCAGGTCGACCGCCGCGGCCAGACCCGCCAACCCTGCCCCCACGATGGCGACCCGCACCCTGAACGCTCCAAGCCTGTTCCGACTTTATGGACAGCCCATGCCGAGGCGCGGGGGAGAACCGGCCCCTCCCGCAATCGGACTGGCGTCCATAGACTTTGCTGAACTCGCGTCCCCGATCGTGGAAGCCCATACGGCGGTGCCAACTTTGAGCCCACAAGACCCCACCCACACGGGCATTGATGGTCGGGGCATCCAGATCACCGAACCCGCGATGCGCCAGCTGGCCGCCCTGGCGGCCCAACAGGGTCCAGGGAAAGTGTTGCGTGTGGGGGTGCGCTCTGGGGGCTGCAGTGGCATGAGCTACACCATGGACTTCATCGACGCTGGCGGTATCCGCCCGGACGACGAGCGCTACACCTACCAGCTGGCGGAAGGAGTCCCCTTTGAGGTGGTGTGTGATCCCAAAAGTCTGTTGTACATCTACGGACTCCAACTCGATTTTTCCACGGCTCTGATTGGAGGTGGCTTCAACTTCACCAACCCCAACGCCACCCAAACCTGCGGTTGCGGCAGCTCCTTCGCTGTTTGATCCCCACGGCCCTGGCGCCTGGCGCCAGGGCCGTGGGAACCTGAGAGGCTGCGCGTGGTGCCCCCCAAACCATGACCACCAGCCAAGACTCCCTCTTCGAACAAGCCCTGGAGCGATACCGGCGAGGCGAGCCCCCCGAAGATCTGATTGATGATTTTGAGCGACTCACCACCCAGGCCCCCGGCCAGTCGGCCGCCTGGACCTGCTTGGCCTGGTTGCGTCTGCTCCTGGATCAACCCCAGGCGGCCCTGAAATCGGCCCGCACGGCGGTGCGCCTGAATCCCCAGGATCCCCAGGCACGGGTGAATTTGAGCGTGGCGATGCTGGAGACCGGCGCCAAAGGGGTGCGGGAGCACATTGAGATGGCGCGACGGATCACCCTCGTGGCCCCTGAACTGGGTGAAGAGCTGCTGGAGTCGATCGCGGATGGCTTGGCCCGTCGTCCTGGATGGACGGCGCTGGAGAAGGTGCGCGGTTGGCTGCGGGAGTGAGCAGGGTTTTGCTCATCAGCAACGGGCACGGCGAAGACCTCAGCGGTGCCCGTCTGGGAAGAGCCCTGCGCCAGCGGGGTGTCTCCGTCGCGGCCCTTCCCTTGGTGGGGAACGGTGGCGCCTATCGGTCCGCTGGCCTTCCGGTGCTGGGGCCCACCCGCGATTTCAGCACTGGTGGCTTGGGCTACACGAGCTGGCGGGGACGTCTGACCGAGCTCAGGCAAGGGCAGCTGGCCTACCTTCTTCGCCGCTTCATCACCGTGTGGCGGCACGGCCGCCACTGCGAGTGGGTCGTGGTGGTGGGGGACGTGGTGCCGGTGCTCGCGGCCTGGCTGATCGCGAAGCCGATGGCGGTGTACCTGGTGGCGTACTCCAGCCATTACGAGGGCCGTCTGCGGTTGCCCTGGCCCTGCGGCTGGCTGCTGCGGGGGGGCCGGGTGCGGCTGCTCTGGAGCCGCGACGCCCTCACGGCGAGGGATCTGACGGGCCAGCTGGGGCGCCCGGTGGAGTTTGTGGGCAACCCATTCCAGGAAGAAGGGGACGAAGAGCGCCAGCCCCCTCTCCCGGAAGGGGCCGGGGGTCCGGTGTTGGGCCTGCTGCCTGGAAGTCGGCTTCCTGAGGCCCTCGCCAACCTCCTGTTGATGCTGGAGGTGCTTCGCGAGCTCCCCGATCGAGGTCGGGCCGGGCAGCGGATCGTGGTGGCCCTGGTGCCCTCCCTCACCCCCGAGGCCATCGCCCTGGCGGCGGCCCCCCTGGGCTGGAGCCTCCACCGGCCGGAAGAGAGCGGGGCCCCAACCCAGCTCCGGAGGGGAGCCCTCGGGCTGGAGCTCCTCTATGGTCGGTTCTGGTGGGTGATCCGGAGCAGCGATCTGCTCCTGGCCATGGCCGGCACGGCGGCCGAGCAAGCGGTGGGGCTGGGCAAGCCCGTGCTCCAGGTGGCCGGAGCGGGCCCTCAGTTCACAGTGGGGTTCGCGGAGGCCCAACGCCGCCTGCTGGGGCCCGCCGTGAGCTGCGCTCCAGGGCCCGCGGGAGCCCCCTCCACCTTGGGGGAGACGGCGCGGATGGCGGCGGCCCAGCTGGAGCGATTGGCGGACCCACGGGAGGGTCCCCGCTGGCGAGCGCAATTGCGTGGGATCGCGATGGAGCGACTGGGCCAGCCGGGGGGCACCGAGCGCATGGTGGAGGCGATCATGGCCAAACTTGATCCGCTCGGCGCCTCCCCTGATGCCTCCCCTTCCCGCTGAGTCTCCCTCCAAACCCGCCGGTTCCCCCGACCCCGTTTCCTTGCCTTGGCTGGAACGCCTACAGGGAGGGTTGGATCGCCTCCTGGTGCTGGATGTGTTTGTGGTGTTGGCTGGAGCCCTTTGGTTTGGGGTGGGGGTGGCTTTGCACCTGCGGGGGCTGGAGGGGGTGTTGACAACGTTCCAGCGGCTCTGGCCCCCGCTCTTTCAACCGGCCATTGGCGTGTTGATGGCCGGGGCCCTCCTCAGCGGGGGGCTGGGGTGGTGGCGGCGGCAAGGGCGGCGCTGAGCTCTGGGGCGCTGTAGTGGAAGTCCCGTTCCAGCAGCCGCTGGGGCCGCACCCGCTGGCCTTCCAGCACAACGGAGGCCCCATCGCCCAACATCACTTTCAGCAGGGGAGCGGGCACAGGCAGCAAGGAGGGGCGACCCAACACCTGCCCCAGGCAGCGGGAAAATTCCGTCATGCGCACCGGCTCAGGGGCCACCGCGTTGTAGACGCCGCGGTAACTGGCATCCTCCAAGGCGGCGGCGATCAGACGGCACAGGTCGGGGCGATGGATCCAACTCATCCACTGCTGGCCAGAGCCCACCGGTCCCCCCAAGCCCGCGCGAAACACGGGCAGCATTTTTCCCAGGGCGCCTCCATCCGGGCCCAACACGATGCCCAGGCGAAGCACCACCACCCGGCAAGCCTCTGGAGCGGCCATGGCGGCCGCTTCCCAGTCTTGGCAGAGCTGGCCCAGGAAATCCGGCGCGGGAGGGCTGCTCTCCACGAAGGTGCGCTCTTCGCTGCTTCCGTACACCCCCACGGCTGAGGCGTTCACCAACACTCCCGGGGGAGTGGCCAACCGCCCCATCGCCTGAACCAGAGCCTGGGTGGTGAGCAAGCGACTGTCGCGGATCCTTTGGCGCTGGGCCTCGCTCCAACGGCGCTCGGCGATCGGTTCCCCCGCTAAATTCACCACCCCCTCCGCCCCGGCGAGGGCGGCCTGAAGATCCGGGGAATCCCAGCTGGCGGGATCCGCCGGGTTGAGTTGGAAAGAGCGGAGATGATCTCCCTCCAGCTCGGGGAAGGGCTGACGTTGACGGCTCACCAGGGTGAGGCCATGCCCCAACTTCAGCAGGAAAGGCACCAGTTCGCGGCCCACGAACCCCGAACAACCCAGCAGTAGCAAGCGCACGCCCGTCTCCCGATCAGCGGCCTGAGGCTAGTGGCTCGTCTCGCTAAGGTGCCCCCCATCTTGACCTCTAGGCCCATGGCCGATGCCTCCCCCTCTGCCGCCACTCCTCAGGCCCCGTTGAAAAAGGGGGCCCTGGTGAGGCTCGATCCGCTGGCGTTCGACGGAAGCCTTGAGGCCTCCGCCAGCGCCCCGGAATTGCCTGGCTATGTGCTGGAAGGACCCGGAGAAATTTTGGCGGTGAAAGGCGACTACGCCCAGATCCGCTGGCGCCGCCCCGTGCCTGATGTGTGGCTCCGACTGGATCAGCTGCGGATCTGGAACGGCTGAGGGGTTCGGATCTAGATCTCCAGGCGCCGGCGTTCCTGGTGGAGCTGATCCCGCTGGCGTTTGGCCTCCCGCATCATCTCCCGGCCGTCGCGCAAATAATCATCCACATAGCCCAGGGTGTAGCGCTCCAGTTCCGCCAAGGCGTCTTGCACCTGGCTCAAGCAGTGATAGAGGCTGAGGCTCAATCCCTTGGCCACCGCTGGGCAGGCTTTCGACCGATACAGCGACTCCGCTTTGGCCATGCGAGCTTGGCTCTCCTGGAGAAACCCGCTGAAGGTTTCCATCAGCAGATCGTCGTAGGGATCGGCGGCCAGGGCGCGCAGCTGGGAGGCGAAGGGATTGATCACCTGGCCCAACCAGCGATCCACCGGGGCGTACACCTGGCGCAGCCACTCGAGCAGCGGGCCCTCGCGTTGGCGACCGCGTCGCTCTTTGGCCATGGGGCCACTTCCCCCCCCCTTCCCGCCAGTGGGGCCGTGATGCTCCGCGTCATAACGGCGTCGGCGCTCTCCATCGCCCAACACCTCCCAGGCGGCGTTGAGGTCGAGGATCCTCTGGTCATCGCCCCCCGCGTCGGGGTGATGGCGCTTCACCAAGGATCGGTAGGCCGCCTTGATCTCCGCCAGGGTGGCCCCGGGAGCGACGCCCAGCACGGCGTAAGGATCGGCTGCTGGTCTGGCGTTCAAGGAAGCGGACGACGCGACTTCCATCCTGCTGCGGAGCCGCGCCAAAAAAAAGCCCCCCTTGTGGGGGGGGCGGGGGGTGTTGTGTGGTGTGTGAGGCTGATGTCCCGGCGAATCAGAACCGGAAGGTGGTCTGAACAAGTCCGCCCAGGACGCCGAAGTTGGAGCGATTCACCGAGCCATCGGCGTTGAAGGTGTCGGTGAGGAAGCCAAGAGGACGGCTGAGCCAGAAGATGGCGGGGGTGACGCTGATGTTGTCGGTGACCTGGAACTTGTACCACCATTCCCAGGCGTAGTTGCCATCGTTGACGAAGGTGCTCTGGGACCTGTCGGTGCCACGGTTGAGGTTGGTGGCGAAGGTGGGTTGACCCACGGCCATGCCGAGGGAATTGCCTCCCAGGAACACGTCGTTCCACTGAAGACCCACGTACCAGCTCTGGGATTCCGTCACGTAGGGGAGCACGAACTCCAGACCGTTGGAGCGGATCTCGTTGTTGGACAGGGAGTTGAGGCCCCAGCCAACGCTCACCGAGGGAAGCCAACCAGAGGTGGCCGGCTGCACGTAGGCGTTGAGCGCGACGCTGTTGGATTTCCCGTTGGCCAACCACCAGCTGTTGGAGGAGACAAAGTTGGTGCCGCGACGGTAGTTGGACCCCCGCTGGCCATAGCGATAGGCCGCCGAAACCCCCCAGAGCTTGGAGGTCCAGCCCAACTGGGCGAGGAAACTGGCGCGCGAGCAGTCGTTGCCGAGGCCACCTTCGTTGACAGAGCAACTGAAGAAGTTGTTGTCGGAGTTGGTGGCCCCGACATCGCCAACTGGCGAGACATAGCTGGCGGTGACGCTGAACCGCCCATCCCAGAGCTTGTAGGGCGTTTTCCAGATCAGACCGGCACCCGTGCCGGTGGCTTTGTTGTAAACACCTGGGGCCCCATTCAGGGAGAAGATGTCGAGAATTCGCTCGCCCTTGCCACTGCCGTAAACACCGGGATTGGCACCGAGGAACTCGGTATTCCGGTATTTAGCCCCCAGAATGGCCTCAAACTGGCTGCCCAAGGGGAAGCGGTAGTACAGACGGTCGATGCCCACCACATCCGAGCAATTGCGGTCGTCACCGCAACTGGTGCTGCCAAACCCGTTGGAGGCCACATCCAGGGCGGTCAGATTGACGCCATTGCCGTTGAAGGCGTTACTGAAGTTGCCCGTGCGGATCCGGGTGTAAAGCTGATCCTTGCCCGTGAAGCTGGTGATGAAGTTCAGGCGCAAGTCGTAGTTGAACGTGGTGGCGCCAAACAATTCATTGTATTTATCCGCCCCACTGCGGTTGTTTTTCGCTACGGCCCGGTTTCTGGCGCCCTGGTTGGTGACAAAGAACGGCCCACCCCGCCTGAACTGTCGGCGTTCGGCGGCGGGAACGGCGACATTGGCGTTGAAGGGGCCGGAACGGGCGGTGACGTTGGCTTGATCTCGCCGGTTGTTGCCTCTGCGGCCTTCTCTGCGCTCCTGCTCGGTCAGGGCCGGGCTGAAGCCATTGGAGGGCGTGCTGCCCAGGGAGAGATTGGAGTAGGGCGACCCGTTAAAGAAACTGATTTCCCGATTGAGACCCCAGGCCCGGCTGTCTCCACTGGCATCCACCGCGCCGATGACAAAGGTGGCCTGACCTTGAAGCTTGGTGGTGGTGGAAAACTGAGTGGCCTCAAGTTCGCCGACTTTCGCCTCCAAGCCATCCACTCGGCCCCGGAGCACGGCCAGCTCCTTCTCGAATTCCTTCATGAGCTTCTTCAGCTCATCGGTGATTTCGGTGATCCGATCCAAACAGGCATTCAGCAGGGCCGCCGCCTCGAAGCGGGTCATGGCGCGCTGGCCCCGGTAGGTGCCGTCGGGATAGCCGGCCACGCAGCCGTAACGCTCGATCAGGTTGGAGAGGGCCTGATAGGCCCAATCCGTGGGCTTGACGTCGCTGAATTGATTGATGCTGGTGACCTGGTCCTCACTGGCGTACTGGGTGACGCCCTTGAGATTGAGATCAGCGGCGCTGGCCGCGAAAGGTGCCAACAGGCCCAAAGCCGCGGGCGCCACCAGCAGTTGCTGGAAAAGTTTCATGTGGTCCTCACACCAAATAGAGGAATCCCCAAGGAATGGGGGTTGGGCGGATATTAAAGGTTTTTCGCAAATGCCATCTGGCGCGGGGGCTACAAACAGGTGTAGTACCGCACACATTGGTCGTGGAGTATTCAGGCATTGATGAGTTCCCAGCTAGGAAACTGGCACGGTATTCATCACGATTCCTAGCCTTCAACAGCTAGCCAATCATCCATTCAAGACGAGAATGTCTCGACGGATGGAGTTTGATCCTTGGGCGGTGGCGCCTTCGGTTGGCCCATCGTTCGCGCGAGAGACAAAAAAAAGCCGGCTGCGAGGCAGCCGGCTTGAGGAAGATTGGCGATGAAGCCCCCTTGAATCAGAAGCGGAACGTGGTTTTGACGAGGCCACCGAAGTTGCTGAGGGAGTCGTTGCTGTCCTTCTGAAGTTGGCCCAGAGGAGCACTCAGGTAGTACAGAGCTGGGGTCACGCTGATGTTGTCGGTGACTTGGAACTTGTACCACCATTCCCAAGCGTAGTTGCCATCGTTGGGGCTGTCGGTGTTGACGTCGTCCGGGATGGAGTTGTCGAGGCTGGTGATGAAGGTGGGCTGACCCACGGCCATGCCAAGAGCGTTCCCCTTCCAGAACACGTCGGCCCATTGCAGACCCACGTACCAGGATTGGCTGCGGGCGCCATCCACCCAATTCGCGAACGAACCGGCATTGTCCAAGCTGTAGCCGCTGATGCCCCAACCGGCGCTGATGGAGGGGAATAGGGCGCCAGAGAAAGGCGACCAGTAACCACTCACGCCCACAGAGTTGGTGTTGTCAGCGAAGGTGGAGGCAAATACCGCCAGTGGGGTGCCGTTGCCGCCATACAGACCGGCGCCGCCCTGGGAGTAGCTGTAAGCCACAGCCAGGCCGAAGTTGTCACCGCCGTAGGCCAACTGGCCCGTGAAGGTGGAGGAGGAGCAAGCGGTGCCAATGCCGCCGCCGCACACCTCAACGCTGGGAGGAATGTTGTTGGGACCGTTCACCGTGTTGAAGCCAGGAGAGCCGCTGTCTCCATTCGCCGACACATAGCTGGCGCTGACACTGAAGCCGCCGCTCTTCCACCACAGACCACCACCGGCGCCGAGGTTCAGGTTGTAGGTGCCAGGAGCACCCGCGTAGGTGAAGATGTCCAGGACGGTATCCGCCGGATAGGCGCTGGGCCACATGGCCAGCATGTCGTCCTGACGCACCCGACCACCCACGGTGGCTGTGAAGCTGCTGCCAATGGGGAATTGGTAGAAGAGACGGTTGACGGCCACGACGTCGCCGCAATCAGTCCGGCCACCACAATTTTCCTCAAAAGCAATCTCCATGGCGTTCAAGCCGATGGGATTGTTGGTGCCACTCCAGGGAGAATTGCCGAAGTCGCCAGCCCGGAGGCGGGTGCGCAGCAAGTCCTTGCCGGTGAAGCTGGTGTCGAGGTAAAGGCTGAGGTCGTAGGCGAAGGACGTGGCTCCATCGAGGGCTCTGGCCGTCTTGGCGTATTGGGAGTTGCCTCCGGCGAACGGAGTGCCTCCGATGGCTCCGAGCACAGCGGCGTCAAACAGGCCAGGGGTGGCGCTGCCACCAAAGCTGTTGGCGCCGATCACAAAGGTGGCCACACCTTTGAGTTTGGTGGTGGTGGAAAATTGAGTGGCTTCCAGCTCACCCACGCGAGCTTCCAGACCATCCACACGGCCCCGGAGCACGGCAAGCTCCTTCTCAAATTCCTTCATGAGCTTCTTCAGCTCATCGGTGATTTCAGTGATCCGATCCAAGCAGGCATTCAACAAAGCCGCCGCCTCGAAGCGGGTCATGGCGCGCTGGCCCCGGTAGGTGCCGTCGGGATAGCCGGCCACGCAGCCGTAGCGCTCGATCAGGTTGGAGAGAGCCTGATAGGCCCAATCCGTGGGCTTGACGTCGCTGAATTGATTGATGCTGGTGACCTGGTCCTCACTGGCGTACTGGTTGACGCCATTGAGATTGAGGTCGGCGGCGTTGGCCGCGAACGGAGCCATCAGGCCGAGGGCCGCGGGCGCCACCAGCAGTTGCTGGAAGAGTTTCATGGGGATTAAACCTCACACAACGGGCGCAAGGCGCCGGGCAAATTGTGACGACATGTTCCCGGTGGCACCCGCCTGGGTGTGACAGAACACCGAACGCACGCCTTCGCGACCGACCACACTGCAAGCAGCCGCCCTCCCGAGCTGGAGTCCTCCACCCGTTTCAAGCGGTTCCAGTGGCTGCGCCAAGCTCCTTTGGAGGGGGCCTGGTGGGCCGGCCTCTTTGGGCTATGGGCCTTGGCCACGGCGGCGGACCGTCTCTGGCTGGCCCTGGATCGGCGACTGCCTAGCTGGGATCAAGCGGATTATCTGAACAGCGCCCTCGACCATGGACGGGCCCTCGGCCTGATTCCACCTGGCCAATGGCAAGGCTTCACCGCCCTGCTGGATCTCTCCCCGAAGATCCCCCCCCTGGCGTCTTTGGTGAATGGCGCCGTGATGGCGGTGGCTGGGGACGGGCCCGACCAGGCCAGCTGGGCCCTGGCGGTGTGGCAGGCCCTGCTTCTGGTGGTGGTGGCCGCCTGGGGCCGACAACTGTTGGGGCGTGGGTTCGGGCTGCTCTGCGCGACGTTGTTGACCCTGGCTCCCGCCCTGGCCCATCCGCGGGTGGATTTCACGTTGGATCTGCCCCTGACCGCCGCCACCACCCTCGCCCTTTGGCTGCTGGGCCGCTGGCAGGCGCCCCTTCCGGCCGGGGGGCGCTGGGGGCAATGGCTGGCGGCGCTCCTGGCCGTGGCCGCCGCCCTGCTCGTGAAGCAGAGCGCCCTGCTGCCCCTGGGGGGACCAATTCTCTGGGTGGTCGCCACGGGCTTGGGCCAGCGACGTCGGCGCCTCCAAGTCCTGTGTGGAGCCGCTGGGGTGCTGGCCTTGCTGATGCCTTGGCTTCGCCACAACTGGATCACCACCCTGGGGGGCACCAATCGGGCCGTTATCGAATCAGCGGCGGCTGAGGGCGATCCCCCTCCGCTCAGCTGGGATTCCCTTACCTGGTATTGGCGACGGTTGCCTGCCCAGATCGGTCCGTTCTTGGCCTTGCCGGCCCTGCCGGTGGCGGCCGCTCTGGTGCCGAGGGCATGGGGGAAGGCGCGAAGGCGAATCTCCCGCGAGTGGTGGTGGTTGATCGGCTGCGCGGTCAGCGGATGGCTGTGCACCACCCTTAGTCCCAACAAGGACGCGCGCTACATCACACCGGTGTTGCCCCTGGTGGTGATTCTCCTGACCCGGGCTTGGTGGGAGGTGGGAGGCTGGCTGCGGCGCCGGTGGGGACCCATCCCAACCTGGGCCTGGCTCCTGGCCGGCTTGGCCGGCGCCACAAACCATGCCATTGCCGTCGCGGCTGCCCAGATTCACCGCGGCGAGCCTGCCCCGGTGCCCCAACTCACCGCGCGCCTCAGGGATCTGGTGGGTGAGGCACCCACCACCCTGCTGGTGGTGCCCGGCGACCCCGAGATCAATGAACAAACCGTCACCACATTTGGCCGCCGCTCCGGAGGCCGCATTGAGGGTCGTCGCTTGGGCCGAGCTCCCCACGAGCACCCCCTGGCCCTCGAGCGAAGTCAATGGGTGATGCTCGCCACGGGGGATCAAGGCACGAATCGGCCTTTTTCCAAAGTGCTTAGCCATCGGGTGCGGGCCGACGGGCGGTTCGCGCGGGTGGCGACCTGGCCCTGGACCGAGGGCCGCCAAGTGGAACTCTGGCGGCGGAAGGATTCCGCCCCCCCCACCGCGTTCGACGCGGAATTCATCCGCCTGGCCCGGGGGATGGAACGGGGCCCCGAGGGCCTGACGCCCCTGTTCGCGCGCATCGGCCCGGAACACCAGCTGGACGCCCATTTCCTGTACCAGGATCGGGTGCGGCATTGGGCCCGGGAGCGCCTGCGACGCGACCCTCAAGACCAAGACGCTCTCTGGAGCCTGGCCTTGATCGCCACCCTGCGCAACCGTCCTGAGGAGGCCGCCCAGTGGTATGGCCAGCTTCAAGCCCAGGAGGCCAACAATCCCTGGCCCCTGGCTTACCGCGCGGTGGTGTTGATGGCGGGCTGGCATCCAGGCCAGGCGAACGCCCTTCTGGCCTCCTCACCAGAGGGAACGCGCCACGAGGTGGTGCTCCAGTCGCTGGAGGAACTCAGCGCGGTGCTGAGCGGGCGCCTCTGGCGCGTGGCTGATCTCAGAGAGAGTCTCCCCAAGTCCGTCACCGAGATCAAGCGCCGTCTCGAACGGGAGCGCCAATCCCACCCGAGCCCCTGAGCGCCGAAACGAAGCCCCCGGCGGGGTATCCCGCCGGGGGCAAGCGCTTGGGTCCGCCACGGGGCGGAACCGAATGATCAGGGAGATGAGATCAGGTGATCAGTGCCGAATCAAGCGGCGTTCTCCGCGACCCGCGGACCCTGTTGTTGTGAACATTCAGCCATGGACACCTCCTCCGTTGGGGACAATGACAGCCGGTGACGCCTTCGGAGGGGTTTCCAGAGGAAACAACACTCCACGACACTGCTGCCTGAGCGTTTAAATCATAAGGCCCCCTCAAGCCTTGATCGCGGTCGATCCTGACTTCAACACCGCCACGGACGGGACAAAAAAAAGGCGCCTCGCGGCGCCTGATCCATCATCGAACAAAGTGATGAATTAAAGAGCGTTACCCCGTGGCAGAACCTCTTCAGGGAAGACGAATTTTTCGTGAGGTTGGTCAGCGGGAGCCATCCAGGCCCGCAACCCCTCATTGAGAAGGATGTTTTTGGTGTAGAAGGTTTCGAACTCCGGATCCTCAGCCGCGCGGATTTCCTGCGACACAAAGTCGTAGGCCCGCAGGTTGAGTGCCAGACCAATGATGCCGATGCTGCTGGTCCAGAGGCCCATCACCGGCACGAAAAGCATGAAGAAGTGCAGCCAGCGCTTGTTGGAGAAGGCGATCCCGAAGATCTGGCTCCAGAAGCGGTTGGCGGTGACCATCGAATAGGTCTCTTCTTCTTGGGTGGGCTCGAACGCCCGGAAGGTGTTGGCCTGCTCGCTGTCCTCAAACAGGGTGTTTTCCACCGTGGCGCCATGGATGGCGCACAGCAGGGCACCACCAAGAATCCCCGCCACGCCCATCATGTGGAACGGGTTGAGGGTCCAGTTGTGGAATCCCTGCAAGAACAGGAGGAAGCGGAAAATGGCGGCTACCCCGAAGGAGGGAGCGAAGAACCAGCTGCTCTGACCCAAGGGGTACATCAGAAACACGCTGACGAACACCGCGATGGGACCTGAGAAGGCGATGGCGTTGTAGGGGCGGATCCCCACCAAGCGCGCGATCTCAAACTGGCGGAGCATGAAGCCGATCAAGGCGAAGGCGCCATGCAGGGCCACGAAGGGCCACAGGCCACCCAGCTGGCACCAGCGCACAAAATCGCCCTGGGCTTCCGGGCCCCAGAGCAGGAGGAGGCTGTGGCCCATGGCGTCAGCGGGGGTGCTGACGGCGGCGGTGATGAAGTTGCAACCTTCCAGGTAGGAGCTGGCGATGCCGTGCGTGTACCAGGAAGTGACAAAGGTGGTTCCGGTCAGCCAGCCACCAAGCGCCAGGTAGGCGCAAGGGAACAGCAACAGACCAGACCACCCCACGAAAACGAAGCGGTCGCGCTTGAGCCAGTCATCGAGGATGTCGAACCATCCCCGGGCCGCTGGCGCGCGTCCTACAGCGATCGTCATGAGAAGCTGCTTAACGAAGCGTTACGTTTCGCATCGTAAGGGGAGAGGCCCCCTCGCGGGCCACCGGAACGGCAATCCCAACCCCAAATAAGCAAAATTGCCTACCGGCCCTCCCGGTGGACCTGGCCGCCCCGGGTCCTGCCTCGAGCGTCCGTCCGCCAAAGTGACACGGAGCCCCATCCCGCCATGTACGTCGTCGAGCTGTCTCTTCGCCTCACCCCCATGCCCATCTCGGTGCAGCGCAAAGAGCTGGAGCCAGCCAAGGAGCTTTTTGAGGAGGTGGGGCGGGCCCTGGAAAGCGGCAGCCCCAAACTTCTGGAGCTCACCTGCGAGAAAGACCCGCAGAAGCGGATCCGCTTGCTCACCGCGGAAGTGGTGGCGGTGCAGATCTTTGAAAAATCCACCGTCGGCGGCAGTGGCAAGCGCCCAGGCTTCAGCTTTGAAGGTTGAGGCGGGCCCATGCACCCCCCGCCGCCTCCCCGGGGCCTCCCCCTTGAGGTGGATGCCTTGGAATTTCAGTGGTCCCCGGATCGTCCGGCCCTGCGGGGCTGCCACCTCCAGATCCCCCGTCCCGGACTCTGGATGCTCGTGGGCGGCAACGGGAGTGGCAAGAGCACCCTCCTGAGGTTGATCGCCGGACTCCTGACCCCCCAAAGCGGAACGATCCACACCTCCCGGCGGCCGGCGATGGTGTTTCAAAATCCCGACCATCAACTGCTGCTGCCCACCTGTGGCAGCGATCTCCAGCTGGGGTTTCCAGAGCGTTTCTCCCATGGGCAGGCCCGAGAAAGGGTGGAGGCCCTTCTGGCCCTGGTGGGGTTGCGGGGGCTGGCCGCCCGTCCGATCCACACCCTCAGCGGGGGCCAGAAGCAACGGCTGGCCATCGCCGGGGCCCTCGGGGCGGAAGCCACCCTTCTGCTCCTGGATGAGCCCACCGCCCTGCTGGACCCCGACAGCCAGCGGGATGTGTTGGCGTTGATTCGCCGCCTCTGCGACCGCCAGGAGGCTCCCCTGACGGCCCTGTGGGTCACCCACCGGCTGGAGGAGCTCCTCCATTGCGATGGCGCGGCTCGCATGGAGCGGGGCCAGGTGGGTCCATGGCGACAAGGGGCCGAGCTGGCCCGGAGCTTGAGCCCCTTGCCCATCGGCGGGGGTGCCGGGTAAGGTCAGGTGTCCCGTTCAGGGACGACAATCCTCGGTAGCTCAGCGGTAGAGCGGTCGGCTGTTAACCGATTGGTCGCAGGTTCGAATCCCGCCCGGGGAGTTTTGACGTCAACCGCCTTGAGCCGTCCGATCAGGGCGACTCCCTCTCGGTCGCCCTCCCGTCTAGGGCGATCCCACCGAAATCTTTCGGATTTCACCCAAATCGCCTGAACCCGCGCAAAATAAATGTTCAGGCTGGCCTTCTCCTCGCGGAATCACGTGGATGAGGTGCCCTTCCTAGGGGTCCTGAAACCTCCCTCTCCACCGTCTCACCGCCCCGATTTTCATGAAACCCTGCATTCTTCTCGTTGAGGATGACAGCGACATGCGCGACCTGGTGGCAGGCCATCTGGAGCATGGTGGCTTCAATGTGCAGCGCGCTGAGGATGGGATCAAAGGGCAAGCCTTGGCTTTGCAGTACAGCCCGGATGTGATTCTGCTGGATTTGATGCTCCCCAAGGTGGATGGGCTCACCCTCTGCCAGCGCCTGCGGCGCGATGAACGCACCGCCCGGATCCCCATTTTGATGCTCACGGCCCTGGGAGGCACCAAGGACAAGGTCAGTGGCTTCAACTCCGGGGCCGACGACTATCTCACCAAGCCCTTTGATCTCGAGGAGCTCATGGCGCGGGTGAAAGCCTTGCTGCGTCGCAGTGAACGGGCGCCCCTCTCCACGAAGCACAACGAAATCCTCAGCTACTCCTGCCTCACCCTTGTGCCGGAGCGGTTCGAGGCGATTTGGTTTGATCAGCCCGTCCGTCTCACCCACCTGGAGTTTGAACTCCTCCATTGCCTGCTGCAACGCCATGGCCAAACCGTGGCTCCCTCCCTGATTCTGAAGGAGGTGTGGGGATACGAACCCGATGACGACATTGAGACCATTCGGGTGCATGTGCGGCACCTGCGCACCAAGCTGGAGCCTGATCCCCGCAAGCCCCGCTTCATCAAAACGGTGTACGGGGCCGGGTACTGCCTGGAGCTGCCAGCGGACGAGCAGCTCCAGGAACTGGCGCCTCTGATGGCCGAATCCCGGCGGGCCCAGGCCGAACCCAAGGCCGCCCCAGCCAATTCCTGAGGACGTCCGAGGCGCTCAGGCCTCCCCTCTAGGCAACCCCAGCTCCAGGAGGGTCACCTCCCAGGCCAGTCGCGGTTGCACATGGCTGAGCAAGTGCTTGCGCAACACCTCCAGGCGGCCCATCTGCCGCGGATCCTGGTTGTGGCGCCAAAGCCCCAGTTGCCACCAGTTGAGAAGCCAGAGCTGCTGATCACCATCCAAGCCCTCCGTGATCTCCCTGGCGAGTTCAAGGGCGGCGACCGGGTGGGCGGGAAGCTCCACCAGGCGGGTGGCCAGCCCCTCCGGCAGACGCCGCCATTGGCGGCGATGTTCCAGCAGGGCGCCCGGGGATCCCCCCGCCATGGCGAGGAGTTCGGGGGGATCCCCCGGGGGAGGGAGGCTCTCCACGGAAGATTCCGCCCGAGCCAACACCTCCTCCATCAGAGCGGTGGAGAGGGGGAGAAAGGGGATCCACTGGCAGCGAGAGCGGATCGTGCCGAGCAGACGTTCTGGAGCGGCGCTGATCAGGATCACCAGCCCCTCACCTGGTTCCTCAAGGGTTTTGAGCAAGGCGTTGGCCGCCGGCTCCGCCATTGCCTCGGCGGTCTCGATCACCACGACAGACCTGGCCGAATCCACCGGGCGACGGGCCAGGCAGCGGCTGACCTCCCTCACCTGCTCCAACCGGATCTGGGCGGGGGTGCGGCGACTCACGCCCAGGGCCTCCGCCTGGGATGCCGGCACGAGCTGCCCTTGGTGAAGGTAGGTGGGCTCGATCCAGAGCAGGTCGGCCACATTGCCCTGGGTCAGGCGTCGTCGCACCCCACCGTCGCTCCCGCCTCCGGTGAGCACCCCCTCCACAAAGCGCCGCGCCGCGAGCCGCCGGCCGACTCCGTCAGGACCGGCGAAAAGATAGGCGGGGGCCAGCCGTTGGCGCTGGAGGCCGGCCCGCAGGAGCCTCACCGCCAGGGCCTGCCCCACCAGGCCAGCGAAGAGGTCGTCGTCAACCATGGCCCCCACGGGAGCCATTGGAGGGGGCAAACCACTCCAGCAGAGCCTGGCGGCACCGCTCCGTGACGGCTGTGGGGTCGCCTGAGGCTTCCACGCGCCGCCAGCCCTTCCCCTCCGCCAAGACTTGAAACCCCCTGTGCACCCGGCTGAGGAAGGCCTCGCCTTCCGCCTCGATGCGATCGCTTCCGCGATGGCGGAGACGCCCCAGGGCCTCCGCGAGGGGGATGTCGAGCCAAAGCGTAAGGTCGGGCCGCAAACCCTCGGTGGCGAATCGCTCCAGCTGGTGAATCGCCTCCAGCGAGAGGCCGCGCCCATGGCCCTGATAGGCCGCCGTCGAGCCCGTGTAACGATCGGAGAGCACCCAATGGCCAGCGGCCAGGGAGGGGGCGACACGCTCGGCCACATGCTGGGCGCGATCGGCCGCGTAGAGAAGGAGCTCGGCCCTCTCACCTGGCACTTGGTCGGCGGGGGGGTGCAACAGGAGATCCCGTAGCGCTTGCCCGAAAGCCGTGCCGCCGGGCTCCCGAGTGACCACCACAGCGCTTTCGGCCCCCATCAGGCCACTGTGGGGCAACCAATCCCGCAGGGCCTCGATCTGGGTGGTTTTGCCACAGCCGTCGATGCCCTCCAGCACCACAAACCGTCCCTTAGCCATGGGGTGGGGCGAGGGGTGACGATTCTCGCGTCCCCTGGAGCAAGAGGGCATTCACCACCACCGTGATGGAGCTCAACGCCATCAGCAGGGCCGCCAAGGGGGGAGTGAGTTGGAGCCCGAAGGCGGGCAGCAACGCTCCAGCGGCGATGGGCAACACAATCATGTTGTACCCGAAGGCCCAGATCAAGTTCTGGCGCACCTTGGCCATGGTGTTCCGGGCGAGCGCGAGGGCCTTCACCACATCCATCAACCGATCTCCCATCACCACCACATCGGCGGAATCCTGGGCGATCTGGGTGCCCGTGCCCACGGCGATGCCCAAATCGGCCGCGGCCAGGGCCGGCGCGTCGTTGATGCCATCGCCCACCATCGCCACCAAACCTCGACTCCTCCAGCGATCGAGGGCTTTCACTTTCTCCTCGGGGCGAAGGCTCCAGGCCAACTCCCGCTCCTCAAGGCCCACCCGGGAGGCGAGGTGGCGCACGCTTTCCTCCCGATCGCCGCTGAGCAGGCCCACCGCCAACCCTCGCTGGCGCAGGGTCCGCAGGCATTCCGCGGCGTCAGGCCTGGCTTGATCCTCCACGCCGATCACGCCCAGCGGGCGATCGGCCTGGGCGACGCCAATCAACGAGGCGTGCGCCAGATGGGGGGCGGCGAGGGACGCGCTCGCGGCGGGGGGAAGGGCCAGGCCCCTCTCCACCAGCCAGGGGAGTCGGCCCACCAGGATGGGATCGGCCAGGGCCTCCAGCTGGCCTTCGATGCCCTGGCCAGGATGGGTACGGCTGTCTTCCACGGCGAACAAGGGCAGGCCTCTCCGCTGGGCTTCTTGCAGCAGGGCATGGGCCAGGGGGTGGCGACTGTGCCGCTCCACGCTCGCCGCCAACCGCAACATCCACAGGGCACGATCCGACGCCTCTGCCCCTGACTCTCCATCCAGGGCAAACGGCTCCAAGGCGGTCACCAGGGGGCGACCCACGGTGAGCGTGCCGGTTTTGTCAAACACCACGGCTCCGAGATGGGCGGCCATCTCAATGGCGTCTCCCCCCCGAAACAGCACCCCCGAGCGGGCCGCGACCCCGCTTCCCACGCTGATGGCCGTTGGCGTGGCCAGGCCCAAGGCACAGGGGCAAGCCACCACCAGAACGGCGATGGCGAGCTGGAGGGCCAATCCGATCGGGGTCGTGCTGGCCGCGGTCAGATGGCCATGGCCGAGATGGCTCGAAAGCGCCGAGGCCTCGCTGTGGGGCTCCAGCACCCAGGGCCAGAGGCGGGACCCCCAGAGCCACCAAAACAAGAAGGTGGCCGCGGCCAGGGCCAGCACGACCTGGGTGAAGAGGCCGGCCACTCGATCCGCCAGCCCCTGGATGGGGGCCTTGCGGGCCTGGGCGCGTTCCACCAGCCGCACGATCCGGGCCACGGCGGTCTGCTGGCCGCAGCGCGTGGCCTCCACCACGAGGGGAGCTTCCAGGTTCAAGCTGCCCGCGTCCAGCTCACTGCCCGCGCGGGCTTGAAACGGGAGGGGTTCCCCCGTGAGAGCCGAACGATCGACGGCGGAGGACCCGCCGCGCACCACCCCATCCACGGGGAGGCGATCCCCTGGCGGCACCAACAGCTGGTCGCCGGGACGAAGCCCCCCGGAGCGCACCTTGCGCGGCGGACCGTCATCGATCAGCAACAGGGCCTCATCCGGCTGGAGGGACACCAAATCCTCAATGGCCCGGTTGCTTCGGAACCGGGCCCGCTCCTCCAGAAACCTCCCGGCGAGCACAAATCCCAACAACATCACCGGCTCGTTGAAAAAGCAGGGCAAATGGCTGGCGGGCCAGAGCCAACCCACCGCGCTCGCCAGATAGGCACTCCCCATGCCCAGCCCCACCAGGGTGTCCATGCCAGGAAGTCCGGCCAGGGCAGACTTCAGCCCCGTCACCAGGATGGGCCTGCCAGGACCGGCCAAAGCCACCGTGGCGATGAGGCCGTGAAACCCGGGAGCCTGGAACAGGGCCAGCTCCCTGGGCCAGGTTCCCGGGGAGGCCTCGGCCCAGTGCCCCACGCTGGACAGCGCCACCAAAAGCAAGGCGACAAGGAGCTGGCGCCAGTGCCGCCACCAGCTCTTCTCGAGCAGTTGGTCTCGTCGACTGGGGGAGGCCTGGCCATCGAGGCGCGGACGAGCCTCAAACCCCAGGCCGCGCAACCCACTCACCAGGGAGTCGACGTCCTCCAGCCCCCCTTCCAGATCGACCCAGGCGGTGCGTGTGAGGAGATTCACACTGGCTTGGCGCACCCCGGGGAGCCCCCGCAGGCGCTGTTCCACCGCCCGCACGCAACTTCCGCACTTCATCCCGTCCACATCGAGCAGCACGCCGCAAGAGCCAGGGGGCGGAGAAGCCGCCAAGCCGGGGGTTTCCACAGGCGTGGTGGTTGGCGGACCAGCGCCAATCGGCGAGAGAGGCAAGGCGAGGGCGTGACGCCTCCTCACCCTAGGCAGCGCGGGCTGCTGGCAACGGCTGGCGGCTTCAGCAGGCAGGATGGAGATCTGATCGCCCCGGCGCCGTGCCCCGTTCCCAGCGCAACGACAACTTCATCGATAAGAGTTTCACCGTGATGGCCGACCTGATCCTCAAGGTGCTGCCCACCAATCGACGGGCTAAGGAAGCATTCGCCTACTACCGCGATGGGATGAGCGCTCAGGGAGACGGGGAGTATGCCGAAGCCTTGGACAATTACGAAGAAGCGCTGAAACTAGAAGATGACCCCAACGATCGCGCGTTTATCCTTTACAACATGGCTCTGGTCTATACCAGCAATGGCGATCATCAAAAAGCCCTCGATTTCTATGAACAGGCGCTTGATCTCAACAGCAAGATGCCCCAGGCCCTCAACAACATGGCGGTGATTCATCACCACCTTGGTTCCATTGCCCAGGAGAAAGGCGACGCTGATGAAGCCGATCGCTGCTTTGACCTGGCCGCCGATTGTTGGGCAAAAGCCATCCGCCTTGCCCCGAATAATTACATCGAGGCCCAAAACTGGCTCAAAACCACGGGCCGCGGCAGCGTCGACGTGTACTTCTAGGCAGGGCGTCATTCTGGTCCGTCTTCCGCTGGGTTCACCCCAAGCGCTTTCACGAGGGCCTCGGCCAAGGTGGACGATTCCAGCAGCTGGAGACCCTCGGGAGCCAGCCCTCCGCCGTGGCCGATCCCCCTGGGCACGACCGCCCGGGTGAACCCCAGTCGCCCCGCCTCCTGAAGCCGTTGTTCCAGCTGCCCCACTGGTCGCAACTGCCCCCCCAGCCCCAACTCGCCGATGAGCACCGTGCCTGGTGGCAGGGTGAGATCGCGATAGCTGGCCACCACGGCCGCCGCCACCCCCAGATCCGCCGCAGGCTCCTCCACCTCCAGGCCCCCGGCCACGGCGAGGTAACAATCCAGCCGGGAGAGGGGCAGGCCCAGATGTTTTTCAATCACCGCGAGAATCTGGTGCAGCCGGTTGGTGCCGATGCCCGTGGCGGTACGCCGGGGGCTGGCGTAACTGGTGGTGCTCACGAGGGCCTGCAGCTCCACCACCAAGGGCCGTGTGCCCTCAAAGGCGACGATCGTGGCCGTGCCCGAGGTGGGCTCCCCGCCGCCGAGAAAGAGTTCACTCGGGTTGGTCACTTCCGCCAGCCCCCCATCGCGCATCTCGAACACCCCCAGCTCATGGGTGGCGCCAAAGCGGTTCTTCGCGGCGCGCAACAGGCGGTGGCTGGCAAACCGGTCGCCCTCGAAGGTGAGCACCGCGTCCACCAGGTGCTCCAACACCTTGGGACCCGCCAGCAAGCCCTCCTTGGTGACATGGCCCACCAGCACAAGGGCCACCCCCCGGCGCTTGGCCAGCCGTTGCAACGCCGCCGCGCCCTCGCGTACCTGAGCCACCGTGCCAGGAGCGCCGCTGAGGCTGGGGTCATGGAGGGCCTGGATGCTGTCCACCATCGCGACCGCTGGCCTCAAGCCCTCCAGCTCCTCCAACACCCGATCCAGATCGGTCTCCGACAACAGGTGGAGCCCATTGGGCGGGGCGCTGGGCTCCAGCGGCTCGGCTGGCTCGAAAGCGGCGGGAGGATCCGGGCGGTGGGGCCCACCGACCAGTCGGCGCCAGCGCAACCGGACCTGTTGGGCCGATTCTTCCGCGCTCACATAGAGCACCGAGCAATGGCCGGCCATGGCCTGGGCCACCTGCAGGAGAAGGGTGGATTTGCCGATGCCGGGATCGCCTCCCAACAGCACCAGGGCCCCCGGCACCAGGCCTCCCCCCAGCACCCGATCGAGCTCCTGGAACCCCGTGGCGAGACGGGCCAGGGGAGGAGCCCCCTGGTGGTGGATGGGGGTGGAGCGCCGGGGTCCGGGGATCGAGGCGGCTCCCTCCCGGTCTTCCCCGAAGCGATCCGGGCGACCCTCCCGTCCCGCCGGCGGCACGCGTTGCTCCACCAGGGAATTCCAACCACCGCAGGAGGCGCAGCGCCCAAAAAATTGCCGACTCTGGGCACCACAGGCCTGACAGATGAAGAGGGAGGCGGGGCGGGCCAAAGGGGTTTGTGAAGAAAGATGGCTTTCAGTGAACAAGACGGCCCTCAGGCCTTTTCAGTGGATCGATCGCGTTGTAACAGCACCGCTCCTGCGATGACGGCAACCACCCCGGCCAAAGAAACCATTCTTGTTGTGGATGATGAATCCAGTATTCGCAGGATTCTGGAGACCCGTCTCTCCATGATCGGCTACCAGGTGCTGACCGCCTCGGATGGGGAGGAAGCCCTGGAAACCTTCCATCGTGTTCATCCCGATCTGGTGGTTCTCGACGTCATGATGCCCAAATTGGATGGCTACGGCGTCTGTCAAGAGCTGCGGAAAGAATCCGATGTGCCCATCGTCATGCTCACGGCCCTTGGCGATGTGGCCGACCGCATCACGGGCCTGGAACTCGGGGCCGATGACTATGTGGTGAAGCCCTTCAGCCCCAAGGAACTGGAAGCTCGCATCCGCTGCGTGCTCCGGCGGGTGGAGAAGGAGCAGGTGGCGGGTCTCCCCAACTCCGGCGTGATCCAGGTGGGCGACCTGCGCATCGACACCAACAAGCGCCAGGTCTACCGGGCCGACGAGCGCATCCGGCTCACCGGCATGGAATTCAGCCTGCTCGAACTCCTGGTAAGCCGCTCTGGAGAGCCCTTCAGCCGCGGGGAGATCCTCAAGGAGGTGTGGGGCTATACACCGGAACGACATGTGGACACCCGTGTGGTGGATGTTCATATCTCCAGGCTGCGTTCCAAACTGGAAGATGATCCCGCCAACCCCGAGCTGATTCTCACGGCTCGGGGCACTGGCTATCTCTTCCAGCGCATCGTTGACTCCGTTGCCTCCGAAGGACCCTGACTACCTCCGCTCCCCCGGGCGCCAGGCTCTGAGCCGGCGTCAGCGGCCCAACCGCACGATCCGGCGGCTCGTGATCTGGTACAAACGCAATGCCGCCGTCACCAGCCTGGTGGACACGGCCAGCGCCGCCAGCTCCGTGGCCGGAGTGGCCGCGGGCACGGTGCTCCAGCCCCTCGTGCTGGATCCCTTGCGCCGGCTCCAGCAGGGGGGAGGGCCCGAGGAGTTTCCCGTCATCCACGACCGAGACCGTCTGTGGGTCGCGGTGGATGGGATGGGGGGAGATCACGCCCCCGGCCCCATCCTTGAGGGTTGCCTGAGGGCCGTGCGCCTTCTGCCCCTGCGGATCCTGTTCGTGGCCGAACCGGAGCCGCTCCAACGGGCCATCAACAGCCTTGGCCTGGGCGAGGAACTGGAGGAGGCCCAGGCCCGAGGACTGCTGCGGCTTGTGCCCAGCGGACGCTCGGTGGGCATGAACGAGGAGGCCACCGTGGTGCGCCGCAGGCGGGAGGCCAGCATCAACATGGCCATGGACCTGGTCAAGGCTGGCCAGGCCATGGCGGCCTATTCCGCTGGAAATTCCGGCGCCGTGATGGCGGCGGCCATCTTCCGCCTTGGCCGCCTGCGGGGCATTGAGCGGCCGGCCATCGGGGCCCTGTTCCCCACCAAGGATCCAGCTCAGCAGGTGCTCGTGCTGGACGTGGGCGCCAACACCGATTGCAAGCCAGCCTGGCTGCATCAGTTCGCCCTGCTGGGCACCATCTACAGCCGGGATGTGCTGCGGGTGGCCAGCCCCCGGGTGGGTTTGCTGAACATCGGCGAAGAGGAGTGCAAGGGGAACGACCTGGCACTCAAAACCCACCCCCTCCTCATGGCCGACCCCCGCCTGCGCTTCGCGGGCAATTGCGAGGGGCGGGATGTGCTCTCCGGCCGCTTCGACGTGGTGGTGTGTGACGGCTTCACCGGCAACGTGCTGTTGAAATTCCTGGAATCGGTGGGCAGCGTGCTGCTGGACGTGCTGCGCGCCGAGCTCCCCCGGGGCCGCCGGGGCAAGGTGGGATCCGCGTTTCTGCGAAGCAACCTGGTGCGCATCAAAAAACGCCTCGACCACGCCGAGCATGGCGGGGCTCTCCTGTTGGGGGTGGACGGGGTGTGCGTGATTGGCCATGGCAGCAGCAAGGCCCTTTCGGTGGTCAGCGCCCTGCGCTTGGCCCATTCCGCCGCCAGCCATCACGTGATGGAGGATCTCCATGCCCTCGGCGGAAAGGGGGCGCCCGCGACCACCTGTGATTGACTGATCCGAACCGAGCGCCACCGGTGTCGGAGCACACTGCCAGCCACCGCGGCTCCTCCACCCTTCAGGGGATGGCCATCGTCGGCTCTGGGCGGGCCCTCCCCGCCACGAGTGTCAGCAACGAGGCCCTGTGTTCGCTTGTGGACACCTCCGACGCCTGGATCCGGAGCCGCACGGGGATCGGGGCCAGGCGGCTGGCGGGCCCGGGAGAAACGGTCACCACGATGGCCACAGAGGCCGCTCGGGCGGCCCTCCTCCATGCGGGCTGGGAGCCGAATGATCTCGATCTGATCCTGCTGGCCACCTCCAGTCCGGACGACCTGTTCGCCACCGCCCCGCGGGTGCAGGCCGCCCTCGGGGCCCCCCACGCCGTGGCTTTCGACCTGACGGCCGCCTGCAGCGGCTTCCTCTTCGCTGTGGTCACCGCCGCCCAGTACATCCGGACGGGCAGCGTGCGCCGTGCCCTGGTGATCGGGGCCGACCAGCTCAGTCGCTGGGTGGATTGGAGTGATCGGCGCACTTGCGTGCTCTTCGGGGATGGGGCTGGAGCCGTCGCCGTGGAGGCCTGCGCCCGGGAAACGGACGACCTGCTGGCCTTCCGCCTTCGTTCCGATGGCAGCCGCAATGCCTGTCTCACCCTGGCCCAGGAGGAACACTTCCGAGACCCGCTGGGGGGGGTCTCCACCCAGGTGGGCGGCTTCCAGCCCCTCTTCATGAATGGCCAGGAGGTGTACAAGTTCGCCATTCGTGAAGTGCCCCTGGTGTTGGCGGAGGCCCTGAGCGCGGCCGGCCTCGAGGCCCACCAGATCGACTGGCTGCTGCTGCACCAGGCCAATCAACGCATTCTTGACGCCGTGGCGGATCGCTTCGCCGTGCCCGCCGAACGGGTGCTCAGCAACTTGGAGTGGTACGGCAACACCTCCGCGGCCACCATCCCCCTGATGCTGGATGAGGCCGTTCGCGATGGACGGGTTCAGCCGGGCCATCTCTTGGCCACGAGCGGTTTTGGGGCGGGGCTGAGCTGGGGAGCGGCGGTGCTCCGCTGGAGTGGGCCCTCCCCCTCCACGTAGTCTCCAAACCCACCATCGCGAGTTGGTTGTATGGCAGTGGCCTGGGTGTTTCCGGGGCAGGGATCGCAAAAGCAAGGAATGGCGGAGGCTGTCCTGGAGCTTCCTGGCGCGCGTGAGCGCTTTGCCCTCGCCTCCGAGAGGCTGGGCCGCGATCTTTTGGCCATCTGTTCCGCCACCGAGGCGGGGGAGGGCCCGCTGAATCTCAATGACACCCGCAACACCCAGCCCGCTCTCTTCGTTGTGGAGAGTCTGCTCGTGGATGCCCTGCATGCCCAGGGGCGACGCCCCGAGCTGGTGGCCGGCCACAGCCTCGGGGAACTGGTGGCCCTCTATGCCGCGGGGGTGTTTGACGCCGAGACCGGCCTGGAGCTGATGCGGCGTCGCGGGGAGCTGATGGCGGCGGCTGGAGGCGGGGCCATGACCGCCGTCATGGGCTTTGACCCCCGGCGGCTGGAAGACCTGGTGGCGGCCACCGAGGGGGTGGTGGTGGCCAATGACAACAGTGAATCCCAAGTGGTGCTCTCGGGCACCCCGGAGGCGGTGGCGAGTGTGAGTGGGGCGCTCCGCTGCAAGCGGGCCATCCCCCTGGCCGTGTCCGGGGCCTTCCACTCCCCGTTCATGGCGGAGGCCGCGGCTGAGTTTGCCAAACTCCTGGCCGAGGTGCCCTTCGCGCAGGCCTCGGTGCCCGTGCTGAGCAACGCCGATCCCACCCCCGAGCGGGACGGGGAGGCGCTGAAGGAGAGGCTCCGCCGGCAGATGACCAGCGGTGTGCGCTGGCGGGAAACCATGGGCCGACTGCGGGAGGAAGGCATTCGCGCCGTGGTGGAGATTGGACCGGGGAACGTGCTGAGCGGATTGATCAAACGCGGGTGCCCAGGCCTTGAAACCGCCCAAATCGCCAGCGCGGCCGACCTGGATCCATGAGCCCGCCCGTCCTGCTTCACGCGGCCGAGCCCACTCTCACCTATCGGCTGATGCGGTGGATGTTGCTGCCTGTGTTCCGCCTGATCCTGCGGGGACAAACCGAGGGGACCGCCAATGTGCCCCCCCATGGGGGGGTGGTGGTGGTGGCCAACCACGGCTCCTACATCGATCCGCCGATCCTCAGCTGCGCGGTGCGCCGCCCGGTGGCGTTCATGGCCAAGGAGGAATTGTTCCGGGTGCCCTTGCTGGGGTCCCTAATCCGGGCCTGCGGGGCCTATCCAGTGGCCCGAGGAGCGGGCGACCGCCAGGCCCTGCGCAACGCCTACAACAGGCTCCAGCAGGGCTGGGCGACGGGTGTGTTTTTGGATGGCACCCGCCAGGCCGATGGGCGCGTGTCGAGGCCCCAGCCTGGAGCGGCGTTTCTGGCGGCCCGCGCGGGCCTTCCCATTCTCCCGGTGGCGATCATCAACAGCCATCGCGCCCTGGGACCTGGAGGGGGAGGACTCCGGCTGGTGCCCGTCCATGTGCGCATTGGCACGCCCATCCCCCCTCCCGCCTCCACCCGCCGGGCCGATCTGGACGCCGCCACGGCGGCGGCCCAGGCCCAGATCAATCGCATGCTGGATCTCGGGCTGATCAGAAGACCCCAGCTCGGCGGAGCCAGCCCGCCAGCTCTGATCTCCCCCAGGTCCTCAGATCCCGACCGCTGAGCACCCACACGACGGCGCGCAGGCCGTCTCCCCACACCTTTTGGCGGCTTTCCGTCAAGCAAGCCTTCCCGCACGACACCGGCACCGGGGTGAGGTGGATGCCCCGGCTCCCCGCCACGATCCGACCCACCAGCAGGGCCCGATCCATGTGGTCGACACTGGTGACCAGCAGGGCATGGCGAACGCGGGCCTGGCGAAGGTCGTCGACGAGGGATGTGAAGTTGGTGAGGGTGTCTTGGGCCCTGTAGTCCAGCCTCACCTGGTTGGCCGGCAGTCCCTCCACCTCGCGGAACACCCAGGTGGCGTATTCCGGATTGGAACCGCCGCTGACAACCACGGGCAGCCCATCGGCGCGGGCCAGCTGGGCCGCGACCCGTTCCCGATCCGCGTCCCCACCCAGCACAAGGATCATCTGGGGTGGCGGAGGCGCGGGCCACCACCACCCCCGCGAGAGCCACAGCAAGGCCAGCCCCGCCAGGCCCACCCCCACCAGGGGCAGCCGGGAAGGCCGACGCTTGCGGCGATGGGTCGGCCTCACGAAGGCTCCACCGGACTGGTGGGGTAGAGGGGGAGCACCGCGGCCCATGGGGCCTCCAGACCAAAGGTCGCCGCCTCCTGGCTGAAAGTCAGCAGGTGGGCCACATCGGCGGGGATCGAGGGCAGGGCGTCGCGACGGTCGTGGGGGCCAAGATCCCGCGTCAGATCCTCCTCACATCGATACAACCGCGGCGCGCGGAGCTCCGCGACCCCCCCAGGCCTGGTGGGATCGGCGCCGTACAAGCCGGCCACCACCCCATGGCGTGGCAACTCCTGGCTCAAGATCAGGGCGATCGTTGTTGGGTCGGCCGCCAGCAGACGGCGGGCCATCAGATGGAAACTGCTGAACCCATCGAGGGGCAGCCCGAGCTGCTGGGCGAGGGTGCGCGCCAGGGCCACCGTCAAGCGAGTGCCCGTGAATCCTCCCGGTCCGGTGGCCACGGCCAGGCGGGCCAGCTGGCTCCACTCCCTCGCGGGCAGAACCGCCTCCACGCAAGGCAGGAGAGCGTTGGAGAGCTGTCGGCCCAAGGGGAAAGCCTCCATCCGCGGGGCGACAGCCGGGGCTCCAAGCGGTTGCGCGGCCACCCCGAGCACCTCGCTGGAGCTATGGAGGGCCAGCACCCAGCCGCCGCCTCCCATCGACGCGGCGGCGCTCACGCGGGCACGGCCTCGCTGGGCCGCAAGCGCTTCCAGCGTCCAGGGTCTGGGGAGAAGCTGTCACAGGCTCTGACATCCCACTCGATCCCGACCCCCCCACAAGGCAACTGGCGAATCTGAACATGCACCCGGGGCCCCTCGGGACGGAAGCCCGGCTGGGGATTCAGATGGGGAACCCCATGGCGCTCCTCCACAGCGTGATAGGCCTGGCAATGATCGACCCAGTGGCAATCCACGCAGATGCACATGCCGCCAGATCCAACGGGCCGACCCATTTTGGCGTCTCGCGCCACCGCCCACCAGGATCTCTGGCGGGCGGTGGCCGCCGATTCATGGCCGGTGCCCCTTCCGCTGCTGCCCCCGGGCACCGCCCTGGTGGGAGGCGCCGTGCGGGATGGGCTGATCGGCCGTCTGGGAGAGCGACCCGATCTCGACTTTGTGGTGCCGGGCGACGGCCTCGCCTTGGCGCGACAGCTGGCTCGGCGTCTGGGTGGAACGGCGGTGGAGCTGGATCAAGAGCGTGGGATCGGCAGGCTTGTGCTGGAGGGCTGGACCATCGATCTAGCCCGCCAGGTGGGGGACACCCTCAGCGCCGACCTCCATCGCCGTGACTACACCGTGAATGCCATGGCCTTGCGGCTTCCCCTCGGGGACGAGGCTTTGGCCTTGGTCGACCCCCTTGGAGGCCTGGCGGATCTGGAGAGCGGCCAGCTGCGCGCCATCGCTGAGGCGAATCTGCTGGAGGATCCGCTCAGGCTCCTGCGGGGCGTTCGGCTGGCGGCCGAAATGGGATTCACCATCACCGAGCCCACCTGGGCGTGGATCGGGCGCCATCGCGCCCGCCTCTCTTCCGTGGCGGGCGAGAGGGTGCTGGCTGAGCTGCTGCGCCTGGTGGGCTGCGCCAACGGAGCCTGGGGCGTCGAGTTGCTCACCCGGTGCCACCTCTTGGACGCCTGGAGCACCAAGCCCGCGGAGGCCCCCCGCCCCGGCACGGCCCACCTCACACCCGAGCAGGCGCGGCTGCGGGGGTTGACGGAGGAGGAGTGGAGCGAAGCGCTGCCCATCGCCCGATTGGCGGCCCTGCTGGATGAAGGCGCGTTGGAGGCCCTGCGCGCCAGTCAGCGGCTGCGGCGGCGCTGCCGGCACCTGCGACGTTGGCGCCAGCGGCTGGCCGCGGCTGACCGCTTGGAGGGCGGGGGATTCGAGGCTCTCCCTGAGGCGGAGCGTTTGGAACTGCATCGCCAACTCGACGGGGATCTGCCCGCTCTCCTGCTGGAACTCCCCCCCCCGGTGGCCAACGCGGCTCTTCGGCGTTGGCGGGATCCGGATGACCCGCTCTTCCATCCCCGGGCGCCGCTGGATGGAGGGGAACTGCAAAGGCGGCTTGGCCTCTTCCCTGGCCGCCAGCTTGGTCTGCTCCTGGAGCACCTCACGGCGGAACGGGCGTTTGGTCGGATTCCCCGGGACGACGCCTCCCATGAGCAAAGCCTGAAGGCGGCCCGCCACTGGCTTGATTCCACGGGTGTCCCCCGCCATGATTAACTTCTCTACGCAATGGCGTTTTCCATCGCCTGGCGCGGTTTTTCTTTCTTCTGCCACACCTTCCATGAGTGTCCGTCTCTATGTCGGCAATCTGCCGAACGCTTTTGATGTCAAAGAGCTTGAGGCTCTCCTTGGGGGTGTGGGCGAGGGCATTCGCTTCAAAGTGGTGAACGACCGCGAAACCGGCGCCTGCAGGGGGTTTGGGTTTGCCAATGTGGACGATCACAACCTGGCGGAGGCGCTGATCGCCCAGCTCAATGGCCGCGACTTCGCGGGTCAGCCCCTCCGCATCGAGATCTCCGAGCGGCGCGAGAGCCGCAATCCTGGCCCATCCAGGGAGGAGCGTCGCCCCGGGGCGGGCGCCGCCAACCCAGCCCGCAAAGCCGTCGACAAGGTGGTGCACGCCGACACGGTGGAGGCCAACGCCCCCGACCCCCGCTGGTCGAGCGAACTCGCCAAGCTGAAAGCCTTGCTGGCGAACCAAACTGTTGGCGTCTGACCTAGAAGCCATCACCCCTCCCAGTCCCCGGTTTTGGGACTGGCGTGGTCACCGTGTCGCCTGGGTCCGCGAGGGGTCCGATCAGGCTGGCCAAGCCGTGGTGTTGATCCATGGCTTCGGGGCGAACCTTCGCCACTGGCGTCACAACCTCCCGGTGTTGGCCGAGGTGGCTGAGGTGTTCGCTATCGACCTTTTGGGATTTGGGGCCAGTGACAAGCCCCCCTCCCGTCTGGCCGGCGAACCCCATGTGGAGGGATCGGAGCGTTATGGCTTCGATCTCTGGGCCGATCTGGTCGCCGATTTCATTGACGCTCGGGTCAACCCCCACCCCGACCGTCGGCCCGTTCACCTGGTGGGCAACTCGATCGGAGGAGTGGTGGCCCTCGCCGCCGCCAAACGGCTTTGCCAGAGAGAAGATCCCCCCCAACAAGTGGTGCTCATCGACTGCGCCCAGCGCAGTCTCGATGAGAAACGGGTCAAGGAGCTTCCCCTGTTTCAGCGGCTCAGCCGGCCCTTCTTGAAGCGGGTGGTTCGGGAACGCTGGCTCACCACGTCCCTGTTCCGTTACCTGGCCCGCCCCGCCTTCATTCGCCAGGTGCTCAAGGTGGCCTATCCCTCAGGGGCCAATGTGGACGACGAGCTAGTGGCGCTCCTCTATGAGCCCTCCACCGACCAGGGAGCTCCTGAGAGTTTTCGGGGTTTCGTGAATCTGTTTTCTGATCTGCTGGCGCCAGAGCTGCTGGCTGATTCACAAGTGCCGGTGCGCATGATTTGGGGAGGTCAGGATCCCTGGGAGCCGCCCAAAGAAGCCCGCCGTTGGGCGGCAAGCTTTTCCGCGATCAAAGAGTTAAGGGTATTGGAAGGTTTGGGACATTGCCCCCACGACGAAGCTCCCGAGCGGGTCAATCCGATTCTTTTGGAGTGGTTGAAGCCAAATTAGTGCACTTGGGCCAAGACATAAGAGAGGGGAAGGTCGAGTAACTTGCCGGCTGTGGGCACAAAGGCGCGACGATTGAACACATCAAAGTCCTGGCGTTCAATCACATCGAGAATGCCTCGATACAAGCGATGCGAGGCCCATACAGGCCAGCGCGCGTCCGCCGAAAGCCAGCGCACACCCTCTTCGGAGCGGGAAAACCACTCCCGGGCCCGGGCCAATTGAAAGGCCATCAAGGCACGCCAATTATCATTGATTGTGCCAGCAAGAAGATCGGATTCGGCATAGCCAAATTGTTTCATTTCATCCTGGGGAAGATAGATCCTCCCCCGGGCTCGGTCTTCTCCCACATCGCGAAGAATGTTGGTGAGTTGATTGGCGATTCCCAGGGCGATCGCCGCCTGGCTTGGATCGGGTCGCTCACTCCAGGGGGCGGATGTGTACGCCGGGTCGAGACCCATCACGGCCTGGCTCATGAGGCCAACCGTTCCGGCGACGCGATAGCAGTACAGCTCCAACTCCGCGAAGGACGCATAGCGATGTTTCCTTACATCCATCCGCTGGCCTTCGATCATGTCAAGGTAGGCCTGCTGGGGCTGGGGGAAACGCTCCATGGTGTCCACCATCACACGATCCAGCTCGTTCGCCGTTCGTCCCTCAAACAGCCCGCGGGTCCGCTCTTCCCAGGCATCGAGACGGGCCAGCAGGGACGCCGCCGGGAGGGATTGGGCCTGGGGGCTATCCATCAATTCATCGGTGCGGCGGCACCAGACATAGATGGCCCAGATGGCGCGCCGCTTCTCCGGGGGCATCAGGAGCGTGCCGAGGTAAAAGGTCTTGGCCCAGTGGGCCGTTTCCTGGCGGCACCGCTCGTAGGCCTCCTCCAAGTTGGCCTGGCTCAGGGAGCTGGTGGCGAGACGAGCCACTCTCAGCCTCCCGCGACCAGGCCGGCGAGCGCGGGTGAGGGGGGGCTGGCGGCGTCCCAGGCGGCGATGGCCCGGGCGCAGAGCTTGCCGCTGAGCACCGCTCCTTCCATAGAGGCCAGGTAGCGCTGCATGGTGTAATCGCCCGCCAGGAAGAAGTTGTTGATGGGCGAACGCTGATCCGGCCTCAGCCCCTGGCAACCGGGTACGGTTTTGTAGACGGACAGGGGAGTTTTGACCACCACAAACTTGCGAAGCTGGGCCGGGGTGTCGGTTTCAAAGTGCTGGGGGAAAAGTCGCTTCAGTTCCTCCATTGTGGCGGCGATGATTTCTGAATCAGGACGGCCGATCCAGTCCTTGGCTGGGGCGAAGACGAGTTCCAGCATGGAACGGTTGGGATCCGCATATTCTTTGCAGGTGTTACTCATGTCCGCGTAGACACTCAGCAAATCACTCCTGCTGAACAAGAGATGATCAATATCCGTGAGCTTGCGATCGAACCAGAGATGAATGTTGATCACCGGCACCCCGTTAAGCCCAGCCAGGTTGGCGAAATAGGGCTCTTGCTTCCAGGGCTCCGGAAGCAGGAGCTTCAAGGGATCCACGGGCAGGGCACTCACATAGGCGTCCGCCACCACCTCTCTGGGCTTCTCGCCCCGTCCACCCATCTTGAAGGCCGCGACGGTGCCATCGCCGTGGAGCTCGATCCCGCGGAGGGCACATTCCATCACCACCTCGCCGCCGCGTGCCTGGATGTAATCCACCAGGGGTTGGCAGAGCCGCTCTGGCGGGTTGCCATCCAGGAACGCCATGCGGGAGCCATCTTTTTCCTGGAGAAACCGGTTCAGGGCGGTGAGCACAACGGTGCTTGAAATCTCATCAGGGTCGATGAAGTTGAGCGCCTTGCTCATGGCGATGAACACCTCATCGTTCACCCGCTCGGGGATGTTGTGACGTTTCAGCCATTCACTCCAGGAATAGCGATCGCATTCTTCCACGTACTCCTGGCCGCGTAACATCGCGGGAATGAGACCCAAACCAAAGGCGATTTTCTCCGGCCAGGTGAGCATGTCATTGTTGGAGAGAATCGCCGCTACTCCGTTTAAAGGGGCTGGAAGATCGGGAAAATCGAACCGGCTGTAGGTGCCTGGCACCTCACGCTGGTTGAAGATCATCGAATGGCTCTTCCACTGCAAGCGATCCTCAATGCCTAATTCAGCGAAGAGCTGGCGCATGTTGCGATAAGCGCCAAAAAAGATATGCAATCCTGTCTCATACCAATCTCCTTCGCTGTCCTTCCAGGCCGCCACTTTGCCACCCAGCACATCCCTGGCCTCGTAGACCACGGGATGATGGCCGGCATCGCAGAGATATTTCGCGCAAGACAATCCAGCCAGCCCGGCTCCCGCAATCGCAACCCGCATGGAGTGTCCTGAACACTGGTGGCAACCTTATCGGCCCACGGGGCCCACCGCAGGCGTTGGCCTCCTCCCTAAAGTTTCCGCACACGCCCCCCCGCGCGGACGCCCCAGCCCATGGCCGACACTCTGCTGAAATCCACCACCCGCCATGTGCGTCTCTTCACCGCCCGGGTGGAGAACGGCGACCTGGTGGCCGATCAGAGCCAACTCACCCTCGACCTTGATCCCGATAACGAGTTCCTCTGGGAGGACGCGGTGGTGGCCAAGATTCAGGCCCGGTTCAAAGACCTGGTGGAGGCTCATGCCGGCCAGGATCTCACCGACTACACCCTGCGCCGCATCGGCTCCGAGCTGGAGGGGGTGATCCGCCAGCTCCTGCAGGCTGGGGAATTGCGGTACAACCCGGAGTGTCGGGTGCTCAACTACTCCATGGGTCTCCCTCGCACCCCCGACTCCTTGTGACGCCACCCAGGCCAGACAATCGCGGGGGGTACCCCGATCCCCGCCGATCCTGGGGTTCCCCCCGTGAAGAGCCGGAGGGCTGGGATCGACGGGGCTATGACGTTGACCGGGCGGGAGGGGGATCCCGCTCCAGGTATCGCGACCCAGGGGAGGAGATGGATCGTGGGCCCTCACGGGGTGCGGGTCCAGGTGGAAAAGGGGGGCCCCCAGGCCAGGGCGGGGGGCCGTTCAACGTCGCCACGGCGGCCCTCCTCGCCGGGGTGCTCGTGGTGGGCATTGGCATCGGCAGCGCGGTCACCAGCACCACCCAGGGGAATCAAGGCAATATCGCCAGCAGCCAGCAGTTGGATATGGCGGTGCCTGATCCCGAGTTTTGCAAACAGTGGGGTGCCAGCGCCTTCGTGATGGACATCGAGCTTTACACCACGATGAACCCCAGCAGCAGCTTCGTCACCCAGCCCACGCTGCAGCCGGGATGCGTGATTCGACGAGAGAACTGGGCCGTGCTCCAAAAGCAAGGTGCTGTCACAGCCGAGCAGATGCGTGAATGCAAGCAACGGATGAACACCTTTGCCTACATCGGCTCCATTCGAGACAAGCCCATTGTCCGTTGTGTGTATCAAACCGACCTCAGCGGCAATAAATTTCAGGTGCCGGGCGTTGCCGGGGGGGCCGATGACGCCGCTGGCGTCACTCCGGAGGGCGATCAGTTCTGAGAAACCCCCTCGGGTCTAGGAAGGCCCTTCGGGGGCTTCGTTTCCCGGGGGGGCCGCCATGACCCCACCTTCAGGGCGTCAAGACCGCGCCCGGGGCCTCATTGGCCCTGGCGGCTGAGTTTTGACGCAAGGGGCTCTCCGGGCTGGCGAAGACGGGCAACACCTCCTTGCGGAAGGACTCCGCCGCTCTTGAGCAGTAGCGAGCCGGATGGCTGATCAGTTTGAGTTGCCTGCGCACCTGCAGATCCGCCACCTGGGGCCGATGCAGGCTGCCTGAGGCCAGTTCCCGTTCGATCGACACCACGGGCAGGAACGCCGCGCCGAGGCCCGATTGCACGGCATTTTTGATCGCTTCAAAAGAGTTCAACTCCATTTCAATCTTCATGCGTCCCACATCCAGCTTCGAGCGGGTGAGCAGCTGATCCACCATCTTTCGTGTGGTGGATTGGGCGTCGAGACAGACAAAACCCAGCCTGTAGAGATCGTCCTTGGTCAGTTCGGGTAGCCGGGCCAAGGGATGCTTGGGCGGCAGCACAAGGGCGAGCTCATCATTGGCATAGGGCACCACCTGCAGCAGATCGTTGAGATCGGGGGGCAGTTCCCCGCCGATGATGGCCAGATCCACCTGACCGTTGGCCACGCCCCAGGCGGTGCGACGGGTGCTGTGCACCTGGAGTTGGACCGCCACATCCGGATATTTCTGGCGGAAAAGGCCAATCATTCGGGGCATCAAATAGGTGCCCGTCGTTTGGCTGGCCCCCACGATCAGGGATCCACCCTTGAGGTTGTGGAGATCATCCAGGGCCCTGCAGGCCTCCTGGCACTGGCTGAGGATGCGATCGCAGTAGCTGAGCAGCAGATGGCCCGCCTCGGTGAGCTGGGCTTTGCGGCCTCCCCGGTCAAAGAGGGCCACATCCAGCTGCTTTTCCAGATTTTGGATTTGCAGGCTGACGGCGGGCTGGGTGACATACAGGCTGTCAGCCGCTTTCTTGAAGCTCCCCTCACTGGCAATCGCCCGGAGGATGCGCAGCTGATCGAGGGTGAAGGGCAGATCTGCCATGGGCTCTGGTGATCCTCGGGTAGGTCCTGAGAAGGTTCCTGGAGTTGGCCGATGGCTGAACCGGCATGACGTGGCCAACTCTAAAGGGGGGGCCTGGTTGTCAGACTGCCTCCGAACGACATCCGGCACAACAGGGCCCCATGACCCCATCCCCCCATCACAGCAGTTGGGTGATGGCCCTGCTGTTATTGGGCTTCGCGGTTCTGCACAGCGGCGGAGCCGCCTTGCGGGCCTGGGGGGCTGATCGGATCGGAGAACGGGCTTGGCGCCTTCTGTTCGCGGCGGTGAGCCTGCCCGCGGCGGGCCTGGTGATCGCCTATTTCCTGAGCCACCGCTACGACGGCCAGCGGCTCTGGAACCTTCAAGACCAGCCCTGGATGGTGCCTCTGGTGTGGGGAGGGACGGCCCTGAGCTTCTTCTTTCTCTACCCGGCCACCTACAACCTGTTGGAAATCCCCTCCCTGGTCAAACCCCAGGTGCGGCTGTACTCCACGGGCATCATGCGCGTGAGCCGGCATCCCCAAGCCGTGGGGCAGGTGATTTGGTGCGCCACCCATCTGCTTTGGATGGGCACCAGCTTCATGGTCGTCACCTGCCTCGGGCTGATCGCCCACCACGGGTTTGCCGTCTGGCATGGCGATCGCCGCTTGAGGGCCCGCTTCGGCCCAGCGTTTGAGGAGCTGCGCTCCCAGACCTCCATCCTGCCCTTCCAGGCGGTGTTGGACGGTCGGCAGCGGTTGGTGCCCAGTGAATTTCTCAGGCCTTCCCAGCTGGGAATCGCTGTGGCTGTGGGCGTGCTGTGGTGGGCCCATCGCTGGATTGGCGCCGCCAGCACGGCGTTTTCCCGAACGGCGCTGGCCCATTGGCTGGGTTGAGAGGCCAAGGGGGCGGAATCCAGGGGTCCATCCTGACTACACTCCACGAGCGATGATCTCTGGGGATGCCCGCTGCTGACCTGGCCTGGTTGATACCCCTGATTCCGCTCCTGGGGGCCTGCGTGACCGGCCTTGGCCTGTTGAGCTTCAACCGCACCGTCAACCGGCTGCGCAAGCCGGTCGCCTGGTTTTTGATCAGCTGTGTGGGCGCCGCGGCGGTGCTGAGCTTCGCCGTGCTGGCGGAGCAGCTGGCCGGCGCGGCCCCCCGGGAGGTGCTGTTCGACTGGGCAAGCGCGGGCACCTTCAACTTGCAGATGGGCTACCGCGTGGATGCCCTGGGGGCCGTGATGCTGGCTTTGGTCACCACCATTGCCCTCTTGGTGATGGTCTACTCCGATGGCTACATGGCCCATGACAAGGGCTATGTGCGCTTTTTCACCTACCTCGCCCTCTTCAGCAGCTCCATGTTGGGGCTGGTCATCAGCCCAAACCTCCTCGAGATCTATGTGTTCTGGGAGCTGGTGGGGATGTGTTCCTACCTGCTTGTGGGTTTCTGGTACGACCGGGACGGAGCGGCCAACGCGGCCCAGAAGGCCTTTGTGGTGAATCGGGTGGGCGACTTTGGCCTCCTGCTAGGCATTCTCGGCCTGTTTTGGGCCACGGGCAGCTTTGGCTTTGAACCTGTGGGGCAGCGGCTGGCTGAGGCGGTGGCGGACGGTCGGGTGAGTCAGGCCGTGGCCGTGCTGCTTTGCCTGCTGGTGTTCATGGGCCCCATGGCCAAATCCGCCCAGTTCCCCCTTCATGTCTGGCTGCCGGACGCGATGGAGGGCCCCACCCCGATTTCCGCTCTCATCCACGCGGCCACGATGGTGGCCGCCGGGGTGTTTCTGGTGGCCCGTCTGCAGCCCCTCTACGCCCCCTATCCCCTGGTGCAGCTGGTGATCGCCGTGATCGGCACTATCACCCTCTTTTTAGGGGCCTCCATCGCCCTCACCCAACAGGATTTGAAAAAGGGTTTGGCCTACAGCACCGTCTCCCAGCTGGGGTACATGATGTTGGCGATGGGCTGTGGGGCCCCGGTGGCCGGGATGTTCCATCTGGTCACCCACGCGTTCTTCAAAGCCATGCTTTTCCTGGGCTCTGGCTCGGTGATCCATGCCATGGAGGAGGTGGTGGGCCATGAACCTGTCTTGGCCCAGGACATGAGGCTGATGGGAGGTCTGAGGAAATACATGCCCGTCACGTCGATCACCTTTTTGATCGGTTGCGTCGCCATTTCTGGGATTCCTCCCCTGGCGGGCTTCTGGAGCAAAGATGAAATCCTCGGCCAGGCTTTTCACACCTATCCCCTTTTATGGGCGGCGGGTTTTCTCACCGCCGGGATGACTGCCTTTTACATGTTTCGCCTCTACTTTCTAACCTTTGAGGGAAGTTTCCGGGGCAATGACAAGGCCAAGCAGACGCGCCTGCTCACTGCGGCGGGCAAAAGCGCCAGCGAGGGGCATGACGATAGCCATGACGCTGGTCACCACAATGCTCATCCCCATGAGTCAGGATGGCAGATGGCCGCCCCCCTGGTGGTGCTGGCCGTGCCATCGGTGCTGATCGGGCTTCTGGGCACCCCCTGGCACAGTCGATTCGCGGGCTTGTTGGAGCCCGAAGAGGCAGCGGAGATGGCGGCCCACTTTTCGTGGGGAGAATTCCTACCGCTGGCTGGGGCGTCGGTGGCCATGTCAGTGGCGGGAATCGGCTTGGCTGTTCTGGCGTATTTCCTCCAGCGGATCAACCTGGCTCAGTCAGTGGCGGGACGGTTCCCCAAACTCAACAATTTTCTGGCCAACAAGTGGTACCTCGATGCCATTAACGACAAGTTGTTCGTTCAGGGAAGTCGATCCCTCGCGAAACGGGTGTTGGATGTGGACTCCAAAGTTGTGGATGGGGTGGTGAACCTCACCGGCTTGCTGACCCTTGGGAGTGGAGAAGGTTTGAAATATTTCGAAACTGGCCGCGCTCAATTTTATGCCCTGATTGTGTTTGCCGGGGTGATCGCCTTGGTGGTGCTCTTTGGAGCCTTCGCCTCCTAAATTTTCCCTTCGCCGCCATGCCTGTCTAGAGGGATTCAACCCGGAACGATCCCACGGTTGTGTGTTAATCCCCACCACGTCCTGTCAGAGCGGAAAGTTATTTCTAAACTGCGGGAAGTGATTGGCCCTGTTTCGTGCCCTTCCCCTGGCTCAGTGCGGCAATCCTGTTGCCGATTACCGCATCCCTGCTGATTCCCTTCGTTCCGGATGAAGGTGATGGACGCAAGGTTCGCTGGTATGCCCTCGGGATTGCCTTGGTCACCTTTCTGCTCACCGTGGGTGGCTACCTCAATGGGTACGACCCCTCCTCCGATGCCCTGCAACTGGTGGAGAGGGTGTCCTGGCTGCCCGACTTGGGTCTGGCCTGGTCCGTGGGGGCCGATGGGCTATCGATGCCCCTGATCCTGCTCACCAGCTTCATCACGGCCCTCGCTTGTTTGGCCGCTTGGCCGGTCAGCTTTAAGCCCAAGCTGTTCTATTTCCTGCTGTTGGCCATGGATGGCGGCCAAATTGCCGTCTTTGCCGTGCAGGACATGTTGCTTTTTTTCCTGGCCTGGGAGCTGGAACTGATTCCTGTCTACCTGTTGTTGGCGATCTGGGGGGGCAAGAAAAGACAGTATGCCGCCACCAAATTCATTCTCTACACAGCCGGCAGCTCGCTCTTCATCCTGTTGGCGGGGCTGGCCATGGGATTTTATGGGGGAGGGGCCCCTACCTTTGAATACACCGCATTGGCCACAAAGGATTTCAGCGCTGGCTTCCAGCTGCTGTGCTACGCCGCGCTCCTGATCGCGTTTGGGGTCAAACTTCCGATCGTTCCTCTCCACACCTGGCTGCCTGATGCCCACGGGGAAGCGACCGCCCCAGTGCACATGCTGCTGGCGGGCATTCTCTTGAAAATGGGTGGTTATGCTTTGCTGCGCTTTAATGTGCAGCTCTTACCAGATGCCCATGTCAAGTTTGCGCCTTTGTTGGTCGTGCTTGGGGTGGTCAACATTATTTATGCCGCCCTCACCTCTTTTGCCCAAAGAAATCTAAAACGCAAAATTGCTTACAGCTCCATCAGCCACATGGGGTTTGTGCTGATTGGTATCGGCAGTCTCAGTGCCCTTGGCACCAGTGGGGCTATGTTGCAAATGGTGAGCCATGGCTTAATTGGAGCCAGCCTCTTTTTCCTGGTGGGTGCCACCTACGACCGCACCCACACTCTCCAACTCGATGAGATGGGAGGTGTGGGGCAAAAAATGAGGAAGATGTTCGCCCTCTGGACCGTCTGTTCGCTGGCTTCGCTTGCCCTGCCCGGGATGAGTGGATTTGTCTCAGAACTGATGGTGTTTGTTGGTTTTTCCACTAGTGAGGCCTATAGCCTGGGCTTCAGGATCCTGATGGCCATCCTGGCGGCCATTGGTGTGATCTTGACACCGATTTACCTGTTGTCGATGTTGAGAGAAATCTTTTTTGGCAAGGAAAATATCGAGCTCGCTTCTCACACCAAGCTTATTGATGCCGAACCACGAGAAATCTATGTGATTTCCTGTCTGTTGATCCCCATCATCGGCATCGGTCTTTACCCACGCGTGATGACCGATAGCTATCGAGCCTCGATTGAAACCCTGGTGCGGCGTGAGACCCTCGCTCTCAATCGGGTGGCGTCGTATCCCATCCAGCGGGTGCTGCAAGGCATTCCCTCCTCCCCAGCCATCCCCGCCGTCGCCTTGCAGGCGCCGCCATTGACAACCCCGAGGCCAAGCCCCTATGCCGGTACCACCCTGATCCCATCCCACTGATGCGTCAGCTCAATTTTTTGCTGATTTTCAGCTTTGGCCTGGCCATGGTGATGTTTACCCTTGAGAACACCACCGCCACCACCGTTCACCTGTTGCCCGGGGTGAGTTTCACCTTTCCCCTGGCCGCTCTCCTCCTTTTGGTGGGGGGCCTGGGGGCCACAGCCGCCTGGATCTATGCCGTGTGGAGCGGGGTGGTGCGCAAGGTGGAAACCCTCCAAACCGAAGGTGAGCAAGAAGCCCAACGGGTGCGAATCCAGGAGCTGGAAAACGATCTGCAGCGGTATCGGGCCACGGTGGACGCCCAGCTGGGCTTGTTGCCCGCCGCTGGAGAAAGCACGGCTTCTCCTGGTTCCATCTAGGGGAAACCCATCCATGCCCCTGGCCCTGGTGCGTTGTGGCCAGGGAAGCTACCTTGATCACGACTATGGATCAATCGGGTGGCTGTGGCCCAATCTGGCGCCCGCATGGCGATCCGGATGTTGCAAGACGCCGCGGAGCGGGGGGACATTGACCCGTGGGATGTGGATGTGATTGCCGTCATCGATGGCTTTCTCGACAAACTTCACCAGCGCCTGTCCGCCCCAGCCCTGGCCTCCACCCTCGGCGCGAGGTTTGAGCAGGATCTCTCCGAAAGCAGTGAGGCCTTTTTAGCCGCTTCGGTGTTGGTGGGGTTGAAAGCGGAGCTGCTCGAAAAAACCAATTTCCCGCCCGAACCCCTTGATGAGGAGGCCCTGCTCGCCGAAGGGGATGACTTGGATCCCGACATGGCGTCCACGGCCATTCCCCCGCGGCCGGAACACAGGCTCCTGAGGCGTCCTGTGGCCCCTCCACCCCTGCAACGTCCTGTCAGCCTGGGGGAATTGATCCGCCAGTTGGAGGAGATTGCCGAGCGACTCGAACACGATGAGCGGCGTCCTCGCCAGAAGGGATCCCGGCGCTACAGCGAGCGGGTGGCCATCGCCCAGGTGGCCGCCCTGGCCCATCGAGAGAAGCTTCCTGAAACCACCGCGGCCCTGAATCGCTTCCTGCAGACCTCCTGGCCAGGGGAAGGGCAAGCCTGGCTGAATTTCGAGGAGCTCATGGTGGCCTGGGGGGTGTGGAGCGCGGCCGCACCGGAAGAGGATCTGGATCAGGACCGGGTGGGGGTCTTTTGGGCCCTGCTGTTCCTCAGTGCCCAGGGAAAGGTGGAGTTGCGGCAACAGGGCGGGCTGTACGGCCCCCTGAGCCTGCGGCGGCTATGGGCCGTGGTGGCGCACAACCAGACCAACGATCCAGAAGAGGGGTCAGCTGCCCTGCCGGCTCCAGAAGTGATCGCCGCCTGAGGGAGGGCGTAAAGTAAATCGATTCTTTTGGTAATACGCCTGCGAATGAAGGCGATGATTCTCGCGGCTGGAAAGGGAACCCGGGTGCGCCCCATTACCCACACCACGCCCAAGCCAATGATTCCCATCCTCCAGAAACCCGTGATGGAGTTTCTGCTTGAGCTGCTGAAGGAACATGGTTTTGACCAAATCATGGTGAATGTGTCCCATTTGGCTGAAGAAATTGAAAACTACTTCCGGGATGGGCAGAGATTTGGAGTGCACATTGCTTACAGTTTTGAAGGGCGAATCGAAGACGGCGAACTCATTGGTGAAGCCATGGGTTCGGCTGGTGGCATCAAGAGGATTCAAGACTTTCAACCCTTCTTTGATGACACTTTCATCGTTCTTTGCGGAGATGCCCTCATCGACCTTGATCTCACGGAAGCTGTAAGACGACACAAGGCCAAGGGTGCCATGGCCAGCCTCGTCACCAAGCGTGTGCCCCGAGAGCAAGTCAGTAGTTATGGGGTGGTGGTCACGGATGATGATGGCAGAGTTCTTTCTTTCCAGGAAAAACCCTCCGTTGATGAAGCAGCCAGTGAAATGATCAACACTGGTATCTATATTTTTGAGCCTCAGGTGTTGGATTTCATTCCTTCCGGCGAACCTTTTGATATCGGTTCTGATCTTTTCCCAAGATTGGTTTCCGCTGGCGCCGCTTTTTATGCTCTGCCAATGGAATTTGAATGGGTGGATATTGGTAAGGTCCCCGATTACTGGCAGGCCATCCGTAGTGTTCTCCAAGGCGATGTGCGCCAGGTCCAAATCCCAGGCATTGAGGTGAAGCCAGGAATTTACACAGGCTTGAATGTCGCGGCGAATTGGGACAAGATCAATGTTCAAGGTCCAATTTATGTTGGTGGTATGACAAAAATTGAAGATGGGGCCACCATCATTGGACCGGCCATGATTGGACCTAGTTGCCACATTTGTGAGGGGGCAACCATTGATAATTCCATCATTTTTGATTATTCACGCATCGGCCCAGGCGTCAATTTGCTTGAAAAGCTGGTCTATGGCCGCTATTGTGTAGACCGCAACGGCGACCATTTCGACCTGCAGGAAGCGGCCTTGGATTGGCTCATCACCGATGCTCGCCGACAAGACAAAATCTCGCCCTCTCCACAACAAAAGGCTTTGGCTGAGCTGCTAGGTACGAATTTTGCCCTCAAGGCCAGTTAAATCTGGCCCCCTTCCAGGGGCTTCACCCCGGCCATGGCCAGGATGCGGGGGATGCGCTCTTCCGCTTTGATGGCCATGAGATGCACCCCCTGGGCAATCTCGGCGTAGGTGGCCACCTGTTCAGCGGCAATGACGATGCCCTCAGTGGCGGGGTCCTCGGCGGCAGCCAACCGGTCAATCAAGGATTGGGGGATCGAGGCGCCGGGAACCACGCGGTTGATGAATTGGGCGTTCTTCGCGGATTTGAGCAGAAACACCCCCGCCAACACAGGCAAACCAAGGGGGCCCGTGATCTCCTCCACAAAACGTCTCAGCGGATCGGCATGCATCACCATCTGGGTTTGCATGAAACGGGCACCCGCCTCCCATTTTTTTCGCACCCGGCTGGCCAACCCACTCCAACTGGGGGAATGGGGATCGGCAGCCGCACCGCTCAACAACTGAATCCTCCCATCGGGTAAGAGACCCTTCACGGGATCGGTCCCCGCGTTCAAACTGGCCACAAGTTTCAACAAACGCACAGACTCCAATTCGTTCACCGGCCTGGCATCTGGCTGATCCCCCGCCCGAACGGGATCGCCGGTGAGACAAAGCACATTGGGAATGCCCAGAGCATGGGCTCCGAGAAGATCGGCCTGCAGGGCGATCCGGTTGCGATCGCGGCAGGTCATCTGTAAGACAGGCTCAATCCCTCGCTCCATCAACAGGCGACAGACGGCGAGGCTGCTCATGCCCATCACGGCCCGGCTCCCATCGGTCACATTCACGGCATGCACCAACCCCTTGAGGGCGGAGGCCGCTTCAAGCGTCCGCGTCACATCCCCCCCACGGGGGGGAGCCACCTCTGCCGTGATGGTGAACTGCTCGGACGACAGAGCTTGCGCAAGCTTCACAGCAACGGGGCGAATGCCCGACATCATGCCCCACGATCCTTCCTTAGGATTGACCCCTCTGGAAAGGTCTCCATGGCTGAGAGCGACCCCCGTCAACAAGCCACATCGCCGGGGTTCGAGCTGGGCCGGACAGACCTTTCGGAACGAGAATTGGAAATCATTGAACTTGTGGCCACTGGCCAAACCAATCAGGAAATCGCAAAGCAACTTACGATTAGCAAACGCACCGTCGATAATCATGTCAGCAATATCTTTGCAAAAACCGGGGCAAAAAATAGAGTCGCTTTGATTAATTGGGCGATGGATAATGGCAAGATTTGCCGTGATGGTTTCAATTGCTGCACCCTTCCCGCGCCACCTCTTCAAGCTTGATGGGCTGGGGTTTCAGGCTTGGCGGGCCAGAGGGCCTGTCTGTCAGCTTTGGGCCACTGTTGGAAAGGGTTGCGTGCCAGTAGGGCGTTGCTGAGGGAGTGCAGCCCCGTCACTTCTTGGGCGCACCAGCTCGGGATGGCAAGGCTGTCATCAGCATGTTGTATCTCCACCTCAGCGATCACCAGTGGAGAATTGGCACCGTGAAACACATCAACCACCCAATCTCCCCCTGGGAAGACGAGTCCATAACGGCGTTTCTCCACACGCCAGGGTGCCATTCGTAGCAAGACGCTCGCATCGTCCACGGGAATGGGGTATTCAAACTCCAAGCGCACGGCGGCTGGTGCGCCCGGATCCGGTTGGGCCTTGATGGTGAGCCAGGCCTGGTGGCTTTCAGAGTGCTCTCGCATGCGCACCCGTGCGGTCAGGCCATCCTCTCGGCACAGGAGATAGCCCTGGCGGAGCTCAGCGGACCATTCCACATGGGAGGTCCACTCCTCACCGCGCACCAGGAAACGACGCTCAATCTCCAAAGCCATGAACAATTCGGAAACGGGCTAGTTGGGTGAAGGGAGGGAACCGGTGAGGTTGCCAGCCCAGTGAAGTTTGTGGGTGAGGGTGCGGTAGTAGGAAGGACTTTGGTTCAAGACCACCATCGTGGCTTGAAATTCGCTGCGTTGCACCACGCAGCGATCACCTGGTTCCACGATCGAGGCCTGGACTCCATCTTTCCAAAGTCGGACCCGTCTGGAGCTTTCGCCAAGGGGCCAAATGGTGAGCCTGGAGCGGGGAGGCACCACAATGGCGCGACTGGACAGACTCATCGGACAGATGGGGTTGATCACAATCGCCTCAATGCCTGGGTGCAAAATGGGCCCACCAGCGGCCATCGAATAGCCGGTGGAACCAGTGGGGGTAGAGAGGATCAGACCATCGCCCCGATATTGATCGACCACCTCGCCATCGATGTCCAACTCCAGGAGGCAGGTGGGGGAAAGTTCATCCAAGCAGGGCTTGAAATAGAAATCGTTGAGGGCGGAGTGGGGCGCCCCCATCACCCCGTCGCCGGGATCAATGCTGGCCGAAAGCATCATGCGGCGCTCGAGGGCAAAATGATCCTCGCGCAAGCGGTTCCACAGGCTGGTGGTGGATTCTTCCCCCGCCCCTCTCAGCAGGTAACGCTCATGGGTCAGGAACCCCAAGGTGCCGCCGACGTTGAAGCACAAAATCGGCACATTCAAAGGAGCGAGGTGGCGCGCGGCTCCGAGAACCGTGCCATCTCCACCAAACACGACAGCTAGATCAGGGAGCTGAGCCTCACTGGCCAACAAGCCAGGGAAGGGATTCCTGGTGAGGCCACTTTCGGCCAGAGTCACCGTGACCCCGGACTCCTGGAGTTCACGCACACAGAGATTCGCCTCTTTGCGGGCCAGCTGACTGTCGTGGCGAATGATCAGCCAAACGCGTTCAAGGCGCATGGATGAGAGTCACCAGCGCAAGAGATTAAAGCGTTCCATATCAACGGTTTCGCGATTGCGATAGAGAGACAGCAGGATGGCAAGGCCCACGGCCGCTTCCGCCGCGGCAACGGTGATCACAAAAATGGCAAACACCTGACCCCTGATGAGTTGGCCGTCGATGTAATTGGAAAAGGCCATTAAGTTAAGGTTGACCGCGTTGAGCATCAACTCAATGCTCATCAACACCCTCACGGCGTTGCGACTGTTGATCAACCCCCAAACCCCAATGCAAAAGAGCAAGGCGGCCAGGGTGAGAAAGGCTTGCAGAGGAACAGGTGAATAGATGTCCATAACGGGGCGGCGAGGGTAGGTAAGGGGGCGACGCTTAGGTGCGAGAGGCGGATTTGGAGCGATCCAGCAGGAGCGGGGTGCGGGCCTTCTCGATCAAACCCTGATCAGCGGGGTCGCCGGTGATCACATCACTGGCAAAGACATCCCGGCGCGCCAGCACGATCGCACCGATCATGGCCATCAGCAGGAGCACAGAAGCCAGTTCAAATGGCAGGAGATAATCGCTGAAGAAATGCTCACCGATTCTGATCGTGGCCTCCTCGCCGATCGGCGTGGGCCCCGGCAAGGGCCAAACGGTGCTGAAGGCCACCCGCAGCAACAGGGTGAACAGTCCCAAGCAAACCCCTCCTGAAAGCAGGCGTCTGGAAAGCAGACCGGGTATTGCCGAGAGAGCTTCCTTCTTATTGACCAGCATGATGGCAAAAAGAATCAACACGTTGACCGCACCCACATACACCAACACTTGTGCCGCCGCCACAAAGCTGGCATTGAGCAAGAGATACAACCCCGCCACGGCAAGGAAAACACCACCCAACAAGAATGCGGAATAAACAATATTTTCAAGCAACACCACACCCAGGGAGCCGAAAACGAGAGTGGCTGAAAGGATCAAGAAGCAAATTTTTTCCGTGGTGAGGGCGATCATGAAGCACTCTTCTCCTTGGAGCTGGGTGGATTGGCGGAACTGGTTTCCGCGAGGATTTGGGCTGGCAGCTTGCCCGCCCTCGGGGTGGTTGCCGGCACGCCGTGGGGTTCGATTTCCCCCTTAGGCAGGTAGGCAAGCTCCCTCAGTGGGTAAACAGCGGGATCGGTGGTGACACTGGTGGGAAGCCGACCGAGGGCGATGTTGTCGTAATTGAGGCTGTGGCGATCAAAGGCCGCCAGTTCATATTCTTCCGTCATCGACAGGCAGTTTGTGGGGCAGTATTCCACACAGTTGCCACAGAAGATGCACACACCAAAATCAATGGAGTAATTTCGGAGTTCCTTTTTCTTGGTGTTTTTGTTCATCACCCAATCCACCACCGGCAGATTGATAGGACAGACGCGTACGCAAACCTCACAAGCGATGCATTTGTCAAATTCGTAATGGATGCGTCCCCGGTAGCGCTCTGAGGGGATCAGTTTTTCATAGGGGTATTGAATGGTGATCGGCCTGCGACGCAGGTGATCGAAGGTGACGCCGAGGCCTTGGCTGATGTACTTGGCGGCACTGACGGCATCTTTGGTGTAGTCACCGACTTTTTGGAGAAACCCAAACATGGCTGTAAAGACTCAAGAGAAGGACGGGGGAAGGGTGGGCAGGGCTGATTAGCCGCCAAAGGCGAAGGGGAATGCCAGCTTCAGGGCGGCGGTGATCAACAGGTTGACCAGACCGATGGGAAGAAGAAACTTCCAACCCAGATCCAGCAGTTGATCGATGCGGACCCTGGGAACGGTCCAACGAAGAAGGATGGCAAAAAATACCAGTAGGTAGGCTTTGAGAACGGTCATCACGATGCCCACACTGGCGGTGATCACTTGCACAAGGGGCGCGTCGATCGATTGACCAAGCCACTGGGCCAGCCATTCAACAGGGACCGGAAATCCCCAACCCCCGAGGTAAAGGACGGAGACAAGCAGGGCTGATAAGACAAGATTGATGTAACTTCCGAGATAGAAGAGAGCAAACTTCATGCCGGCGTACTCGGTTTGGTACCCGGCAACCAACTCTTCTTCCGCCTCCGGAAGGTCGAACGGGAGGCGCTCGCACTCAGCCAGCGCGCAGATCCAAAAAATCAGAAAACCCACTGGTTGGCGCCAGATGTTCCAGCTGAGGATGCCGGCGCCGGTCTGCTGGTTCACAATATCGACGGTGCTCAGTGAGTTGCTCATCATCACGATGGCCAACACAGCGAGAGCTAGGGGAATCTCGTAGCTGATCGATTGGGCCGCGGCGCGTAACCCGCCAAGGAGAGAATATTTGTTGTTGCTGGCATAGCCACTCATCAGCAAGCCAATGGGTTGAATGCTGCTCAGGGCAATCCAGAGGAAGATGCCAACGCCGACGTTGCTAATGAGTAGATTCTGACCAAAGGGAACAACGAGCCAGGACAGAATGACGGGCACAAGCACCAAGACAGGTCCCAGGGTGAACAGCAACCCATCGGCCCGGGCGGGGATCACATCTTCTTTCACCAACAACTTCAGGCCATCCGCGAGGGGCTGAAGGATTCCCAGGGCTCCAGCGTATTCGGGACCAATTCGCTGCTGCACGGCGGCGGAAATCTTTCGCTCCAACCACACGTTCACCAGCACCCCCACCACAGCGGCCGTGAGCACCAGGAGCATGGGCAAGGGCAGCCACACCACCCTGGCCAGCCCGGGCGAAAGCCCCAACCCCTCCAGCAGGGAGCTGAAGCTGGATTGAAGGTCGATCCCTGCGGCCACGGAACCTGGTGTGACCGGCGGTGTCGGCAGCATGAAGACAGCCCCAATTGGGAGGAAACTTAGACGGAGAGGGGCGCCCTTGGTGGCTTCCCCCCTTCCGAAGCGGCCCTCACACGGGCAGGGGGCGCTGTTCCAACGGCAGCCAGGGCCGTTCCGGGGAGCCGGTGTAGATCTGGCTGGGGCGGTAGATGCGGTTGGCGCCGAGCTGCTCTCGCCAGTGGGCCAACCATCCCGCCGTGCGGGCAATGGCGAAAATGGGGGTGAACAGGTCGCGGGGGATGCCCAATTTGCGGTACACCAGCCCGGAATAGAAATCCACGTTGGGGTAGATGCCCTTCGGACCGAGGCGATCGGCGGCCGCGGCTTCCACAGCCCTGGCCAGGTCGTACATGGGATCGGCCCCAAAGCGGGTGAACAGCTCCTCGGCCAATCCCTGGAGGATGACCGCCCTTGGGTCTTTCACTCGGTATTCCCTGTGGCCAAAGCCCATGATCTTCTGTTTGGCGGCGATCGCCCGATCCAACCAGGGCTCCACTTGGTCGACGGTTGAGATCTCCTCGAGCATCTCCAGCACATCCTCATTGGCCCCGCCATGAAGGGGGCCGGCCAAGGTGCCCACCGCCGAGGCCACGACCGCGTAGGGATCGGTGAGGGTGCTGGCGGTGACCCGGGCACTGAAGGTGGAGGCGTTGAGGCTGTGCTCGGCGTGAAGAATCAAGCAGGCGTCAAAGATTCGGGCGGCGGTGGGGTCGGGTTCCCGCTCCGTGAGCATGTACAGAAAGTTGGCCGCGTAGGAGAGATCATCCCGGGGCTGGATGGGATCCTGCCCTTTGCGGATGAGCTGAAACGCGGCCACCATTGTGGGGATCTTGGCGATCAGCCGCACCACCGCCGCCACGATGTACTGCGGATCGTTGAGAGCACGCCGGGAATAAAAGAGCCCCAAGGACGCCGCGCTGGCTTGAAGGGCGTCCATGGGATGGCCCGAGGCCGGGAAACACTTCATCATGTCGCGGATGCGGAAACTCACCCGTCGGTGCATCTGCACCTCCTGTTCAAATTCCCGCAGCTGAAAGATTGTGGGCAGCTCGCCCCAGATCAGGAGATAGGCGGTTTCCAGAAAGCTGCTTTGACGAGCCAGTTGCTCCAGGGGGTAGCCCCGATAGGTCAACACCCCCCGTTGACCATCGATGTCACAGATCGCGGATTGGGTGGCGGGCACCCCCTCCAGGCCGGGACGGAACGGGTAGGGCTGGGCCGGCGGAGCGGAAGGAGCGGAGGGGGCCGGGGGAGACTCCGGGGGAGGCGCGTCAGAGGGTTGAGCGGAGGTTTTTGCCGCCATGACAGCGCGTGCGACTGGTTTGAACCTACGTGCCGGGGCAATCCTTGGAACGTAGCGTTGGCGTCTAGTTGGCTTCAGCCAAGGGCCAGCACCTTGGGGGTCAGCAGAAGACGCAGCTGGGCGCCCTCCTGTGGGAAGGAGCCAGAGGGCTCGCGGGCCCAGCCCAGCAGGGCCAAGCCGGCTTTCTTGAGGACCACGGCTCCCGGTGGGGCGGCCATCAGCCGGCAGGCCAAGAGCCCGAGATCCGGTTCGTGGCCCACCAGGATCACTCGGTGGGGCCTGTCGGGACGGGACCACCACGCCTGAAGCAGGGGCCCAGGATCCGCCCCTGGGGCCAGGGCGTCGTCGCACGACAGGCTGGGGGCCAGTCCAACGGCCACCGCGATCTCCGCGGTTTGCTGGGCTCGCGGGAGGGGGCTCGTGAAGAGGACCGGGGCGTTCAGGCCGAGAGCCAGCGCCCGCTGGCAAACCTGTTTTGTGCGCTCGCGCCCCAGGGGGGTGAGGGAGCGGAGGCCATCGGGCACGGCGCCGCCACGGGGTTCGGCGATGCCGTGGCGCAGCAAGATGAGTTCAGCCTCAGCCATGGGATCCCGGCGCGAAGTCGATCCTGGCGGTCCAGCGGGTCGTGCCGTGCTCTGGGGCATCCAGGGCGAAGGCCAAATCCCGGGGACCATCGGCCAGGCCTCCCCCCGCCAAGGTGGTCATGAGGGTCCAGGGCCTCCAGTGCTGGAGGAGCTTGGAGGCGGCCTCGTCGCCCAGCACCCAGCGCAGGGGAGCATCCGGCCGGTTGAGACGCGCCAGCTGGCGTTGGCGGGCGAGAAGGCCCCGGCCCGGCGATCGGTTTTGAAGTTGGGCGAGGGTTTCACCCCACCAGGCCACCCCCTCCCCCTGCCGTCGCCACCCCGCCACGGAGGCCCGCAGCCCCTCGCCGCTCCCCTTGTTCCGTCCCTCCGATCCGCCGATGGCCCGCAGATGGGTCCAGACGGTGACCTGTTCGCCCGCCACCTCCAGGGGGGCCTCGATGAGTCCCTCGGCCGCCAGGCCAGCCTCCAGGATGTCCGGGTGGGGAATGGGGCCGCTGGTGCCCGCCAGCCAGCCCTCAGGGGACTGGGAGAGGAGGAGCACGCCAGGATCCGCGGCCGCGAGCAGGGGCGGCAAGGGCCCCCCGGCGGACGGGGTGGTGATGCGCCGCACCAGGGGCCCCAGCCAGGGGATGCGCTGGAGCGCCCCAGGGTGGCGCAGGATCGCCAGGCTGTCGGACCGCCCGCCCAGGCCGCTGAGGAGGGCGGGCTCGGGCAAGGGCATCTCCCCCGGTCCAGGGGCCGGTTCCAGGGGGTCGGGAGGGATCTCCGTCGCCTCCGCCGGGGTGTGGAGGAGGCCATTGAGCACCAGCTGGGTTCCCCTGGGTTGGAGGGCGCCCACCAGCAGGGGGGCCGAGGCGCCGGAGTTGGTCTCGAGGGCCGGCAGTCCCAGCCAGGGTCCAAAGGCCCCCGATCTAGCCACCACAAGGGCCATTCCCTCGCCCAGGCTCGCCACCCCCTCCTGGAGCGGGGCCAGGCCGGCCTCATTCAGGGCCTCAATCTGCGACACATCCAGGGCCCGCTCCAGGGTGGCGCGTCCGGAGGCGATCAGCACCAGATCGTCTTGCACCAAGGCGGTGGCCAGGGGCACCGGGTCGCGTCCCACCAGGGCACCCCGACCACTGATCAACCCCATCCCCCGGTATTGGCTGATTTGAAGGCCACTGCCCGCCAGGCTGCGGGCTTGCCAGAAGCGTTGCAAAAACCGCCGCGCCCCCTCCTCATCCTTGCTGGAGAGGGCGAGCAGCCAGCTGCCGCCCCCCTCCCCCTCCGGGGCGTCCAGGACACTGAGAGCCATCTCCGGGGCGAGCCAGCTGGCCAGCTCGTCGTGGTAGTCGAGGCCCGCCGCGGCGAAGGCCCCATCCCGCAGGCGCTCCACCGACTTGATGGCCTCCCGCCGCTGCCGAAGGGGAGCGACAGCCCTGGTGTAATCCACGGGCCGCTCCCCATCGCTGAAGAGGTAGAGGGCGAGGGGGGCTTGTCGGGGCACAAAACGGGCGGCCCGGGGGATCGTCAGCGTGTGATGCTGCAACTGGAGGGGGCCCCGTTGCCACACCCACCACCAGCCACCCCAACCCAAACCGAGGGCCAGCAAGGCGACAACCAGGAGACCAGCGAGGAAGGGCCGGCCCTTCATTCCGTTTGAGCGGGGTGGATCCATCCTGCCCTCCCTGGCTCCCCCCCTGACCCCTTTCGCCGCCACCGCCGTTCTTCATTCGCCGCCCATGTCGTCCGCCAGCCCAGCCCCCCAACCCGGAACGCTCACGGCCGAGGAGCTGTGGAGGCGGCTGCGGGAGGGGGAAGCCCTCCAGCTCGTGGATGTGCGCGAGGACGAGGAACTCGCCGTGGCGCGTCTGCCTTATCCCGTGGAGCACCTTCCCCTGAGTCGGGCCTCCGAATGGATGGGGGAGGTGGCCGATCGGTTGGAGCGGACCCGGCCCGTGGTGGTGCTTTGCCACGCGGGGGTGCGCAGCTGGCACTTCGCCCTCTGGCTCCAGGACACCCAGGGCTACAGCGACGTCTGGAATCTGGAGGGCGGCATTGACGCCTGGAGTGTGAGCGTTGACCCCGGGATCCCTCGCTATTAGGGGCCCAGGCCGGCCCGCCCTCTTGGAGGAAACCCAACCAGCGGGAATCTGCTTAACATCATTTTCCTTCCTTCATGGTTTGGTGGACTCCCTGCCCCGCCGACAGCAAGAGGTGCTCAGGGCCACGGTCCGCCACTACGTCGACACCGTGGAGCCCGTGGGGAGTCACACGCTCGTGCGACGGTTCGGTTTTCCCGCCAGTCCCGCCACCGTTCGCTCCGCCATGGGCGCCCTGGAGCAGCGGGGGTTGCTCACCCAACCCCACACCTCCGCCGGACGCATCCCCAGCCAATTGGGCTATCGCTTGTACGTGGATCAGCTGTTGCCCGCCCCGGGAGCGGCCGCGACCCAATTGGAGCGGGAACTGGCGGGCCTGAGCCTGCAATGGGCGGCCTTAGACGACTTGTTGATCTATGTGGCGCGGCGTCTTTCCGATCTCACCGGCTTGCTGAGCCTGATCACCCGCCCCCGGGGCCGGGCCCCCCGACTCCGGGAGATCCGCCTGGTGCCCAGCGGCGAGAGCCTCCTGGTGATCCTGGTGCAGGGCGGCGGGTTGGGCACGAGCCTGCATCTGCGCCTGCCCCCTGGCATCGACGGGGAACTGCCGATTTTGGAGCGGTGGACCAATGGCCAGCTGCGGTCGGCCGGCGGGGAGGGGATCCCCTGGGATCTGCTCCCCGCCGAGCTGGCGTCCAGTGGCCGCCTCCTGCGCCAGGCCATGGACAGCCATGCCCTGCTGACGGGCGATGGGGCGGGGACGGTGGTGGCGGCTGGGCTGGGTGGGCTCTTGGCCCAGCCGGAATTCACCCGCGCTTCCGCCCTCCTGCCACTGGTGCAACTGGTGGAAACCCATCCCGACCAGGTGCTGGGTCCGCAGGCGGGAACGGATCTTTCCCAAGCCGATCTTCAAAGTCTGGTATGGATCGGCAGTGAGCATCCCCACAAGGCCCTGGGGGAGTGCGCCGTGGTGCAGTGTCCTTATCAGACCGGGGATGGGGGACGGGGGTTGGTGGCCCTCGTGGGCCCGATGCGGATGGCCTACGCTACGGCTCAGGCGGCTGTGAAGTCGGTCGCGCGGTTGCTTCAACGGCGCTTCAGCTGAGGGAGAACGCCCGGGAGCGATGTCATGACGTATTGCCTGGCTTTTTTGTTGGACGCTGGCTTGGTTTTTGCGTCTGACTCACGCACGAATGCCGGAGTTGATTACATTTCAACCTACAGCAAGATGCATATCTTTAAGCCGGCCCCCGATCGCATCTTTGTGATCATGGCGGCCGGCAATCTTGGTACCACACAAGCTGTTCTCAATCGCATTCGCCGTGACATTGATGAGCATCAATTGCGGGCTCAAGACTCACGGCGTCTCGGATTCCCCCTTGATGAGGAGCTGCCCGACGAAGAGGGACCTCCTGATTTCATCGGTGCGCGCTATCTGTTTGAGGTGGCCGACTACATTGGCACCTTGAGCGTGTCCGTGCAGCGCAACTATCGCCATTCGCTGCGGGAAGCCGGGGCTACTGGAGAGGCGAGTTTCATCCTGGGAGGGCAGATTGCTGGCCAACCCCATGGGCTCTACCTGATCTATCCTCAAGGCAACGCAATCATGGCGTCCCAGGAAACGCCATTTTTGCAAATTGGTGAGAGCAAATATGGCAAACCCCCCTTGGATTACATCGGTCACCACGGGATGAGCTTGGAAGACGCCGCCCGTCTCTGCCTGGTGTCGCAGGTGGTCACCCGTCGCTCCAACCTCACGGTTGGCCCCCCCTTTGATGTGGCGATGCTCCCCAGGGACGCCCTGGAGGTGAGTCGACGCCTGCGGTTGCAGAAAGATTCCTTCCTCATCACCCGCACCATGGAAACCTGGGCGCGGAGCATGCAAGACACGCTCTCTCGTCTGCCACGCTTCAGCTGGGAGGAGGATCCCCTCTGAGCGAAGAGAGGATCCGCTGGAGATGGTGGTTCTCAGGGCTGGAGGGAACCCCCCAGCTTTTCGGCCACCGTGTTCACATCCTTGTCGCCGCGGCCCGAGAGATTGATCACCACCTCCGTGCCGGGGGCGAGGGTGGGGCAGAGCGTCTCCAACCAGGCGAAGGCGTGGGCCGTCTCCAGGGCCGGAATGATTCCCTCCAGCCGGCACAGGAGTTGGAGAGCCTGGAGGGCTTCCGCGTCGGTGACGGCGGCGTATTCGGCCCGGCCGATGCCCTTGAGGTAGCTGTGCTCCGGCCCCACGCCCGGGTAGTCGAGACCGGCGCTGATCGAGTGGGCCTCTCGCACCTGGCCTTCCTCGTCCTGCAGCAACAGGCTCATCGCGCCGTGCAGCACGCCCACCCGACCCTGGGTGATCGTGGCGGCATGGCGTCCGGTGGCCACGCCTTCGCCGGCGGCCTCCACGCCGATCAAGCGCACGGAAGGCTCGGGCACAAAGGCGTGGAAGAGGCCCATGGCGTTGGACCCCCCTCCCACGCAGGCCAGGAGCACGTCGGGAAGGCGCCCGAAGGCTTCCGCGCATTGGGCCTTGGCTTCCTCGCCGATCACCGCGTGGAAATCGCGCACCAGCTTGGGATAGGGATGGGGGCCGGCCACCGAGCCCAAGATGTAGTGGGTGGTTTCCACGTTGGTGACCCAATCGCGGATGGCTTCACTGGTGGCGTCCTTGAGGGTGGCCGTGCCGGCGGTGACGGGCTCCACGGTGGCCCCCAGCAGCCGCATGCGGAACACGTTGAGGGCTTGGCGGCGCATGTCTTCCGCGCCCATGTAGATCACGCACTCCAAGCCGAAGCGGGCGCACACCGTGGCCGTGGCCACCCCGTGTTGGCCGGCGCCGGTTTCGGCGATGACGCGCTTTTTGCCCATGCGCAGGGCCAACAGCGCCTGGCCGAGGGCGTTGTTGATCTTGTGGGCGCCCGTGTGGTTGAGATCTTCCCGCTTCAGCCAGATGCGCGGCCCCCCCTCGGGCCGGCGGTAGTGTTCGCTCAGGCGCTCCGCCTCGTAGAGGGGGGATGGGCGACCCACATAAGTGCGCAGCAGGTGGTTGAGGCGCTCAGTGAACGCCGGATCCGCCCAAGCTTCGGCGGCGGCGGTCTCTAGCTCCGCCAGGGCCGGCATGAGGGTTTCCGGCACGTACTGTCCGCCAAAGGCCCCAAAGCGGCCGAGGGCGTTTGGGCGGGCGGCGGGAGCCAGGGCGGCGGGATCGGGGGCGGTGCCCGTGGCAAGAGGAAGGGTGCTGGTCACCGGGCGGCGAATGGGGGTGTGGCCAGCCTAGGGATCTTTGCTTGGCGAGTTCAACTGAGGCTTGGACTCAAGTGGCCAGGCTGTCGCGGTGCAACACAGTGATCACCTCCAGGATTTGGTCCGCGCGGCCCTCGGGGAGGCTCATCCGCGCGGCCATCTCCTGGAGCAAGCCGTTTTCCACCGCGTTCACCGCGCGATCGCAATGCACCAGATGAGCGGCCATCGCCAGGGCGGTTTCCCGCTGGCTGGGGGAGAGCGTGGGGATCGCCCGGGCGATCAGCTCCCGCCAGCCTTGGTCGTGGAGGAGCTGAAGCAGCCCCTCAAACAGGTGTCCCATCCTCTCTTGACCGAGATTGACATAGGGATGGCGACCATCGAGCTGAGCGCGCAGGATGGCGGCCTCGTGCGGATCCACGACACCGTCGCAGGCGATGGCGGCCAGGGCGATGGCGGCAAAGGCCTCGGCGGGTGTCATGGCCGTCACGCGGACAGAGACCCTATTGCAGCAGATTTCAATCCAAGCTGGCGGATCTACCTCGGCAGGGTGAAGGGAAGCGAGGAGTGATGCAGCACGATCCGGATCTGGCCATCGGGTTCTTTGAGAAACACCCAGGTTTTATCCACAGTGGTGACAGCGCCTTTCGCATCCGTGAGGTCGACATTGCCCATGGTGGTGGCAAACATGCCATGCAACTGAATCACCTGGTTGCGCACCGCGCAGGTTTTCCATGGCTTGATGGCGAAACCTTTGTCGTTGGGATGGCTGGGATCACCGCCCACGAAATAGGCCAGGGCCCCGGCTTTGGTGGCTCTGAAGGTTTGGGGTGGAGTGGTGAGGGTGGGTTTGAAGGCCACAGCGCCGTAGGGGTAGCCGTAGGCCTGATCCAACACCTGGGTGGCCGTGGCTTTGGCCTTGACGAAGCCGCCAGTGGCGTAGGCCTCGCTGATCGCCAGCAGGCCCGCGCACCAGCCTTTCTGAGCCTGCAACACCTGGGCCTCGCTGATGTTGGTGTCCATGCGCAGGGGAGGATCGACTTGGAAGCCGAATGCGCCCAACGGATTGGAGAGGGTGAGGGCTGAGGCGAGGGTGATCGCGATCGTCCCGGGGGTGGAGCTGGCGCGCGCCATCGAGGAAGGGAGGAGTGGTTGGCGAGCGAATTTAGTCTGTTGGCGCGTGCCCCTCCCTGGCCCGCACAGGCTGTGATGGGGCATGGGCGGCTCACCAGGGAGAATGGCCTCCAATCCTTGCCTCGGCGGGCCCCGCCCCATGACCACCAATCTTCCGGTCGCCACCAACATCGTTTGGCATCACTCCACCGTGACGCGAGCGGCCAGGGCCCACCAGCGGGGGCACCGAAGCGCCATTCTGTGGTTCACCGGGCTGAGCGGAGCGGGGAAAAGCACCCTGGCCAATGCCGTGAATTCGGCCCTGTTTGAGCAGGGCCTGGCCTGTTACGTGCTCGATGGCGACAACGTGCGCCACGGACTCTGCAAAGATCTGGGCTTTTCTGATCGGGATCGGGAGGAAAACATTCGCCGCATCGGTGAGGTGGCCAAGCTCTTCCTCGACGCGGGCGTGGTGGTGCTCACGGCGTTTGTGTCGCCCTTCCGGGCGGATCGGGCCCGGGCGAGGGAACTGGTGGCCTCCGGGGACTTCATCGAGATTTACTGCGCCGCCGATTTGGGAGTGTGCGAGGAACGGGACACCAAGGGGCTTTACGCCAAGGCCAGAAGCGGGGAGATCAAGGAGTTCACGGGAATTTCCAGTCCCTATGAGGCGCCGGAGGCCCCCGAACTGCGGATCGACACCGGACGCCAAAGCCTGGAGGACTGCGTGCGGCAGGTGTTGCTCCACTTGCGGCAAATCGGGGTCATCCCCGCTCCCGATGAGGCCTGAGAGCATGGGACCCAAAGGCGGCTGGCGAGAATTCCCCTCTCCCGAGAGCCAGGTACGGCCGGCGGAGGCTCCGGCGGTCACGCCAAGGGCTCAGCGTCGGGTGCGGGTGCAACGCACCAAAGCGGGCAAGGGCGGCAAGACCGTCACCCTGATCACCGGCTTGGAGCTGGGAGACGCGGAGGCGCAAGCGCTGTTGAAACAGCTGAAGGCCGGAGCGGGCACAGGAGGCAGCTTGAAGGAAGGGGTGATTGAACTTCAGGGCGATCAGGTGACGGCGGCCCTGGCGGCCTTGGAGCGGGAGGGATTTCGGCCGAAACGGGCCGGGGGTTGAGGCTCAGGAACCCGCCAGGGAAAAGCGCTTTAGTTTCCTCAGGGCTCTCAAGGCGTTTTCCCGAGGTTTGGCGATGAAGGGAAGACGAACAAACACATGATAATAGATCTCATCTAGCGGGGTAATCTCCTTGCCAAATTCACGGTGATGCAAGATCGCCGTGTGGCGGGTGATCGGTGTTTCTTTGTAGTGAATGTCTCGCAATAGATCCGCGTAAGGGGTCATGCCAAGGCGATGGGCCACGATGCCCGCCGCCGGCTGATCGCAGCGATGGCCGCGCACCCTGGGATCGGAGGAAATTCGTTGGTTTTTGTTCCAGAAGATGGCCTGATAGTCCTCCCAGGACTCCACAGGATCACTGGTGCCCCTGGCCGTAATCCCATCGGACATCACCCCCTGCCACCCCCGGAGAAACTGACAGGCCAACGATGAGCGCATGTCCAAGCCGATGACGGAACAGGGCATTTCTGGAATGCCCATGGCTTCATCCCGGGAGAGGCCATTCGCCGCGAGGGCCTCATCGCTGATCCATTGACCCATCATCTGATCATAATTGTTATTGAACATGGCGTAACCGTTCTTCTGGATCAAATGAAAGACTGGATCCAGGGAGCGTAGGGCGATGCAGACCGAATCCATCCAGAGAATTTCTTCGTAGCCCAGATCACGGGCCGCAAAGAAGCAATGGGGTTTAAAACCAAAGGGAACATCGAAATGAGCTGGAGACCCCTCGGGAAGCTCGTCACTCCAGCACAGAAAATCCCCTTCGAAGCGCGTTCGCCGCAAACTCTCTTCCAGCCTGCGCAAGCTATCCGTGAAGGCCTTCTTGCCAACGCCAAGGGAAATCACACATCGATTGGGACGCGCCTCGCGACCCGCACGGATCGGAATAATGTTCACGGCTTAAATGTTGACGTTGTCAAACATAATTAAACCCAATCCTACACCAACCGCCCGGTCGCCCCCTCCCCGAAGGTGGGTTCAGTCTCCAGGGCCAGGGTTGGAGAACGCTTCCGCGCCAAGCTCTTGAATCGAGGACGGCCCCAGGTCTGGTCTCGCCCCAGAATCGGAGCACCCCGCCCAGCCGCGCCCATGCCCGATCTCTTTTCCCCGCTGCGCGTGGGCCCCCTGGAGGTGCCCAACCGCGTTTGGATGGCGCCCCTCACCCGCTGCCGGGCGGAGGAGGGCCATCAACCCGGCCCCCTGATGGCGGAGTACTACGCCCAGCGGGCCAGCGCGGGATTGCTGATCGCGGAGGCCACGATGGTGATGGAGGGAAACTCCGCTTTTTGGCGGGAGCCCGGCATCTACAGCCCGGCCCAAATCGAGGGCTGGCGTCTCACCACCGAGGCGGTGCACCAGGCTGGGGGACGAATCGTGCTGCAGATTTGGCATGGCGGCCGGGCCTGCCACCCCCTGCTCAATGGCGGGCGCCAGCCCGTGGCGCCCAGCCCGATCGCCATCGAGGGCGACGAGGTGCACACGCCGGAGGGCAAGCGGCCCTATGTGGTGCCTCGGGCTCTCACCGACGAGGAGATCCCCGCCATCGTGGACGGCTTTCGGCTCGCCGCCCGCAACGCCATGGCCGCTGGTTTTGACGGGGTGGAAGTGCATGGCGCCAACGGCTACCTGCTGGATGAATTCCTGCGGGATGGGAGCAATCACCGGGACGGCGCCTATGGCGGCCCGATTGAGAATCGGGCCCGGCTGCTGCTGGAGGTGTTGGCGGCGGTGGCGGGGGAGACGCCCGTGATGGGCCTGCGGCTCTCGCCCCTCAACAGCTACAACAGCATGGCCGACAGCGACCCCGTGGGTCTGATCACCTGGCTGGCGCGCCGGCTGAACGATTTGCCCCTGGCCTATCTGCATGTGATGAGGGCCGATCTGTTGGGCTTGCGACACGGCGATGTGCTCACCCCGGCGCGGGAGCACTTCCATGGGGTGCTCGTCGCCAACATGGGCTACACGGCGGCGGAGGCGGAGGCGGCTCTGGCCGAGGGCGCGGTGGACGCGGTGGCCTTTGGCACGGCTTTTCTGGCCAATCCGGATCTGCCAGAGCGGTTCCGCCGGGGGGCTCCCCAGCAGACTCCTGATCCAGCCACTTTTTACAGCCCCGGCCCGGTGGGCTACACCGACTATCCGCGCCTGGAACCCCAAAGCTGAGCCGGAGCCCTGGATCGTGGGGCCTATTGCTCCACGATCGCCAGGGCGCCCACCAGGGGTTGGGCTCCGGCGACAGGGGCACCCACCGGGGCGAACGTGACAGCAAGTTTGTCGGTGTTGAGAAGGTTCCGCGCCCTCAGCCTGGCCGCCAGCGCGGTGATGTCGAAGCTCACAAACTTGTCTCCCGTGCCATGGTCCTCCCCGCCGTGGTCACCGTGGCCCGCGGCGAAGAAATTGATCGTTCCCACCAAATGCTCCTGGCCCCCCTCCGGCGCCAGGCCTTCGGGAAGGGCCAGGAACACGTTGAAGAGCGTGCCGGGCTGGAGGTCGGCTCGCAGCTGGCGCAACACCAGAAAAACGCTCCGTTTGGGATCCACCGCCGCCATGCGGGCGGCGAAGGTTCGGGCCGGGGGGACGTCCCCCCTGGGGACCGACGGCGGGACGAGATCCATGGTGGCGCGGGCGGGGGCGGCCCCCAAGGTGAGCGGGGCCCCCTGGCCGATGGTGCTGATGGCGGTCGGCAAGGGAGACCGTCTGGAGGGGGGGCAGGCGGGCACGGATTCCAAGCGGTCGTAGGCGTAGCCGAGCCGGGAGATGGCCAGCACGTCGGCGATCCTGGTCACCACCCGGTTGCCGTTGCCGTCGGCAAAGATGAAGGTTTTGTTGAGGAAGGCGGAATCGGTGGGATTGGCTCGACCCGCCGCGTTCCAGCTGGCCCAGAGGCGATCAATCATGCAGTGATGCAGCCAAAACACCGGGTCGCCCGCGGCCCAGGGCACCGCCCCCATGTTGGTGGTGTTGCCCACCCCAACATGGACATTGCCATGGAGACCAAAGTCGAGGGTTTGGTTGAAACCCGCCAACGCCCCAGAGGGCCTGTAGGCGCATTGCGACAAGGCGTCGAGATTGAGCACACCAGGGGCGGCGATGGCACGGCCTTCATTGACTCCAGGATTGCGCCTGGCCATATACAGAGCCCCGAACGTGGGATCGCCCAAGCGGGTGAATTCCGGCGGGATCACGCCATAGCTAGAACCGGATCTTGTGGAGTTCCAGTAAGGAAGGGTGAAGGTGGGGTTGCCACTGACATTGCGGATGATTTGCTCAAAGAAATAGACATACATTCGATGCCAGGGAAGAAAATATTCCTCCGGTTGGCCGCTGTGGGATTGACAGGTGTTCCACGTCTCGTTGGCGAGGGTTCGCCGGGGGGTTGGCGAGGGGTAGATCCGCGCGAGCTCAGCGCTCTTGGTGGTGGATCCCCTCACGAAGTGGGTGTACCACTGAAAGGTCCAACTCAAGGGATTGGCTTCGGGATAGCGCGCGGTGGTTTGCATCCGCCGCACCGCCGCTGCGTAAACCCGCAGCATGGCTTGGCCCTGGGGACTACGGGCGTCGTGGCGCACCAGCGGCGCCTGGGCGCGGGCGTATTTGTCGAACCAGAGGGTGAAGGGGATGGTGGCGGCACCGGTGAGGAAGAAACGCCGTTTGAGGAGAGTCATGGGGAGAGGCGAGAGAGCGGCTTACTGATCCACGATTTCCAGGTGCCCCACGACCACGCGGGCGCCTTGCTCGGGCCGCCCATCGGGGATGAAGGTGACCGTGGTGTGGGGGAGCAGGAGGCCGCGGCGTTCCAGGGCCAAGGCGGTGTCGGTGAGGTCGAAGCTGAAAAAGAGCTTCTCCTCGGCGCCCTTGGGGGCCCCGGGGGGCCGGGCCGAGAAGAAGTTGACGGTGCCCACGCGGCGCGGATCGTTGGCCGCGGGGGTGGCCCCGGCCGGAAGATCGATGTAAACCGAATAGGTGACACCGGGCTGGGCGGTGGCGGTGAGGCCGCGGAGGATGAGATAGCGGCGGCGGCCAGCGGCGGCCAGGGGGGAGGCCAAAGCGGGGCCGACAAGGGCGGCGGTGGCGGGTTGGGCGCCCAGGGGCAGGGGGCCGGCGCCGCGGGAGAGGGGTGTGGGGCTCACCGCTGTGGGGCCGGACAGGCTCGGGGAGGGCTGGCAGGCGACCAGGAGCAAGACGAGCGCCAGGCCGCCGAGGCGCGCGCCGGTGGACATCGCCTGGGGAGGACGCACACCACACCTCCTCGCGAGAAGGACAATTATTTTGCCAACTCTTGCTCTCGGCAAGGAACGCGCTGGACAAATCGCAATCACGGGGCCGTCGCTTCAGGGCCAGAAAGCGCTTGGGGTGCACCCCAAGCGGAGCTGGCCCGGCCAGCCAGGAGCCTTGCCGAGGCGGATTCCCCCCCCCACACCGCGGGAGCCCGGGCGGAGACGAGGCTGACCCTCAGCTGGCGGTGAGGGAGGAGGAGAAGTGGGCGAGGAGTTCGCGGGTCACCCGCTCGGGCTCCTCGTGCTGAATCCAGTGGGAGACCCCCGGAAACGGGATCACGCGCCCCCGGGCGCAAAACGCGAGGCTTTCGGTGGCCATCTCGCGGCAGAGGAAGCGATCCTCTTCCCCCCACAGGATCAACAGGGGCACGGTCACTCTTCCCCCATCGGGGGGTGGCGCGGAAAAGCCGGAGCGCAGGGCGGCGCGGTACCAATGGAGCATGGCCCTCGGGCTGCCGGGCTGGGCCCAGGCGTGCCGGTAGGCGTCGAGGTCGGCTGGGCTGAAGGTGCCCCGGCGGCTGGAGGACAGGAGGCTCTGGGCCAGGGCTCGGAAGTGCTGGCGCGAGAGCCACCATTCCGGCAGGCGGGGGATCTGGAAAAAGAAGATGTACCAGCTCCTCGCCAGCTGGCGGAGCGAGGTGCGCAGCTTGCGCGCCATCACCCGGGGGTGGGGGACGTTGAGGATCGCGGCGGCGGGGAAGCGGTGGGGGTGGGCCATGAGCAGCCACCAGGCCACCGCGGCGCCGAAGTCGTGGCCCGCGAGGTAGGCGTGGTCGATCCCGAGGTGGTCGAGGAGGGCCAGCACATCCCCGCCGAGATGATCGAGGCGGTAGGCGGTGGGGTGGGGCGGCTTGTCACTGAGGTTGTAGCCCCGTTGATCGGGAACGATCACCCGATAGCCCGCATCAGCCAGGGGCCCGATCTGGTGATGCCAGCCCCACCAAAACTCCGGGAACCCGTGCAACAGGATCACCACCGGGCCGTGGATGGGGCCGGCGGCGACGGCGTGAAGGCGGAGACCCTCATTGGTGTAGACGAGATGTTCCAAAGGCTGCCTGCCGTCGGGAGACACGGTGGTGACCCGCGCAACCCTAGGCAAAATGGAAGGTGAATTGATTAATTTTCTTGCGGGTCTTTTTACCGACGCCCCTTGCTTGCGTTTCGCCACGGGCCTCAAGGCCAAGGCATGTTTTGTTCGATTCCCTTTTTGCCCTGGGCTGGCGATCACTCATGCTTCGCGTGACTCATCACCGTTCATCCAGGTGCCAGCCTTCAGCAAATTGGAATGAATAGAGCCTTTACAGATCTTGCAGTGGTGGCATTCAGTGGCTCAGGGTGCCCGATCCCGTTGGCCATGTTCTATCGGGTAAGTCGCTCTCGCCATCTCACAACGATCCCCAGCTTCTTTGGTGATCTCGCGAGGCTCATGGGCATCGGCAAAGTGAGCGCCATGCCTGGCTCATCGTGGTCGGCCGAGTCGTTGACCCCTCCCACCGACCCGTTATCGACTCCATTCTTGGGCCGGTCGCAAGGCGTCCGCCTCCACCTCGCTTCCCGTCACCTCCGGCTCCCCGGCCCGCAGCCGCACGGCCCAGGCGTCGAGGAAGGTTTTGGCGCAGCTGGCCGTGGGCACCGCCAGCAGCAGGCCCAGCAGTTCCCCCAGCCCCAGCAGGCTGCCTAGCCGGGCCCCGATCGGCAGACAAATCAGCAGCCAGGCCGGTTGCAGCCCCACGATGCTGCCCATCAGCCGCGGCTGGATGATCTGATCCACCACCTGGCCCACGGTGATGGCCGTGGCCAGCACCTCCAGCCCCTTGCGCGGATCCTCCAGCGCCAGCAGCAGGCTCACCACCACGATCGTGGCCGCGCTGGCGTAGGGGATCAAGGTGGTGAAGCCAATCGCCACCGCGAAGAGCACCCCGTAGGGAATCCCCAGCAGGGTGAACACCACCATCTGCAGGCTGCTCAGGATCAGGGCCAGCAGCAGCTGGCCCGCGAAGTAGCCGCGAAACGTGCGGTACAGCGTGCCTGTCACCAGCCCCCGCACGCTCGGGGGTAGCCACTGGGCCAGCCCCTCGGCGATCCGCTCGCCCCCCAGCAGCAAAAACACCGTGAGCACCAGCACGATCACGGTGTTCACCGTCAGCCCCAAGGTGGCGCCCAACAGGCTGAGCACCTGCTGGCTGAATTGGCTGGCGAGCTTGCTGGTGCGGGTGAGCAGCTGGCTGCTCAGATCGCCGAAATCACTGGGCAGGCCCCTGGAGGCGGCCCAGTTCTGCAGCTTGGTGAGCAGGATCTCCCCCTCCGACAGCCAGCCCGGCAGGGCCTTGATCAGCTCATCGAGCTGCTGCACCAGCCGGGGCAGCAGCCACAGCGCCGCCAGCACCACCCCGCCCAAACCCACTCCCAACACCACCAGCAGGGCGATGGGCCGCGACAGTTTTTGCTCCACCAGCCAGCGGGTGGGGATGTCGAGCACAAAGGCGATCAAGGCGGCCGTGAGAAAGAGGGCCGGGAAGGGCGCCAGGGGCACCAGCAGCTGCCTGAGCACCCAGAGGTTGAGCACCAGCAACGGCAGGGCCAGGCTGAACCGCAGCCAGGGGGGCAGCACCAGCCGCTCAAGCATGGGGGTGCGGGGGAAACCCGAAAAGCGATCGCCTCAGCTTGGCGGGTCCTTGGCCCCCGCGTCAGCCGCGGGGGGCAGCGCGCGGATCGCGCCCCGCTCCACCTCCAGCCCGCCGGGGGGCACGGGCACCTCCAGCAGCCGCAGCCGGCCGGGGATCACCATCTCCGCCCGCGTCCCGGCCAGGGGGGGAGGCTCCATGCGCAGGCCCCGATCCAGCACCACCACCCTTCGCAAGGGCGGCCGCACCGCGATCGTGGGCCCATCCTGATCCAGCCGGAAATCCGCCCGGTCGTGGTCGTAGGCGGGCAGGTGCACCGATGGCAGGCGGTAGGCCCGCAGGTTGGAGCGGCCGGTGGTCACCACCAGCGTGGTGGCTGGATCAAACCGCCGCGCGGCGGCGATCCCCTGGCCCCATTCGCGGTCGAAGTCCCGCAGCGACGCGGCGAAGCGATCGCCGGGCACCAGCAGAAACAACAGGGTTTGCGCCGCCACCACCAGCGCCAGATCGCGGGGCCAGCCCAGGGGCGCCTTGGCGGCGCTGGCGCCCCCCAGGCGCCAGGCCAGGGCCAGCGCCACCGCCGGCAGCAGGGTGGTGGCATGGCCCATGCGGGTGAAGTGCACGAGCGTGAGATAGAGGGCGGAGGGGGTGATCCAGAGCGCGAGAAAGAGGGCCCGCCAGCGGCTGGAGGCGAGGGGGATGGGGGCGGCTTCCGGGGCGGGCCGGCGGGGCCAAAACAGCGCCAGGGCCAGCGCCGCCGGGGCGCTCAGCCCCACGCTCCGCAGCAGCAGCCACACGTTGCCGAGCAGCCCCCCGCCTCGGGATTGGCCGCTGTGATCTCCCTTCCAAGACTGAAACAGGGGCCAGAACCGCTCGAAGCCCCCCACCTCCGCCAGGAAGGCGCCGCCCCAGGCCGCCAGCAGCCCCAGCCCCAGGGCCACCCCGGCGGCGAACCGCCAGCCGGCCACCCCCCGCCGCCAGCCCCGCCAGCAGCAGACCACCACCAGGGGCAGCAGAAACAGGGGCGTGTTGGGGCGGATGCCACCCGCGGTGGCCATCAGGGCCGCCAGGGGCAACACAAAGCGCCCATCGCCCGCCGCCAGGCACCAGGCGCAGCAACCGATCGCCACCACCCAGCCCAGCTCCACCCCGTAGCTCAGGGGCTGGCTGGCGTAGTACCAGAGCAGGGGAGCGCTGAACAGCAACCCCACCAGCCAGGCCCCCACCCGGGGCCCACCGAAGCGGTTGCCCAGCCACCAGCCGCAGGGGAGGGCGCTGGCGGCGGCCAGGGCGTTCACGGCCTCCAGGGCGGCCACCCCGTCGCCGCCAAACAGGGGCTGAAACAGCCGCCCCAGGGCGATCAGGCCCCAAAACACCCCCGGCATGTGGGGGGCGTGGCCCTCCAGGTCGAAGCGGGTGAGGGCCAGCACGAAATTGCCCGCGTCCCAGGCCTGCACCAGCTGGGTGCGGGTGGCCCAGCGGCTCAGCAGGCCCACCGCGAAGAGCCCCCACGGCCAGAAGGCCCGGGTGGTCATGGCTGGTTCCCCCCGCCGGAGGCCAGGGCGGCCAGGTAGGCGTGGCTTCCCAGCTCCACCAGCCGGCGGTCTTTGCCTGTCACCTGCTCCCGCAAGCCCTGGCGGTAGGCCACCAGGGCCTCGGCCAAGGCGTCATCGGCGGTGGCCAGAATCTGGATCGCCAGCAGTCCGGCGTTGGCGCCGTTGCCGATGGCCACCGTGGCCACCGGAATCCCCGCTGGCATCTGCACGATCGAATGGAGCGAATCCACCCCCGAGAGGGCCTGGGTTCGCACCGGCACCCCGATCACCGGCAAAGGAGTGAGGGAAGCCACCATGCCGGGCAGGTGGGCCGCCCCGCCGGCCCCGGCGATGATCACCTTCAGCCCCCGGCCAGCGGCGGCCTGGGCGAAGGCCACCATCTCCAGGGGGGTGCGGTGGGCGGAGAGCACCCGGACCTCGCGGGTCACCCCGAAGCGCTCCAGCATCTCCACCGCGGGCGCCATGGTGGGCAGGTCGGAGTCGCTGCCCATCACCACCGCCACCCGAGGCGCTGGGGGGGACGCGGCTGGAGCGGGAGGGGCCACGGGCACGGGGCGATTGGCCGGCATTCTCGCCGGGGGGCGGCCCCGGCGGCTCAGCGCTCCATCGCCGCGGTGGCCTTCAGGGCCGCCGCCGTGAGCACCTCGTGGCCTTGGCCGCTCACCACCACGTCGTCCTCAATCCGGATGCCGATGCCTTTCCAGCGCTCCTCGATGGCGGGCTGCCCCTCGGGCACGGGGAGCCGGTCGCTCACGTAAAGGCCGGGCTCCACGGTGAGCACCATGCCGGCTTCCAACGTCACCGGCTTCTCCCCGAGCCGGTAGGCCCCCACATCGTGCACGTCGAGCCCCAGCCAGTGGCCCGTGCGGTGCATGTAAAGGTGCCGGTAGGCCCCTTGCTCGATCAGGCTTTCCACCTGGCCTCGCAGCAGGCCCAGCTCCACCAGGCCCTCCACCAGCACCCGCACCGCCGTGTCGTGCACCCCCTCGGCGGTGGCTCCCGGCCCCACCTGGGCCACGGCCGCCTGCTGGGCGGCGAGCACCAGCTCGTAGAGGGCCCGCTGCTCGCCGCTGAAGCGGCCATTGATCGGGAAGGTGCGGGTGATGTCGCCGTTGTAGTAGTCGCCCAGGCTGCAGCCCGCGTCGATCAATAGCAGGTCGCCATCGCGCAGCACGCCGTTGTTGGCGGTGTAGTGCAGCACGCAGGCGTTGTCGCCGCCGGCCACGATCGAGCCGTAGGCCGGCCCCCGGGCGCCCCGTTCGAGGAAGTGCTGTTCGATCACCGCCTGCACCTGCCGTTCGTTCAGGCCCGGCCGGGCCACATCGCGTGCCAGCTCATGGGCCTCGGCGGAGATGCGGGCGGCCTGGCGCATCAGGGCGACTTCCTCGTCGCTCTTGCGGAGCCGCAGCTCGTGCAGGATCGGGCAGGGCGCCACCAGGCCCAGGGCCGCGGCGCCGCTGCGGGGCGCCCGATCCAGCTGTCGCGCCCAGGCGCCCAGCACCAGGGGCTCCACCCGGGGATGGCGGCCCACCCGAAAGGCGATGCCCTCAGCCCCCTTGAGGTACTCCGGCAGCCGCTCCTCCAGCTCGCCCAGGGGGTGGGCCAGGCAGGCCCCGAAGGTGGCCACCGCCCCCTCGCAGCCCCAGCGGAAGCCATTCCACACCTCGGCGCTCGCTTCCCGGGGGGCCACAAACAGCACGAAGGGATGGTCGGGGAGGTGTGGCAGGAACAGGGCCACGGCGTCGGGCTCGTCAAAGCCCGTGAGGTACCAGAAGTCGCTGTCTTGCCGAAACGGGTGCTCCACATCGGCGTGATGGGTGCGCAAGGGCGCCGCGGGAATCACGGCCGCGGCGGTGCCCAGGCGATGGAGGAAGCGGTCGCGCCGATCGGCGAACACGTCCGGCGCCAGGGTGGACGGGCGGGGCGGGGCGGCCAGGGGAGGAGCCATGGGCGGAAAGGCGCAACAGCCAAAAGGAGCTTCACTCGATTAAATACGGGTGGCCGCTTGTCTGTTTGCCGTGCCGGCCTCCCCCGGGCCCACTCTCACTTCCGCCGGGGCCCCGCCGATCGCCGAACGGGCCCTGCTGCTGCTGGACCGCTGGCGCGCCGAGCTGCGCCTCACCCCGCGGGAGCGGCAGGTTCTGGGGCCCGAGCTTTCGGCCCTGGAGCGCCAGGTGCGGCGCCTGCGGGAGGGCCGACCGCGGGTGGTGGCCCTGGGCCGGGTGGGGGTGGGCAAGAGCAGCCTGCTCAATGCCTTGCTGGGCGACAGCCTGTTCGCCACCGATGTGGCCCACGGCAGCACCCGGCGGGAGGAGGAGCGCCCCTGGGAGGCGCGGATTCCGGGCTTGGCGGGGGTGGATCTGGTGGACACCCCTGGCATCGATGAGGTGGACGCCCCGGCCCGGGAGCGGCTGGCCCGTCGGGTGGCCCTGGGGGCCGATCTGGTGCTGCTGGTGCTGGATGGCGACCTCACCCGGGTGGAGGCGGAGGCGCTGGAGCGGCTGCTGGCGGCGGGCAAGCCCGTGCTGTTGGTCCTCAACCGGGCTGATGGCTGGCCGGAAGAGGAGTTGCCGGAGCTGGTGGCCAGCCTGAAACGGCGCCTGCCGCCCGCCGCCAGCCACCTGGAGCCCCTGGTGGTGGCCGCGGCGCCGCGGGAGGCCACCCTGCTGGCCGATAGGCGGGTGCGGAGCGTGGCGGCCCCCCCCCGGATCGCTCCCCTGCGCCAGGCCCTGCGGGCCCTGCTCAGCGAGGAGGCCGACCGGATGTTGGCCCTCAACGCCCTGCGGACGGCCGACCGGTTCGGGGAGGAGCTCTACCGCTGCCGGCTGCGCCAGGGCCGGCGCCAGGCCCGGGCCCTGATTGGCCGCTACGCCGCCGCCAAGGCCGCGGGCGTGGCCCTCAACCCCGTGATGGGGTTGGATCTGGCCGGTGGGGTGGCCTGCGACAGCGCCCTGGTGTGGCATCTGTGCCGTGTCTATGGCTTGCCGATGACCCGCTCCGGCGCCCGCCGCCTGTTGCTCACCCTGGGAAGCCAGAACGCCCTGCTGGGGGGCACCCAGCTGGGGTTGCAGGCCGTGCTGGGAGGGGTGCGGCAGGCGTTGCTGCTGGCGGCGCCCCTGAGCGCGGGGCTCACCCTGGCGCCGGCGGCGCCAGTGGCGATGGCCCAGGCCGCCCTGGCGGTGCACACCACGCGCCGCACGGGCCGGCTGGCCGCGGCGGCCCTGCTGCGCGGCCAGCCGGCCGCGGGCCATCCAGCGGCCCTGTTGCGGCGGTTGGCGGCGGAGGATCCCCACACCCGGCGCTGGCTGGCCACCTGGGCGGCCCCGCCGCCTGGCCGCCCCCGCCGCCGGCGCCCGTGAGCGCCGTCGCCCTCTTCGGCACCAGCGCCGATCCGCCCACCACCGGCCACCAGGCCCTGCTCAGGGGCCTTTTGGCGCACTATCCCCGGGTGGCCACCTGGGCGAGCGACAACCCGATGAAACCCCGCCAGACCCCCCTGGAGGTGCGGGTCGCCCTGCTGGCCGCCCTGGTGGAGGCGATCGGTGATCCCCGACTGGAGCTGGCCCAGGAGTTGAGCAGCCCCTGGGCGATCGAGACGCTGGACCGGGCCCGGGCCCGTTTTCCTGGCGAAAGCCTGGTGTTTGTGGTGGGCAGCGATCTGGTGCCCCAGATCCCGAGCTGGCGGCGGGCTCCGGAGTTGGTGGCCGGCCTGGAGGTGGCGGTGGCGCCCCGGCGGGGCTGGCCGGTGCGGGAGGCGGATCTGGAGCGGCTGCGGGGATTGGGGGCTCGGGTGCGGCTGCTGGCGTTGCCGGTGCCCGCCAGCGCCAGCAGCGAGGCCCGGGGGGGCGCGGGCTTGGCGCCGGATCCGGCCCAGGTGCCCCAAGAGCTCTGGCCCCTCCTGCGGCGCCACGGGCTCTACGGTCTGACGTCGCCCCCCGCCTCCTCCTGATCCATGCGGCTCGCTCTGGCCCAGCTCAATGCCCTGGTGGGAGACCTGGAGGGCAACGGGGCGCGGATTTTGGCGGCCTGCGGCGAGGCCGCCCGCCAGGGCGCCAGGCTGGTGCTCACCCCGGAGCTGTCGCTGTGGGGCTATCCGCCGCGGGATCTGCTGCTGCGTTCGGCGTTGTTGGCGCGGCAGGAGCGGGCGCTGGGGCGATTGGCGGTGGAGCTGCCGGAGGGCCTGGCGGCGCTGGTGGGGGTGGCGGAGCCGATCCGGGGGGAGGGCCAGCCGGCGCTGTTCAACGCCGTGGCGCTGGTGGAGCGGGGCGGCTGGCGGATCGTGGGCCGCAAGCGGCTCCTGCCCAGCTACGACGTGTTTGACGAGCGCCGCTATTTCCGCGCCGGCGACGCGCCGGCGGTGGTGGAGCTCGAGGCGGGGGGGCGCCGATGGCGGTTGGGCCTCACGATCTGCGAAGACCTCTGGGTGGAGGAGGAGTTGCAGGGCCACCGGCTGGCCGGGGCGGATCCGGTGGCGGAGCTGCGGCCCCTCGGGGTCGACCTGCTGCTCAACCTCTCGGCCTCCCCCTTTGGCCAGGGCAAGGGGGCGCTGCGGCGGCGGTTGGCGGCCCGGGCGGCGGCCCGGCTGAGCGTGCCGGTGCTCTATGTGAATCAGGTGGGCGGCAACGACGAGCTGGTGTTTGATGGCGGCAGCTTTGTGGTGAACACCGCTGGCGACGTGGTGTGCCAGCTGGCTTGTGGGGCCGAGGAGGTGGGGGTGTGGGACGCGAGCCTCCAGCTGGGGCCGATGGCGCCAGAGCCTGGCGACGAGGAGCGGCTGCTGCGGGTGTTGTGTCTGGGGGTGCGGGATTACGCGCGCAAGTGTGGGTTTGAGCGGGCCCTGCTGGGGCTGAGCGGCGGGATCGACTCGGCGTTGGTGGCGGTGATCGCCCGCGGCGCCCTGGGCCCGGAGCGGGTGAAGGGGCTGCTGATGCCGTCCCCCTGGAGCTCGCCCGGCTCCATCGACGATGCCACCGCCCTGGCGGCCCGGTTGGGGATGGCGACCGCCACGGTGCCGATCGTGGGGGTGATGGGGGCCTTCGATGGCGCGTTGGAGGGGGTGCTGAGCGGTCCGCCGGTGGGCTTGACGGCGGAAAACCTGCAATCACGCATTCGGGGGGCTTTGCTGATGGCGGTGGCCAACCAGCAGGGGCAGCTGCCGCTGGCCACGGGCAACAAGTCGGAGTTGGCGGTGGGCTACTGCACGTTGTATGGCGACATGAATGGCGGGCTGGCGGTGATCGGCGATCTCTACAAAACGTCGGTGTATCGGCTCTGCGGTTGGATCGACAGCCCGGAAGCGGCCGCCTGCCGGGCGGATCTGGGCCTGCCGGCCCGGGGGCCGTTGATCGGCGCGGCGATTCTGGAGAAGGCTCCCAGCGCCGAGCTGCGGCCCAACCAGCGCGACAGCGATTCCCTGCCCCCCTATGAGGTGTTGGATCCGGTGCTCAAGGCCCTGGTGGAGCGGCTGGCCACGCCGGAGGAGCTGGTGGCCGCCGGGATGGATGGGGAGCTGGTGGCGCGGGTAACGGGGCTGATGCGACGGGCGGAGTTCAAACGCCGGCAGGCGGCGCCGGTGTTGAAGGTGAGCGGCCGGGCCTTTGGCAGCGGCTGGCGGATGCCGATCGCCGCCAAGGTGGATTAGGGCTCACTTGCCGATGCAGAAGCGGGAGAAGACGCGCTCGAGCACGGCCTCGCTGACGTCTTCGCCGGTGATCTCCCCCAGCCGTTGGATCGCCTCCCGCAGATCGATGGTCCAGAAGTCGGTGGGGAGATCCTCGGCGGCGGCCTGAAGGCTTCGGCCGAGGGCGGTGGCGGCGGCGGCGGCCAGATCCCGCTGCCGGGTGTTGAGGGCCACCTCCAGGCCCTGGTGGCCAGCGGCGCCGCAGCGCTCCAGCAGGGCGTCGGCCAGCTCCTGGCGGCCCTCGCCGCTGAGGGCGCAGAGGGGGACGTCAGCCGGGGCGAGGGAGGCGCCGGGGGGGAGGCGATCCCGTTTGTTGCCCACCACCAGCAGGGGGACGTCAGGGGGCACTTGTTCGCGCAGGGCCTGGTCGGCGGGGGTCCAGCCGTCGCTGAGATCAAAGAGCAGCAGCACGGCGTCGGCGCTGGCGAGGGCCCGCTGGCTGCGGGCGATGCCGAGTTGTTCCACCGGATCGCTGGTGGGGCGGATGCCGGCGGTGTCGAGCAGGGTGAGGGGCACGCCGTCGAGCAGGAGCTCGGATTCGAGCAGGTCGCGGGTGGTGCCGGGCAGGGGGGTGACGATGGCGCGATCGCGCTGGCTGAGGAGGTTGAGAAGGCTGCTTTTGCCCACGTTGGGCCGGCCGATGATGGCCACCCGAGGGCCCTCCCGCAGAAGTTGGCCTTGCTGGGCGTCGGCCACCAGTTGGTGGAGGGCGGCCTGGGTTTGGCGGAGGGCGTCGGTGAGGGCGGCCACGTCGAGGGGGGGCAGCTCGTCGTCAAAGTCGAGGCGGGCTTCCAGCTCGCTGAGTTGATCGAGCAGGCTGGAGCGCAGCTGGCTGACGCGCTGGTGAAGGCCGCCGTCGAGGCCGGCCATGGCGAGCTGGGCGGCGCGGCGGCCCCGGGCGGCCACGAGCTGGCCGATGGCTTCGGCGCGGGTGAGATCCAGGCGGCCGTGGAGCACGGCCCGGAGGCTGAATTCCCCGGCGTCGGCGGGGCGGGCGCCAGCCGCCAGCACCAGCTCCAGCACCCGGCGCACCACCACCAGGCCGCCGTGGCAGTGAAACTCCACCACGTCTTCCCGGGTGAAGCTGCGGGGCGCGCGCATGAGGAGCAGGAGGGCCTCATCCACCCGTTCGCCACTGGCTGGATCGATCACGTGGCCGTAGAGCACCCGGTGGCTTTCCCAGGGTTGCTGGCCGGCGGGATGGAACAGGCGGCGGCCGATGGCCTCGGAGCGGGGGCCGGAGAGGCGAAGGATGGCGACGCTGCCCTGGCCTGGAGCGACGGCCGTGGCGATGGCGGCGATGGTGTCGGAGGAGGAGGCCAGCACCGGGACGGGAGGGGGGGCTCTCTAGTGTGCGTGAGATCTAGCGCGATCCGGTGAGGCTTGAGGATGGGGCTGGAGATGCTCTTGGCGATGGCCCCCGTTCCCGCGGTGATTTGCGATGGACCGAAGGAGGTGCGGGAGGCCACGCCCCGGACCATTCAGGCGTTTGTGCGGGGCAAGGGGAAGGAGGTGCTCACGTTCATGGGGTATTCGGGGGCGGGCTATGAGTCGCCGGAGGGGATGAGACGGGAGGCGCGCAAGCTATTGGAGGGAAAGGATCCGGCCCGCACCTTGGTGAACATCGGCGCCACCGAGGAGGGCATCGGCGCGGTGTACGCGATCGCCAAGGAGAAGGGGTTCACCACGATGGGAATCGTCTCCTCCTTGGCGCGGACCAAGGGGGTGGCGTTCTCCCCCTGTGTGGACCATGTGTTTGTGGTGAGGGATGGCACCTGGGGCGGAACGCTGCCAGGCGGCTCGGAGCTGTCGCCCACGTCGAAGGCGATGGTGGAGAGCAGCAAGGCCGTGGTGGCGATCGGCGGGGGCGATGTGACGCGGGATGAGTTTCTGGCCGCCCGGGCGGCGGGCAAGCCGGCGCGGTTCATCCCAGCCGACATGAACCACGCGATCGCCCGGGAGAAAGCCCGCAACCAAGGCAAGCCGGAGCCCACCGACTTTCGCGGTTCTTTGCATCAAGCGCTCATGCCCGGCCCCTGAGGCCCGAGCTGGTGTGTGAAACCGTCCTCGCGCGGGCGGAAACAGGACCATCCGCCAGCCCCCGCCACGGGCCAGACGTCGTACGTTGTGGTTGAGGGGAGGCCAGGGAGCCAACCCCAACCCTCCTCTCCCAGAGAGTCCGGCCAGGGATTCCCGAGCCGGTGCCCAAAGCGGAGGTGCGATTGACGAGCTTCCCAGAAGCGCAAGGTGAACTCGATGGCGCCGCGTGAACGCCATCCCGTACGTGAGACAAGCCATACGTCCTTTTTCTTCCCTATCGCCCGTCCGGGTCGTTGGACCCGGCCAACAGTCACAACCGCGGAGGTCAAGCCTGGAGCGTCTCCCCGGAGACGTGACTGATTCCTCCCCCGCCAGGCCAAAGGCGGGGCCCACGGTGGACCACAGACACCCGACCGGATCCGCCCCCACATGCCAGGGCGATGGTCCGCGACCGGTGCAAAGGCGCCCCCACATGGGGCGCCTTTCCGTGGGGCGGAGGCCAGTGCGAGGCTGGAGCGAGATCCGCGGGGCCTTCCGGGATGGCTCAGTTTCAGTGGTGGGCGGTGCTGATCGGGCTGGCGCTGGCCACCGGCGACTTCCCCGCTGGAGCGGTGCCCGCCGCGGGGTTTCGCGCTGTCGTCGTCTCAGTGGGGGATGGCGACACCCTGCGGGTGAGCCGCGCGGGCCAGCCGCTCACGATTCGCTTGGCCTGCATCGACGCGCCAGAGACGGCCCAGAGTCCCTGGGGCGAGCGGTCGCGGGCCTATCTGCGCCAGCGCCTTCCCCCGGGCCGGGAGGTGGCCATCCTTCCCCACACCATCGACCGCTATGGCCGCACCGTGGCCGAGGTGATCAGCGACATCAACATCAACCTGGTGATGGTGGAAGACGGCCAGGCCTTTGCCTACCGCCGCTACCTGGGCGGCTGTGACGCCAAGGAGTATCTGGGCGCCGAGTTTCGTGCCAGCCGCCACCACTACGGGGTTTGGGGAGTGGAGGGCGGCATCACCCGGCCCTGGCAGTTTCGCCGGGGGGCGGCGGGCCACCGCATCTAGGTTGTGGAAACGTGGGGCGCCAGCCAGGCGTCGCTCGCCGCAAGGAGAGTCTGGCGAGCGGCGAATGTGTTGCCTAGGGTACGGCGAGGCCAAGGAGTATCGGGCAACGGAGAATGGCTTCCACCCCCCAATCGCGACGCCTCTCCGCCGCTGATCTGGACGCCCTGATTCCTGAGCCGCGGCGGCAAGGCACCACGGAGCTGGTGCTGGTGGGGCCTGACTATTTTTGGGCCAGCCGCGCTGACCAATGGCCTGAGTTCTTGAGGGACAGACCAAACTTCTATCAGCTCACGCAACCGGTGAAGGCTTTGGGGCAACGGCTGGGAGTGTTGACCCGGCTCACATCTCTGGACCTAGGCCAGGGTTGATTCAAAGTCCGTCACAGGGCGCCTTGTCGGGGCTGCCAGCATGGGTTGAGGTCGGCGGAATCGCCTCCTCCTTGTGCCCAAAAGCGCTTCTGCCGCCACCGATCTCGACCTGATCAGCTACCTGAGGTCGATCCCAGACGCGCGGATGCGGCGCGGGGTTCGCTTTCCAGCCTGGTATGTGCTGCTGGTAGCCGTTCTGGGAATCCTGAGCGGTTGCCAGAGCCTGCGGGATCTGGAGCGCTTTGCCATCCGCCACCACAGCGTTCTGACCGTTGCTCTTGGTATCGAATTGGCGCGACCACCATCGGATTCCTCGTTCCGCTACTTCTTCCACCAGGTGGACGTGGCGGCGCTGTGTGCCGCGATTCGCGACTGGACGATCGCCCAGATCCCTGGTGGTGCCGCGGATCTCGATCAGCTGGTGTGTGATGGCAAGACCTTGAGGGGCTCGATTGAGCCCACGGCCAGCGGGGGTTCCGCGTTCATTGCCCAGGTCACGCTGTATTCGGCTGCCCTGGGGGTGGCGATCAACCAGGCCTGCCACGCCACCGGCGAAAACCACGAGAGGGCAGTGCTCCGGCAGTTGCTCGGCGAGCTGAATCTTGAGGGTGTTCTCATCCAGGCTGACGCGCTCCACACCCAGAAACCGATTTTCGACAGCCGCGGGAGCAGGGGGCCGACTTCCTCCTGACGGTGAAAGCCAACCAGAAGACGTTGCACCGTCAGATCGGCGGTCAGTTCCAGGGGAAACGCCAGATCCCTTTCGTGGCAACTGATCACGAGGTCAACCACGGCCGCGACATCAGCTGGACGCCGCGAGCAGAACGGCACCGGAGCACATCCGGGATGCCTGGGTCGGTACCCGCTGGATCGTGGGGGTAGCCGCCGATGGGATCCGGGACGGCAAGCCATTTCAGACGACTCACCTGTTCCTCTCCAGCCTGCGCACAACACCAGAAGCCTTGCTGAAACTGGTGCGAGACCGCTGGAGCATTGAGGGCTGGCACTGGATTTGTGACACCCAGCTCCATGAGGATGCTCACCGATACCGGGGCAATGGGGCCGGCGTGATGGCCAGGCTGCGAACCGCCGCCTTGAACCTGCCGCGACTGGCTGGATTTCAGTCGATTCGCGCCGGATTGCAGGCGGTGATGCACGACATCACGGCACTGCTGGCGATGGCGCGGCGACGACCGGAATCGGACCCTTGCTGAAACTTTGAATCAGCCCTGCGGTCCATCCCATGGTGCCCCGCACGGTTCTACCGCCAGGGACAGGCCAAGACCTGCCGGCCCCGATAAGCTCCAGTGATGGAGCGCCAGAGGCATGCCCCGCGTCCAGCTCTTCCTCTCCACCGTCAGCGCTGAATTCCTCAGCTACCGGGAGCGCTTGCGCCATCTGCTCACCCGCCCTGATGTGGAGGTGAAGGTGCAGGAAGACTTCATCGTGACGGGCGATGAAACCCTGGAGATGCTGGATCGCTACATCCAGGGCTGTGATGGCGTGATCCACCTGGTGGGCGACATGACCGGCGCCATGGCCAAGCCGCAATCGGTGGAGGCCATCGCCCAGCGGTATCCCGAGCTGGCCAGCCGGCTGCCGCTGGCGGAGTTTCTGCAGCCCGAGGGGCCATCCCTGAGCTACACGCAGTGGGAGGCCTGGCTGGCGCTGTTCCACGGCAAGCCTCTGTTCATCGCCACCCCGGCGTCAGAGGCCCCCTGGGATGAGAAGCACGTGCGGGAGGCTTGTCAACAGGAGCTTCAGCAAACCCATCTGAGCCGCCTGCTGGAGGTGGGGCGGTATCCGGGCACGGTGTTCACCAGCCAGGAGCATCTGGCGGCGGAGGTGTCCGTTTCGTTTGTGCTCGATCTTTTGGTAAAAGCGGGGTTGAGCCCCAATCTCTACGCTCCCCACAACCTCCCAGAGCGCACCACCACTCCCGACCGCTTCGTGGGCCGGGCCAATGAACTCAAGACCCTGGCCGAGCTCCTGGCCCCCGAGGGCAGCCGGGTGGTCCTCACCGGCATGGGCGGTGTGGGAAAGAGCGAGCTGGCCCTCCAACACGCTTACGACCACCTGGAGCACTACAGCGGCGGCGTCGTGCGCCTCGATGCCCGCCAGGGCTTGGTGGCGATGGCTTCCCAAGTGCTGAGCTTCGTGAGGGGCACATTTCCGGGGGTGAACCTGCCAGACGACCAGAGCCGGAGCCCCATCGAGCTGCTCCCCTTGTGTTGGAGCCAGTGGCCAGCGGGTGCCACCCCCCTGGAGCCGGTGCTCCTGATCCTGGATGACCAGCGGGGCGATGCGGAGGGCTACGCCGCTGAGCGGCAGTTGTTGGCGGGCCTGCCGCCGCGCTTCCGGCGGTTGATCACCCAGCGGGAGCCCGCCCCTACCAGCGCCAAGGCGATCGATCTGACCTGGCTCCAGCGGGAGGCCTCCTTGGAGCTGTTGGCCTTGCAGGCGGGCGAAGGCGGCCCCGAGCGGCTGAAAGCGGAATCTCAAGCGGCGGATGGCCTCTGCGAGGAGGTGGGCGATCTGCCCCTGGCGCTGGTGCTCCTCGGCGCCCGGCTTGCGGAGCGGCCTGATCTGCGGCCCAGCCAGCTATTGGTGGAGTTGCGAGCCAAGGGCGCGGAAGCCAAGGCGTTGCAACAGGCCCATCCGGAGCTGGGCGCCCAGCGGGGGGTGGTGGAGGCGCTGCTGATCAGTTGGGAGCCCCTCTCGCTAGCGGCCAAGAGCCTGGGGGTGTTGCTGGGCGTGATGGCGCCTGCGGTGATCCCCTGGGAGCTGGTGGAGGCCTGCCGGTTGCCGGAGCAGGAGCTGGAAGAGGGCAGCGCCTTTGGCGGACAACAGAGCGAGCTGTGGCGGGCGCAACTGTTGGAGCGCCTGGGGGTGGGGAGGTATCGGCTTCATCCACTGGTGCGGCAGTTCATTCGGTTGCAGAGTCGGGAGCTGGAGGAGGTGGTGGGCCGCTGGCGGCGGCAACTGGCGGCGGTGGTGGCTGAGATCTGCCGGGAGCGGATTCCGCAGACGCTCACCCTGGCGCAGGTGGAGGCTTTGGAGCCTGTGTTGCCCCACATCCGCCAGGTGGCGGAGCACTGCGACGGGGAGCTGAGCGCAGAGGATTTGATCGTGCCTTTCACGGGGCTGGCTCGGGTGGCGCAGCATCAAGCCGTCTTTGCGGAGGCCCGGCAGTGGTACGAGCAGGGCCTGACGGAATGCGAAGAGCGGCTGGGGCCAAAGCATCCGGGCACCGCCACCGCCCTGAACAACCTGGCGGGGCTGCTGCAGGCCACCAACCGCCTGACGCAGGCGGAGCCACTGATGGTGCGGGTGGTGGAAATCTTCAAGATGAGCTACGGCAAGGATCATCCAGCTGTAGCCACCGTCCTCAACAACCTGGCGGCTTTCCTGCAGGCCACCAACCGCCTATCGGAGGCGGAGCCGCTGATGCGCCGTGCCTTGGCGATCGATGAGGCCAGCTACGGCAAGGATCACCCCAATGTGGCCACCGCCCTGAACAACCTGGCGGGGCTGCTGCAGGCCACCAACCGCCTGGTGGAGGCGGAGCCGCTGATGCGGCGTGCCCTGGCGATCGATGAGGCCAGCTACGGCAACGATCATCCTGATGTGGCCAGGGATCTCAACAACCTGGCGCAGCTGCTGCAGGCCACCAACCGCCTGTCGGAGGCGGAGCCGCTGATGCGCCGTGCCCTGGCGATCGATGAGGCCAGCTACGGCACCGACCATCCCAATGTGGCCATTCGTCTCAACAACCTGGCGGGGCTGCTGCAGGCCACCAACCGCCTAGGG